>Ga0315284_10015450_pt1 | contig 10848 bp, 16 predicted proteins | sample YL17G09_16_MG_FD_203696 | JGI IMG/M metagenome (GOLD analysis project Ga0315284, IMG submission 203696) | Sediment microbial communities from Yellowstone Lake, YNP, Wyoming, USA - YL17G09_16 | ecosystem: Environmental > Aquatic > Freshwater > Lake > Sediment | place: USA: Wyoming | collected...
TATTGCCGATTGTGAGCAATCTTATACAATGGATCAAGTTTATGGTGGAATAAGACTGGACGAACAGACGCTAAAACTTAAGTAAGTAAAAATTACTCAATAAGTAATAATTTCAAGTAAGAATTACAGAATAATTTGGTATAATATTTTTTTATGCAGAATTAAAATAAAAACAAAATAAAAATATTGGCACTTGGATTGATGAATATTGATAAACTAATAAAAGGAGATCGAAAAATGAAATATTTCCAAACAACAGAAAAGGCAATCGTGAACAATTATCCTTACGGACACTTGAGAACAACAGCCTTTTTTAGTTTAGAACACAAACCAGGTAAGGGATTCAGAACTGTATTCCAAACCATCAACCCCAAAACAGGAAGATTGAACGCTGAAAAGAAAAGTACTTATGCTCCTATCATGGCGATGTATGAAGCCGAAAACGGGCACATTCAATATAGTGGTTTTTCTTTTTATGATGATGAATGCAAAAAGAAAGCGATCAGTTTTTTATCAGAAAATTTTACTTTGTTTACACCTGAACAAATAAAAGATATTGCAGGCTATTGTCTAATGATGCTTAAAGTTGACATTCAGGCCAAACACACTTATTGCAACAGCAATTTAGAAAGCCTCCTCAATCTTTATGATAGTGCTGTTAAAACTTGCGTAAAGATTTTCAAAACAGGTGAGAATCTTTTCAATGAGATAAATTTGGATTTTGCAGCTATCAATGCTCTGGAAGTAAAAGACTTTAATCCTTTCCGAGCCGTAGAATACAAAGACATTACCAAGAATCAATTAAACAATCCGGTAGTTACACAAATAAGCGACCGAGACAAAGAAAACGGCGAGACATTAGAAACAATTCAAGCCGAAGAAAATGTAAAGGTATTAGTAAATAACACTTTGGGGTATTATGAGGTAAAACAATAATGGGAACATACACAACATTAGATCAAATAATTATCTACAAACTTAAGGAGAACAAAATGAAATCACTATCCAAGATCGAATTTACAACAAATGTAAATGTTGATGATGGTTATAAAAACTACTCGCAGGGGATGAGAAAGCAATCAATGGAATTGTTCCTTCAGGATGAGCGCACAGATTCAGACGGTAACACCTATACAAACTTAATGATTGAATGGGATATCCTTTCGCTAGAAACTACTGAACACATTGGATTAGTTATTATTAATAATACTCTCGAAGATTATGACGGCGTTTTTGAATTACCTAAAGAAGCTATCGCACTTCTAAGACATAACAATTATATCGTACCTAAGAACTTCGAGGAAGATGAAAGCGAAACAGAAGAAAAACCAGCCGAAGAACATCAAGAAGTTGGGACTTGTCCTAAATGCGGAGATCAGAAGCTAAACTACACCCATTACGAGAATGATCAGGATGGAAATCTAGTCTATCCTTACACTTGTTCGGGTTGTGGGTTTGATGGTCAAGAGCTTTACTCAGTAAGTTTTATAAAGCACCTGGACGAAGATGGAGAGGAAATAAAAAAATAACTGATGCAGAAGCAGAAAAAGAAGGGATGAGGGATCTTGCAGAGAGAAAGCACTTGAGGCCGGATTTGTTCCGGCTTTTTTATGCACACAATTTATGCACGAGAATTATGCGTAAGAGAAAACATTCATCTCTCAATTAAAAATTTTACCCGCCGAGAACCTCAAACTGCTCTAATGTAGCTAAGAAAGGGTAGGAGATTGGGGAGGGACAAGCACTACGCTTGTTTTTCTTAAAATAAAGGTTATATTCGCAAGCAAGAAACAGAAAAAAAAAGGTTTTAAGATGAAACCCATTAAGTACGAGAAAGAAAACCCCACAAAGTTAGGCAGACCGCCAAAGTTTTTCACACCTGAACAAATGAAGAAAGAAATTGATAAGTATTTTAAGGAATGCCAAGACAATACCTCGCAAGTCGTTACAAAAGAAGGACTTATAGTGGATATTAAGGACCCTAAAATCCCCTGCTATGCTGGATTAGCTTATGCCTTAGATATGGATAGGCACCAATTATGGAACTACAGCAACAAAGATGACTTTTATCTCACTATAAAAAAAGCTCGTGATTTAATTACCCAAATGTTAGAGGATAGCTTAATAAACAGCAAAAATAACCCAGTTGGTAAAATATTCATTTCAAAGAATTACGGTTATACTGATAAGCAAGAAATTGAGATGATAAAACCGCTTGAGATAGTGCTTTCCGATTACAGGGGAGCCAAGAAAGAGGAGAAGGACGGACCAAAACAAGGGGAAACCGGCAAAGCTAAAAAATAAATGTTGCGTTTATTGAGAGTTTTACCGTATAAATACATTTATAGGGTTAGATTTTGTTAAGAAAACGTACGGTAAGAGATAAGAAACGAGTTTACAAGCGATTTATGGAAGGAATTCGAACAGAAATGAGCCCAAATGTTTAGTTTAATAAGAGTTTTATCGGGTAAATAAGATTATGGCTAAGAAGAAAAAGTTTAGAAAGAACTTCGGGTTCCTAAATAACATCTATACAACCTGCGAACAATGCGGGGGAAAATTTCTTGTCCCTGACAATATGGTAAGAAAATATTGTTCAGCTAAATGTAGGAAAGATTCGCAACCACACAAAGATCATATCGAAGAGATATTTAGACGTGACAACTACACTTGTGTTTATTGTGGTAAAAGCTCTATTGAGGATGGCGTTAAATTGGCTGTTGACCACGTTTACCCAATCTCAAAAGGTGGTGAAGCTGATTTATTCAACCTCGTTACAAGCTGTTCCCATTGCAACTCAGAGAAGAATGACAAAATATTGCCAGAAGATGTGATCCTCAAATTATGGGGGCGTAACGAGAAACTTAATACAGGGTTAGCAGACGCAAAATATAACAAGCTGAAAGAGTATTTCCTCTCTAACTTAGATTTGAGAATGTTAAGAAAGAGATGAAAAGGACTAACCCACGCACACAGATAACGCAGGCGAGCTTATCTCAACAGCACCCGATACAAACTACACCTCGATATTATGTTAACAGACCAGCTACAGCAAGACTAATAACATTCATTATATACCCACTATCAAACCCTATGCCACAAGTAGTAAGTACTACACAACCATACATACAAGGTAACATTTGCTAACAGTGAACAACCTAAACAGATATTTTAATCCGATTAGAACGATGAACGATTGGCAATGGATAAACTCTGAACTTTTCCATCCACACATACACGAGCACACACACGGCACACGCACGAAAGCCCGCAAAGGGTGGTCGTACCTTGTGATTTATATTATAGACACATCCATAACAGATATAACAAGAAAGAGACCTAATGAAAGAGAAGGGCTTAAAAAACAGGGAAGAAAAAAGAAAAAAGGGTATATTTGGGGGAGGGAAAAAAGAAAAAAGGGATAAAAATTCAGGATAGAAAAAACAAAAAAAGGAAGATGGCAACGACCAATTTGGGTATATTTTGCGGAAAGAAATAAATAATGGAGACAAACAAAATACACTTAGGTTCTGCATTAGAGGTACTGAGGACATTTGAGGGGGAGAGTGTCGATTGTGCTATTACATCGCCGCCTTATTACGGGCTTAGGAGTTATGGGACGGAGGGGCAGGTATGGGGAGGCAAGAAAGATTGTGAGCACGAATTTGGTAATGAAAAATCAAAACCTATCAATTTACAAGCGGGAAATCCAGAATTCAAAAGAGAGTGGCGAGAACAAGCAACAGACAGGAAAGCGACAAGTGGTAGTTTCTGCCTTCACTGTAACGCTTGGAAAGGTGAGTTAGGACTTGAGCCAACATTTGGTTTATATCTTGAACATTTGTGGATGATCTTTGATGAAATAAAACGAGTGCTAAAGAAAACAGGGACTTGTTTTGTGAATTTAGGCGATTCTTATGGCGGGAGTGGTAATGCTTCGGGACATACCGAAGAAACTAAAAATTTAAGTTATAAAACTTCAAATATGGGGGCGACTAAAGGACACACGCAAGGCTTAATGCCAAAATCTTTATTACAAATCCCTTCACGTTTCTCAATCGGGATGACAGATAGAGGATGGATATTACGGAACTCAATAATTTGGTATAAAAGAAACTGTATGCCATCATCAGCAAAAGACAGATTTACAGTTGACTATGAGATGATGTTTTTCTTTACAAAAAGCACGAAGTATTATTTTGAGCAACAGTTTGAGCCATATAAACTTGAAAGTGTTAAAAGAGAAAGACGAGGACATAACGGCGGGAAGTGGGGAGTTGATAATCCATTGCCTGATGGAGTACACACACCGACTATGTGTAAGAAAAGAGAATTTGTTGGTTACAATGGAGTTGAGGAAGAATATGAAAACAGAGAAGGTAGAAACAAACGCTGTGTTTGGGACATAACACCAAAAGGTTACAGAGAAGCACACTTTGCAGTTTTTCCACCCGAGTTAGTAGAGACACCAATAAAAGCTGGATGCCCTGAAAACGGGATTGTCTTAGATCCTTTCTTTGGAAGCGGGACTACAGGCGAAGTTGCACTTAAGTTAGGGAGAAGATTTATCGGGGTTGAACTAAACGAAAAATATATCAAACTTGCTGAGAAAAGATTAGAAAAAGCCGGACAATTATTTAGCGAGGTTTCATAATATGGCATTAGACGTAGCACTACAACCGAAGCAGAGCGAGCTTTTAAGCCTGATCAGGAATTCTCCGTATAAGATTATAGGGTACGGCGGCTCGAATGGTGGAGCCAAAAGTCACGGGATAAGGGACGTAAATTTAGTTTTGTGTTTAGAAAAAAAACTAAGCCCGATTTATACGCTTATCTTCAGAAGGAAGTCAAACGATTTGTTAGAGAACCACATTATTCCTTTTTTCCAGAAATATCCAGAACTGAATAAGTTCTTCAACAAGACAGAAAGGATAATCTACTGGCCGGATGGGAGTATAACAAAATTCGGTTATGCGGAACACGAAGCCGACATCACGGATTTCCAGGGTAAGAAGTACGACTACATTTTTATTGATGAAGCCACTCACTGCACACAGCCAATGATAGAGTTCTTATTGTCAAGAAACAGGTCAGAGACAGTAAGGGCAAAAATGATTCTTACTATGAACCCAGGGAACATAGGGCACACCTACATTAAGAGAATATTTATAGACAAGAAGTATCTTAACAATGAAGATCCTGATAACTACTTTTATTTACCGGCAAGGATTTGGGATAACGTAGTCTGGTCTGAAGCTGCACTTGAGGAAAAAGGTTATACCGTAGAACAATACTATGAGGAGTGGACCGAGGAACAACGCAAGGAGTTCACCCTTAATTTTTCTGATTATGCAAAAACATTAGCTGCATTACCGGAAATGAAAATGAGAGCTATGCTTCTTGGTGACTGGGATGTATTTGAGGGTCAGTTCTTTTCTGAGTTCTGGCAGGATGTTCACGTTATCAATGCCGAGGATTATCTTTCTTATGACAAGATATTCTCACAGACAAAAATACTTGGGGGTATGGACTATGGGAATGATACTTTTGTTTATTTCGCTTACCGCGACTATAATGGGAATGTGGTTATCTTCGATGAATTCTTTGACGTGAGAAGTGCGAGACAGGTTAAGATCAGGGATCAAAAGAAGTTTCAGAAGGAAAGAAAACTCTTAGACACAACAATAATAGCCGATACTAACCTATGGATAAAGGATGCTTTCGATGTAGAACAAAGTCGTGCACCTGCGGATGATTATAGAGATGCGGGGATTAAAATTACTAAGGTTTCTAAAACTTCTACTGATCAGCGAGGTTATAGAGTACAATGCTGGGATGCAATTAAAGACGCTTTGCATTGGGAACAGAAAGACGGCAAGGTTACAGTGCAGCCTTCTCTTAAGATTTATTCGCGTTGTAGAAAACTTATTGAATATTTGCCTACACTTGTTACTGATGAAAAGAATGTTGAGGATATTGCAGACGGTCAGTATGATCACCCTTTAGATGCACTCAAGCACGTTTTTATGTCGATTAGAATTCCGAGACGTCCAAAGGAAAATGATTTGCCCGAACATCTTAAGAAGAAAATAAATAAGAAACGAATCTTGACTGTAATGAGTGAATGATTTATGTTTGCAGAAAAAAGAAAGAGTAATATGTCAGCTACGCATAACGATTCTTTAGGTCTTACCAAATTATTCCCCTCAGAATATATTTATGTCTAATGATTACAACACATACAAACCTTGCGAACTTGAACCCTGGATAGTTAAGGCTGTTGAAGATTATGTCGGCGACTATCAGTACCTTGACGATGATAAACTTGAGATGGATTTGTTTTATGATATTTACCTTTATGGAATTGATAGAAAAGAAAAAACTATAAGATATATTTTACTGTTAAATTAAAAGGAGAGAATTAAATGCCACTGTTTTCTTATCGCTGTAAAGATTGTGATATAGTCTTTGATAACTTTGTCCCTTTAGAGACAAGAAATGTTTTGCAGGAATGCCCTAAGTGTAAACACAAAACAGGCATAAGAAAAATAGAAGCGAAGATGTTCGATTCAGGCGGAACAAATTTACAGAAACTTGCGAGGCTTGATAATAATTTGAAGTACACCGACAGTCATAAAAATCACGCTTAATTAAAAGGATAACAGCTATGCAAAGTTCAACAAGTGATAGTTTAATATATAATTCTCTTAAAAAACAAAATGAAATTGCACCTATACTGAGCGGTACTCTATTGAATGTTGTTATAAATGTCCCCGATGGTTATGAGATTGATATTAAGTTTTCCTACGCTGAGTGCAAAGGAAAAACACAACTTAAAAAAGATGTTTGATGCACAATTACCGTTTTTAGAAAACTGGCAGCAGTGTAAAAGTTATATAAATAAGCAGGCAGATAATATGAGGTTAGGTATTGTTGACCCAATCGGTGTAGCTATGGATTTTGGATCATCGGAATTTATTGAGGGAAAAGATGTTTAACTGGTTGTTAAGAAAAATATATAATCGTAAAAATAACTTTCTTAAGGTGTACTGTCTCCACTGTTGTGCACAGATCGATTTGATTGAATCTGTTGTTGACTGGATAAGATGGAAAAGGGTTAGACTTACACCTCGTTGGTTATTAAAACGCCAATTAGCTAAAATCGGGTTAACCGCTGGCAGGCTTGAGGAGCTTAAGCAGGATATGCTAAAGATGATAGAAGATTATAAAACCAAGAACCAAAAAGTTTAGGAGAAGATAAATGATTGATCTTGCAACGGATGGTTATGAGATTGATAAAGTTGTTTTGAAGAAGGTAAAATAAAATGGATTGGAATTGGACTGAAGCAATAAGAGGTATGTGTGAAGGCAGATAGTGCAAAGAGTATTAGTGAGTGAACATAAAATAAATATCAACTGCAACGAAAAGATAAACGAGATTGTTGCACTTATGCTTAAGGAAAAAGCTACAGGGAAAATCATTCTTAACTTTGACGGGAAGGGAAACGTAACCCCTGAACTTGTCCTTCACAATGAAAGTTTGTATAAAATATTTGCTAAACTGAAATTGGAATAATTTGCATATTCCATTTTTAATATTATATTCGCAACTGGAAGTATAGTTCTTTTTCATAGGTCTCCTTAGTTAGTTAGTAGTTAGATAATTGGAAACAACCCTAACTCCGTAAAAAGAGTTAGGGTTTTTTTATTGTAAAACGGAAATGTTGAAAATAAAATATAATTGTTCAAGTTACTTTTCTCATTTTCACCGAACAAAATTCGGCTCACAGTGTTGCCACCTAATCCAATCGAAATTACCAATGTCGAAAATTCATTTCTACTTCTTAAAGATTTTCAATAATAAAAAATATTGGCAGATTTACTTAACAACGACTTATGCTCGAAGAGCAACTGTAAGGCGAGTTAAGAAAGGACTGAAAGCGATATGAACAGTTCGTCTTTGCTGATGGGAACCAAAAATGAAAATTTGACGCTTATAGCAGCTATTGAACAAGCTGAGTTCAATACCTCTAGGGCTATGTTCGTATATTTTTCCGAAATGTTCCAAAATTACAGACGTGCAAACGGCCATATTTATTCTGAGGCTGATTTAGCTAAATTAGAATTAGAGAACAGACCCGCATTTGTTTACAACTTATTCAGACCAATCTTATTACACCTTTCAGTGAACTACAGACAGAACTTAGGAAAAATTGAATGTACGCCTAGAACTCCAGGTGATATTGAAATGGTTAATATCGCTAACGACTTAATGGACTATGCAATCCTTACGGCAAATAATTATGAATCTGAATGTGTGAAAGCCTACATAAATGCAATCATAGGCAGAGTGGGCTGGATTTACGGCGACTATCGTTATGATCTTGATGATCAGGGAATGTATTGGTATGAATCCTATAATCCTTTCAGAATCTTATTTGATATCTCTAAGGGGACCTCAAACCAGAAAAAATGGAACTTTGAGATTGACAGAGGATTTTACACTACTGAGGAGATAAGAAATCTTTACGCTCAGGATGATATGGATATGTACGATGAAATTACTGAGAAAAGTAAATTACTCTTAGGTACAAGTGATATCCGTAAGAAACAAATCCTGACAATGATAGAGAGAGTTTGGGGATTAGAAACTTACTATCAGGGGAAAGAAGCCGGTTATGATTCTTATTCACAGGCTTTCAGCAATCTTAATCTTTCTAATCCGGATTATCTTGATTATGATTTAGGAAAATTTAAGGTTATCGACTTTCACGAAAGAAGGTCTGAAGCTATAATTACCGCTTATTTCCCTAAAAATGGAAAGACTTTAGACATTACCGAAAGTATAGACAGACTTGTAGATTCTAAAAATACCGATAACAGACGAAGCGTAGAATACAGAAACGCAATCGCAGCATTTTCAGAAAGAACTTTTCAAGCCGGATATGGCGAATCGATTATTAAACGCAAACTTGTAAACCAGATATATCAGACTTCTGTATGTCCGGCTTTGAATATGGTTTTAGCTAATGAACCCTATAAAGTTCAGAATGGTAATTTTAAGATTTTACCTGTTTTCTGTTTTGAGATGGATCAGGAAGTCTTGGAATGGAAATCTTACATTGATGATTTAATTGATCCTATACGCGGGATTAACTTAAATATGAACACAATCCAAACTCACCAGATGAAATCCGCTCAGGGTGAGACTTGGTACGAAGAGGATGCTTTAGAAGAACATGAAGATGAATTTATCCATAACACGATAAATGCGTATAAAAAGGTAAAAACAGGGAAAATAGAGAAAATAAAAAGAATTTCACCTCCGCCTTTACCACGCGGGAATATGGAAATGCTTCAGGTTTTACAGCAGTTAGTTAAACAAATCTCAACTGTTAGAGATAATGCAGTAGGGGCACAGGAAACCAGAGACGAATCCGGTAAACTTTTCAAACAAAGAGTAGCGCAGACAGATTTACTTCAAGTTATACCTCAAGATAATGCAATTACACAACTGAAAACATTAGGCGAAAATTGTTTAGATAATCTTTTGCATTACTTAACTCCAGGTAGAGTTATAAGAATAGTCTCAGATGAAAGTGATCCTTACTGGATTGAAATAAACCAGGATTCAATAAAGAAATTATTCTATAAAGGTTCAGAGTTAGTCGATATTCAGGAAGTTGGTAAAAAACTTAATGAATCTAAGTTTGATATTGTTATTTCTAAAGTTCCTTACGGACAAGGTGCGAAGGAAAGAGAATTCCAGGAAATCTTAATGTTATGCAAGACTTTCATAGAAATGCAAAGACCGGACTTGATTATGCCTGAATTTATAATCAAAGCATCTTCATTAAGAAGTAAAGAAGAGTGGATGAATTTTGTAAGAATGATGACCAAAGATCAAATGTTGCAGATGAGAAAAAATCAGGCTTTATTAGAACAACAGAACAAAATTGAACAAATGGGACAATTAGCAGATATTGAAAATAAGGTAGCCGATACTCAGGATAAACAACGCGAAAACCAGGTTGATGAAGTTATCGGTAATGTATTAAATCAAGTTTCACAAAACTAAAGGATTATATGTCAGATACAATTATGCCCGCAATAGGTAGTAAAGAAGGTTTAAGAAAACAATTTTTAAGAATGTCACCTGAGATTAGGGATGAATTCTTAGAAACCGGTAAACGTGAAGAACGCGAGCAGCATATCCAAAAAGAAGGTGAAGAATTTAAGACCGACTTAATTCCGGAGAAAACATTCAAAACAGAAATTGAAGTACATCAAGAGGTAAAGAGGATTTTTGAAGAAAATCCTAGACTCTCAAATTATTCAGAATTAGAACAGCGTTAAACAAAAGAAAGGTACATTATGCAAATCTTTTATCAAGCATCAGATACGGCAGGAGGGGAATCGCCCAAGCCAAAGGTGGAAACACCCAAGGATGAGGTAGATCCTTATTCACTGACCCCTGATGAACTGGATAACCAAATTAACCAATTTGAAGTTGGACCAGAGACCGAGGAAGAAACCCCCGATGAGGAGACGGAAGAAACCGAAGTAAAACCTGACACTCCGGCTAAAATTGAACCTGAAGCGAAACCTGAAACAGAACCGGAGAAAACCGAACCTGTAAAGGTTGATGAACCTTTGATAGATGATAAGTTCATATCAAAGTATAGTGAAAAAGAGCAGAAAATACTTATGAAGTATAAGGACAAACCTATTTCAGAAGTAGTTAAGGCTTTAGCGAATGCGAATGAACTTATTGGTAAAAAATCCGAGGAAGTAAAACGTGAGTTATTTCCAGAAAATACTATCACGCCAAACAGTCCGCAAATCTTT
>Ga0315284_10015453_pt1 | contig 10847 bp, 12 predicted proteins | sample YL17G09_16_MG_FD_203696 | JGI IMG/M metagenome (GOLD analysis project Ga0315284, IMG submission 203696) | Sediment microbial communities from Yellowstone Lake, YNP, Wyoming, USA - YL17G09_16 | ecosystem: Environmental > Aquatic > Freshwater > Lake > Sediment | place: USA: Wyoming | collected...
ACCTATGCGAACCTGATAGATACGTATATCCAAGACGACCAAGAGAAAAAGCGAATGTTCAACGCGATTGACAATTACCCGTGTGTCCGCCGGAAGGCGGATTGGGTCAAGCGATATATTCAGGGTTCTGATAGGTTCGCGGAGCGTTTGTTGGCCTTCATCTGTGTAGAGGGGATTCATTTCTCTGGGGCGTTCTGTGCTATTTATTGGGTCCGTACCAAGAACATATTGCCGGGATTGTGTTTCTCGAATGAACTGATTAGTCGTGATGAGGCTCTTCATACAGAGTTCGGAATTGCGCTATATAGAAAATTGACGAACCGATTATCGCAGGAGGAAGTACATCAGATAATCCGCGAGGCGGTGGCGATAGAGGAGGAGTTCATCTGTGAGGCGTTGCCGTGTCGAATGATTGGAATGAACTCGCGGTTGATGACCCAGTATATCTATTTTGTGGCGGATAGGTTGTGTCTTCAGTTGGGATATGATAAGATTTGGAAAGTCGGTAATCCGTTCTCATTTATGGAAACAATTAGTATTGAACGGAAGACTAATTTTTTCGAGAGTCGGGTGTCCGAGTATGCTCTTGCCAAGAAAGATAAGACTGATGATATTTTCGAGATGGATTCGTTATTCTGAAATGTGTGAATATAATATATAATGGATATAACTGTGCTACCGGCAATAGACGAAAAAGAGTTTAGCAAATTGTATTCACAATTTAGTAATATCACGATGCGAAAAATGAATGATAAAGGACGATGCGGGTTTCCATCTCATCGTGCTTGTATTTTCGGAATGACCAAACCCAGATACACCAACAAGATTCAATTAGCGGCGTATAGTCGCAAGTATCCGGAAATCCACGATGAAATAATGCGATTGGGGGAGTTAATATCACCCCCCGGATTCAGTTTTAATAGTGTCCAAGTAAATCGGAATATTTGTTGCCCGAAACATCGGGACAGTAAAAACGTAGGTTTATCAGTATTAGTTAGTTTCGGGGAATACACGGGTTGTAATATAGTAATTGAAGGAACGGAATATAATGCGAAATGTCAGCCGGTTATGTTTAATGGGGCTTTATTGGAACACTGGAACACGGAGGATTTAATCGGGGACAAATACAGTTTGGTTTTTTTTACTTGTAAAGTTTGAACGTCGATAAAATATGTCTAGAATATATTAGACATAATGAATGAACCAAATGACCAAGCGCTTTATGAGAGGGTTAAAACGGAAGCCGACAAACGATTCGATAAACCGAGTGCGTATAAGAGTGGCTGGATTGTGAAGACTTACAAAGCCCGAGGTGGAACATACTCTGGAAAGAAACCGAAGGGAGGATTAACGTCTTGGTTCGCGGAGCGGTGGGCTGACGTAGGAAATAAAGAGTATCCTGTTTTCCGACCCACGAAGAGAGTCAATAAAGATACGCCTCTGTTGGTGAGTGAGATAGACCCGAAAAATCTGAAGAAACAAATAGCGCTGAAACAGAAAATCAAGGGGACATCGAATCTACCGCCATTTATTCCAAAAGGATTTATGTGAGAGTTTCAACGCCACTTCTTTTGGAGTGCCCGAATATTGGAAACGAGTGAGTCGGAATCGCCCCAGAGAAGCCAGAAGGATAAGGTGGCTGGACTGGGAGATAGGTCGCGAATATACTTGCCTTCACGAACAGACGCTAAATGTCTGGCGCGATAATTGTCGCGTTTTTGGGCGTCTTTATGGTCGATATAAGTGCTTCCGCCTTTTTGACCGAAATGGATAACCTTGTCTTTTCCGTCAATATTTAGGGTTGCTTGGTACCTCTTGGAATCTCGGGTGGAAGGTTTAACGTCGATGATTTGAATCATTGTATATTATCTCATAACACATTATATGCCGTATAAAATCGTCGAATCGAATAAGGGTTATTTCGTTGAAGATAAAAAGGGACACAAGTTTTCGAAGAAGCCTCTGACGAAATCGAAGGCCCGAAAACAGCAGGTAGCGTTGGCGTTGGGTGAGGCTAAAGCAACGGGAAAAGACGCGGGGGCGTTCTTTGAATAAAGGTTTAGCCAAAGGCACCTTCGGTTTAGAAAAACATATGCTAGTAATGTATATGTTTTTATTCGCGGTCATTTTTATTTCATCGCTTATTTTGCTGACTCTGCTTTTACATTGCGAGAGATGGTACAGTCTCTACAATAAATCCAGAGGACTGTGAGACTATTTAATTCGACACATTCTAAACACATTATATTATCTCATCACATTTTTATGTGCCGACATAATATACTAAAATGGCATCACGAAGAGAGAGAGTCCGAATACTAAATGCGCAAAAAGAACTTGATGGGTGGTGGGTTATTCACATGGATAAACACACTAGACCAGCGGAGGGAGTCTATATTTTCCTTGACGCAGAACACAAGGAGATATATGAGAGGGAGTATTCGCAAAAAATTGAAGAACTTATTGTGAAATACAATCTACCACCAAATACTCTGTTTAAATCGACATTCGACAGTTATGAAATACAACTGCCTAATATGGAAATACCAGAACACAGAGAACCAGAAGAGCCCGAAATCGGGATAACAATCCACGAGGTTGAAATCGACCGCGTGGAATTGGATATTGAACACTTGGTACAAGAACCGAGCGAAGAGATGAAAGAATCCGAACCTATTCTACATAACGTATTCAATTCTCGAATTGATGAATTGAGAGAGCGTATTGAACACTTGGAAAGGGAGTTGTACCGATGTCATTCCGAAATGGCGGAATTATGTCATATCCCTTCCCATTAGTCTCCCGATGCCCTTCTTTGTTTTCTGCCTTCTCTTTTCCGCATATATCAGAGCCTTCAATTCTTTGTTGGAAACAATCGGTTTAACTGGAAGACCGGTAAGTGCCTCATATTCCATTTCTAACTCGTTTCTAACCTGTTCTGAAGTTCTGGGGGGTTTTCTCGCTTTTTTAGGAGCGGGACCCGATGGTTCGTCTGGTGAATACATAGGAGCAGTAGGAGGAAGGAAATCTTCTTTTACATTTGAAGGAAGTATATTCGCTTTTCCGAATGCTTGTGAGAATAATGGTGAAGTCATCGGAGATAGTTTTACATCTGGAATAGATTCAGGTGGAATCACACGACTAGCGGACAGCGTGGATTTTTTAACAGGTTCGGTCAATTCGGCTAGTTGTTCCTTTTTTGTCGGAACATCTAGTATTTCTACTCCTTGTCCTTCTGTTCCGACGATTCCAATATCTTCGAGAATAGGGGCACGTACTCTGGCGGGTTCTCTTTGGGTGATGGAGACGGGGGCTGGTTCGGGTCGCATAATGGCTGGAGGATTGACGTATCCGGTTGTTTGAGCAGGAACTTGATAAACGACTGGAGGTAATTGACGCATAGGGAAAGAATCTTCTTTAGGGGGTGATGGACGACGACGACGCGGGGCTCGTTTCTTCTTACCGGTGTCTCCGACTTTGACGACCACAGTTTGAACGTTGGATTTAGAAATGGCAACATTCTTCGGTGCTTTTTTTCGGCGGGGAGGCATAATAATATATGGGGACATTTTTTATTTTGGTTTTGTATCTGGTGTCGGTTTCTCTTCGGGTTCTTCGAATATGACTTCGGCGTCGAACTTGAAAAAAAGACGGCGATGTTTCAGATTCAGAAGCAACCAATCGTGTGGATTTTTGTACAGTTTCATAATCTGTTTGTATTGCTTCTCATCGTAATCGTAAAACTCTTCGAAGATTTTGGCCATCTGCGACTTGCCTAAATTGTAGGTGATAAGGTTGGTTGCGACCTCTCTCCATTTCTTCGGGAGTTGATAGATATTCTGTCCAAGCAACATTACGGTTGTTTTTAAGTGTCGCATCTTGGTAATGATTTTATTCAGTACGACTTCGGCTTGCTTATCTTTTCGGAACAGGGCACCCATATCATCAATCAACAAAAATGAGAACTCATTTTCGTGGGCGTGTTCCAGTAGTTTCGTGTAAATATCTTCTAAAACCGCTTCGCTGTATTCATGGTAAAGACACTCTTCCGGCACATTATTGATGAAGATATTATCTTTTGGCGCGATTGAGTGGAGTGATATTTCGGGGATAATCACATACATATTGTGGTAGCATTTGTGGAGGGGACCACGGAGGAGATTGATGGCGAGTGATGTTTTTCCTTGTCCCATTTTCCCACATAGAATCGTGAAATTACACTGGGAGAAAGCACATCGGACAGCGTCGTACTTTTCCAATTTCGGGTCGATAATGGTGTCGCATTTCATATTGACATTCCCCATTTTAGGCGTTTCTAACTTGAGGATTTTCATTTAAAATGTAATATATTGTATAGACATAAAATATGGACGACGTCGAATATCCTTATGAAAGACGAAGACGGCGACGACAGCGCAGAAAGAGACAAATCGGACCCGATGGGTTGCGTCGGACAGATAACCCTCTGTCTCTTCACAAAGCGTTGAAAATCGGGTATCTAAGAAATGAAGATGAACAACGTGCTAAATTGAAACGGTTCGGATATGTGTTGGATTCTGAATTATCGGACGGAAAACAGCATGTGGTGGCATATAATCCGGCTACTAAAAAGGCAATATACATCATCAATGGTAGTTCGACGGATTTAGTGGGGAATCCGGAACAGGTGTGGAAAGATTGGCGGACGAATCTGGCGAATATTCCGACTGGAACATTAGGCTACACTCCTCGATATTTGGAAGAGAAGCGGATATATGATAAAATCCAGAAGAAATACACAGATTCCAAGATAGTATTGGCTGGACATTCGCAGTCAGGTGCGACGGTAAATAAATTGACGGAAAAGGGCGACCAAGGATATACTCTAGACCCGGCTCTGATAAATAATACTGAAAACCCAAATGTTCGGAACTACAGGGTAGAAGGGGATATTGTTTCGGCGTTTGCGAATCCGAAGACGATTCAGACTCTTCCAAATCCGAGTCCCGGGTTGGTTCCGATAGTAAATACTTTACAGGCACACGATGTTGCTCTGATTGAGAAACAACCAATCTTTTTATAAGTTTCGTATATTCCATTTTTAATATACGAAAATTGGTCCGACCGCACAAAATGCTCGGGCATTCGCCCTTGGAGCGGAATTGCTTTAAACTCTTGATTCGACGGAACCATCGGGTAGGACGACGAAGATAATGTCGGCTTTAGCGATGAAGGATACGTAGAGAGAGTTGGTGGGGCCGTTGGCGATATTGAGTTCCAAGAATGAGTTGGAAGTGGTAAGGTCTTGGCCCGACAAGAAGTTGGCAGAACTGGCAGAACGAAGGTCTTCGGCGAAACTGAAAGCAGCGAGAGATGTGGCGACAGTATCTGAACCGGCATCTACGATGAGACGGTCAGAGTTGGCGGAGGTTGGTGCGGTTCCAGTGGCGGTGTAGTTGTAGAACAAATTACTGACCATTCCACTTCTTGATTTCCATGAGTCGTATGCCGAATCGTAGTTTGCCATTAGTGCGCGTGAATAGACTGTTGCGGGGGCGATAACGGTGTTGTGTGGGTTTGGTGGAATGCGCTTCTGACTTGCGATGAAGTAGTTGAGTGTGCTACACAAGGGCATTTTCGAGTCAAATACACCGTTTAATGAACCAGCAGTAGAGACGACAGATTCCGAAAACCGAGACGCAAGACTTCTACAAGATTTCACTCGGATAGGGATTTGGACAGAGGTCGAACCCGAGGTACCGGATGCGATAGTTCCAGAGCCAACTCGGTAAGTCGTACCTGCCATGTAGTGTTCGCCTTTAGGTGCCAAGAGTCTCATCGAGGGTTCATCAAGTGTGATGTAGAACAAATTAATGGCGATTTGGTCGATGGTAATTCTCACGACGGCACCAACACCTGTAGCGATTGAATCCAAAATTGTGATGGGCGCAAGTTGTGGGGTGTAGAGTGATACTTGTGTCTTGGCCAATTTGCCTACTGGGCACATAGAGCGGTTATTGACACCGAGAAGAGCGTTAGCGAAAGGAATCTCATAACTAAAATATGAACTGCCAGCAGTTCCGAGAGCACCTGTGAAAGCAGGAATAGAGTGTCCTTGTAAGTTGTTCTGACTGGTGGCGCCGTCTTGTTCGGCGCGAAGTCCTAAATGGAACTGGGCATCGCGTTGTGCGACATCAAATCCCCAATTGACCTGCTCGGCCATCGCTTGGTCGTATGAAGTAATATCATCGACCAAGTTTCCAGCGACGTATGTGCTCATTCTGTTGATGAATGAGTGCGCGCTGGATTGAAGAGCGGAGGCAAGACCAGTACCGTAGGCAGTTGATGCGACGGTTGTGAGTTGATAGCGGACGCGGAATGAAACCGTGGATTTGGCGGTATCACACATAACATTTGGGCCCATTCCAGTAGGGATATCAAAGTTGAGTTGTTGTGAGCCTAATACGATTTGTGTTGGAACGGTGGTACTACTTACGACAGTTGCGTCAGAAGAAACGACTTGCGACGCGTTATTAGGCAACACCTTAATCCACTGTGAAGAGACGCCGGGACTGGTTGCGCCTTCGGGAGAGGGCAACATAGTTTTTGGAAGTGCGAGCGGAATGGACGACATTATAATGTATAACCCGAAATAAATCTGGGAGGAATCATTCATTTGCGGATTGAGCATCAAACGCCGAAGAAATGGCGTTGTTCAAAACATCGCTAAATTGTCCGACGATTTTCAATTGTCGGCGGTAGATATTTATCTGGAGACTAAAGAATGTGGCGATACCGTTGAAATCGACGAGGTTCCCATTATTGTCGCGGATTTGGATATTGAGGAAATCACAGGATAGACTATTTAGCCTAAACTCGTTGTTCTGATTCTGATAAACGATTTGGGTATTCAACCGACTGTCATTTGGAATGGAACATAAAATATTGGAATATGAGACCCGACCATCGACTGCTAAAACGAGACCGTTGTACATCGCACCATTTGCGACGCAGAGTTGGTAAGTGGCATTCGGGAGGAAATTACAAACACGACTAAATGTGTAAGAACTGGTCGCGGTAATGGTTTCGCTAAAGCCCATAACGTAGGAAATGGGCGATGAACCAAGGATAGTGAATGAACCGCCGGCGGTTTTGGTTATGGTGAATCGCGAGGTTATGGTGTTTATTGCTAAAGTATATCCGGACACGATGGACGAGAATATATCGACGAATGTCTTCGCGATGTAATTTCCGACTGGGAATGTGTATGTGGTCGAGTTAATCGTGAGTGTATTATTATACTGATTGATGATGTAATTCGAATTAACAAGGACACACGAAGGTACAGAGATAGTTATGTATTCGACGGTTTTGTCGTCTTCATACATAAGATAGTTTTTCAAGTCATAAAGCACGTCGGATTTCATGTCGCCATTCAGAAGTTCCCCGCTACTGCTTTTCGTTGATAGGTATAATATTTTCGTTTCCTTCGACTTCACTTCCTCGTATTTTAGAGTTGCCATCTTTTAATATATTATCAGATAATATGACACTCTGGTTCGGTTCTGGTTCGAACACAGATGGTACTTGTGGTTTAGCGAACTCGAATAGTGTCTTAAAATATTCGGTTTCTTCTTGACGCTTCGTCTCATACTCCTCGATTTCTTGTTGAGAAACACGGCCGGTTTTTGCTCTAAAGATAAGGTCGGTTTCGGGTCGGTCTCCCAATAATCTGGTTAAGTTTTCCTTTAGCATACGTTCTTTAACAGATAGCATTATTGCTAGCATATATAATTAACCGTCCGATTTTTATTTCGGGAGGTAATATATAAATGGATTCGACTGAACAAGTTCCTAAAGAAACGATTCTGAAACCGAAGAAAGAGCGTAAGCCTCTAACTGATGAAGCACGCGAGGCACTAGCGATGAGAATGCGAGCGATTAATGATAAGCGCATTTTAGAGACGGCGGAAAAAATCAAAAAAGCGAAACCGCCGGCACAGGAACCGGAACCACCTAAAGTAGTTGCTCCTCTGGTTGAAGTTCCTAAAGCGGAGAAAAAGAAGCGTGTGATAAAAGTGATTGAGTTGTCGGATAGTGAAGAGGAGGCGGAAGAACAGGTTATAGCGATACGTAAATCAAAAGCGAAACCGCCGGCTCCGAAACCAGTAGTCCAAGAACATTTAGAAGAAATACCTGTCAGAAAACCCAGAATCACAAAACCGAAAACGCCTAAAGAATCTCCTCCGGCACAGCCAATATATCAAATGCCAGAACCTCCACGTGGTCGGTTTTTATAAAAAAATCGGGGGGTAATATATAATGGAAGAAGTTGCTGAATCACAGGTGTATCGATTATTTCTAAATACGGAGACTGGGTTTCCAAATATTCTTTCCAATTCGGATAAATCAAACACATCATGGTTGGTGGATTACGACTCGCTTTTCAATCGCGATAACTACAACTACAAGAATTGCCGATTGAGATATAAACTTGTTAGTCAAACATCTACGTCAATTAACGCCGCCGCAAACACGGGGGTTTTAGCAATAAATGGATTGAGTTCTAGATATGTATCCAAGAACACGAGCATGTTGCCTTTAGACATTATTGTCCCGACGATGACCTCTACTGGAACTGGAAGTACTCCAGGAACAATCGCGGGAAATGCTCCAAGTCAAACAACGACACAACCCGCGGCGTTATTCACCGCTCGTGGGCAACTAATTTCGGATACGATGGCGACAACTGGAATCGATATTCAGATGCCATTCGGAATGACTTCACTCAATCCACAATTCTGGCAAGTCGGATTCGGAGCAACTGGAAATGAGGATAACATACTCCAAACACTAGTTCCCGAATACATACTATTGCTTCAATTCGAACTTTACAATCCGAAATAAACAACAAAATATGTTCCTATTATAAATGAGTCTAATAGGAACATCTAGTGTGAATGACTTGCCGAACATAACAGGTAGTTCAGATGCGGATTTCGACAACATAACAACTACGAATATTAGTGTGTCTAATAAAATCTCATTCGAAGAAGCCGACGCGAATGATGAAGGGAATATGACTACCTATATTTATCAAGACCCGACCACGAATGATATTGTGGTCAATAACAATAACCCGCTCGGGAGTTTCCGATTACAGTACGGAAACACACCGGACACGAATGTGTTGAGTTTCGAAATTGATTCTTATAATCAGAAACTCAATTTCCCAGTCGGAGTCAATTCGGAATACAATATTTCGTTCGAGGAACTCTATGCTCTTAAAGGCGTGAATATCAATCAGTCAATCCAGCAACAGATAAACAGTATTAACCAAATTAGTCAGGGAACGGGATATTGGGGAACTTTTTCCAGTAGTATTGACCAGACATTTGCCACGGCAGATACCGCACAAATAGCAACCCTCAATACTGCGGACGCGAATAACAATGGAATCGTGCTTTTTAATCAGTCTGGTGCGAATTACAATTCGGTAAAGGTTCTGAATGGTGCGACATATAATGTTCAAATTGTATTTCAAGTATCGAGTTCGAGTTCGAGTTCTGGACTTGTCCGAACGTGGGTGAGATTGAATGGGACGGATTTACCGAATAGTTCTGCTGGTATTAAAGAACATTCGAATAATGGATACTTAATCATTTCTTACAATCTTATTCTACAATTGATTCCGAATGATGTGCTGACCTTTATGATAGCAGGGAGTAATACGACAGTTCATTTGGAAGCAATACCCGCACAAGCAAGTCCGTTTGTTTGTCCGGCTTCTCCGAGTGTGTATATATCAATCCAACAAATCACGTATTATCAGAAGGCTGAATTACAGAATATTTATGGACTGTTTCAATTGAACACGACGATGACTGATGCGTCCCCGAATTACGTAGGTGTAAAATGGCAATCGGGTTTCAATTTAATTAGATTACCAGATGCGACAATAACTCCACTGGGAAAGGAATACACGTTTTTTATGGTAAATCCGATACCTGTTGGGGCAGGTATTTTGGTAAATACATACTCAATATCACAATATTTTTATTACTTCGGGTTTAGTGATAATAACAGTATTGAACTAACATCGCAGACACAATCATTTGTTTTCACGTGTATTTCCAATTCAACAAATCCATATTGGAGCATCAATCAAGTGGAGTATGACCCGACTTTGTTTTTCAATCTGGACGCACCGAATCTTGTTCCATATGCCACAATATTCACACAAACCGGAACAACTAATCCGGCAATCCAAATGCGACCAGGTACATATTTATCACTAGAGGGTAATCTCTTGGTAAATAGCGCAACAATAACTCCGGTTGAGTTATCCTATTTAGATGGCGCGACGAGTAATATTCAAGGACAACTGAACAATCGGGCGACGCTGGATTCCGCGCAAACTATTTCTGGCGCAAAGACGTTCTCAGGAACAACCACATTAACTGGTAATGTTATCGCAAACTCTCTGACGATTACTCCCACGGAAATGGGATATTTAGATGGCGCGACGAGTAATATTCAATCACAACTAAGTTCATTACAGCAAAAGACAAGTGTAATAAGTTATAATACGACAACAGGAACTACAGTAGTCGGCGGAAGCAACTTCGAATGCGAAAACTTATATGTGAATCAGGAGATTTATCAAGCCAGTCAAAACATAGCCAATATTTACGAAGGAATTGGAGTGTGTTATACGAAGGCAGAAAGTAATGTTTTCAATCAAAGGACTACTGCGATGACTTATCAAGCAAGTCCCGAAAGGACCACTTTTTCAAATGGTATTGTCTGTGGAACATTAAACGCAATCAATTACATATTTGTCAATGGTGTTGATATTTATAATATCT
>Ga0315284_10015454_pt1 | contig 10847 bp, 8 predicted proteins | sample YL17G09_16_MG_FD_203696 | JGI IMG/M metagenome (GOLD analysis project Ga0315284, IMG submission 203696) | Sediment microbial communities from Yellowstone Lake, YNP, Wyoming, USA - YL17G09_16 | ecosystem: Environmental > Aquatic > Freshwater > Lake > Sediment | place: USA: Wyoming | collected...
AGGTTTTTGTATTTTGTAGAAAAAGAAATTAAATTGAATTTTTGTTTTGGAATTTTTATTAAATTTAAAATAGGAAAATGAGTATTCAAAATATTACAAGTGATATTAAATATAACAAATTAATCGAGAGATTGACTAAATGTGAGAAGAAGTTAGGAATGTTAAAAGAAGAAATTGAGAAATTTATATTATCACAATGTCCACTTAGAATAGCATTAAATATGGATTTACCACCGCCAACACCTTTGCTTACTTCTGTAGGTATGCCTAGTATGTTTGTACTTCAACCAATATCATCAATAGTTACACAACCTACAAATTCACCTACAAATTCACCACCAAAGGAAGGTAATGATAAAGGGAGAGGAAAAAGTAAAATTGATAAAATAAGAATTAAATTCCATACCTCAGATCCTGATAAAAAATCTTTAGAATGGATGTATTTTAATTCATCAAAAGATTGTTGTAAATACTTGGGTATTTATTCATCAGCATTAAGTTATTTATTTAGTAAAAATCCTGATGGAGTTCCTCAAAAAACTATTAAGGTTGCTGGTGATAGTGGAGGTATTGTTGTAATTTCAGCATTACAAAGATGTGATTGGTATGAATATACCAATAGTTTTGAAGCTTCGACAAAAGTTTTTATTGATAAAGGAAAATCATATGATGAAGCTGTAGCTCTCTATAATGATATCATGTTTAAATAACAATTATATTTTTAAGAAAATATAAATTGAAAATTAATTTTAAAAAATAAAAAATTAAAAACCACATAAGAAATTAAAAAATAATATAAAAAAGAAATAAGGTTTTTTTTATATAAAAAAAATAAAATATAATATATAAAATATAAATATTTATATTCACAATGGATGAAGCTGAGAATTACAGACGGGGGTATGAAGAGGGGATGAAGGAAGCGAGGAGATTGATGGGGTTGATGGAATACATTCCTCAACCTCCAAGACCTACAAAACCTCCAAAGGTTGAACAAAAACCAATAGAGTTTTTTCAGAAGTTAAGAGAAGCGAGGAGATTGATGGGATTGATAAAATACATTCCTCAACCTCCAAGACCTGCAAAACCTCCAAGGGTTGAACAAAAACCAATAGGGTTTTTTCAGGAGTTAAGAGAAAGAGTATTCTTCCCTTTAAAAAGGAAGATTTCGGAGTATGAGAGAGAGTTAAGATCTATTGTATTTGGATTATCCGAAGAAGATAGATTTAGAAGAGATCATTTTGTTTTTAACCCAGTTTTATTAACACAATCAAAAACTCATTATAAAATAAGATATCAATGGAGAGATATAAATACTCCTGAAGATTTCTTATATGCCATTAAATTGGTTGATGAAGAATTACCAAAACGATCATTAGTATCATATGTATTATTTAGAATTGCAAATAGTACAAGATGGGTTAGTTTTGGTAGAAGTTCATTTAGAAATATTACAATATTTATGGATCATTATAATAGATTGAGGAATGGTAATTATCGATTAAAAGATAATGTTAATTTTTCAGATAAATTAGATGAAGGTGAAGATATCGATTTCAATACATGTATTATGTTTATTGTATACCCCATTGCTGCCAATAGTAAATCTAATGATATGTTATTTTTAACTAAAGATATTGAATCAGATGAAGGAACATGTGTATATGAATGTTTTAAATCTATAGGGATAATTGCACAAAGAGAAGGATTAGATAAAATTGATAACTTAATAAAATTTATCAAAGATAATGAATTAAATATTGTTATTATTGAAAATGTAATAACTCAATTAACATCATATCCAGATATTAAATTGGAATTATCTGATGTTGGTATTCAATATATATTACCTAAAAATGAAGACTATGGTGCTGATCCTATAATTTTTATTTATGATAGTGTAAATAAACATATGGATGTAGCTAAAGATGTAATTAAATTAGAATTACATCCAGGTGTTAATTTTGCTACAGAGAATAAAAAAGAATACTCTAGAAATGATATTATAAAAAATGATAAACTTATTCATAAAGAAATAATATTAAATGATAAAATTGTAACAGAAACTAAGTTAAATTATGGAGTTATATATGTGTTCTTTTCAATTAAATATGTTGAAAATATTAAAACTAATTTAACATTACAACCATATATTATGTCAATATTAAAAATAAAAAAAGTAGATGGATTTTATATGCAAGAACCTATTTCATTTGTTGGTTTTGATTGTATTAATATGTTTAGTGAATGGATTATTAAAAATCAACACCCAGATGAAAGATTTAAGTTTATTTCATATAATAATTCAAATATTTGTAATTTTAGTATCTTTGATGAATTGTTACCTAAAAATGAATGTAGGATTAGTCATCCTTTATTTGTTGGCAATATGTTATTGGATATGGTTATAAATGGTAGACATTCATTCTTTGATTTACATAGACATTTACAAGTAGATAATTTAGAAACAACATGTGAGAATTTTAAAGTTAAATATCCTGAACTAATTGATGAAAATGATATACAAATAATGTTTAACAATAATGATGTATCTTTCATTAAGGATACATCCATTAAGAAATATAATGAAGATATCACTGTATCAATTTGTGAATTATTTTACAAATATAAGGAATCTTTATCTGGTTGTAAAAATACTAAAAAATATGGTGATAGTATTGAACAATACAAAACATTACCATCAACAGGATGGAAAATTATTAAAGAACATAATCGTAATTCAGAACATATTATATATGATTGTAATATTGGAGGTTCTATAACTTCAAGAAAGTTAAATCCTAAATGTAAAAAAACTAAAATTGAAGGACAACCAGAAAAGAAGTTTAAATTTCCTAGATTACCATTAGAATGGTATAATAATATTAAAACAGATAGTATTGCTGGAAGAGTTGATAATTTTAATAATAAAACAAAAACATCAGATCCTGTTGGTGTAATTGATTGTACATCAGCATATCCATATGTAATGTGTGTTAAAGATGTATTTCTACCATATGGTGAATCTTTTGAAGTTACCGAATACATCCCAAATAAAATGGGATTATATCTTTGTGATATTGATCAAAGTGCACTATTGAAGTTTGGAAAATCTTTATATATTCCAAAGAAAGAAAATTTGGAAAACAATTGGAATTGTGATGGTATAATAGAAAATATGACAATAACATCAGTAGATTATGATTTTTTGATGAGTACAATGACATGTAAAATTAAAATAAAGAAAGGAATTGTATTCAATGAAGCAATTAGAAACATTGATGTATTTAGACCAATGTTAGAAATTATGAAATTAAAAAATCAACAAGATGAATTTAAAACTACCAATGATTCAAGATATAATCCAGCTTTGAGAGAATCTTATAAATTATTACTCAATTCTATTTCTGGTAAATGTATTGAGGGTATTCATAATCAAAAGACTGAAATGATATCAACTGTAACTGAATATTATAAATTAAAGGAAAAAATTGATATAAGTAATTTAAATACGGTTAATATTTATGGTGGAAAAGCTTTTATTAGTTATGATGATGAAATAACCGAACAAACAAAACAACAACCTGTAATTTGGGGGGCATTTATTTATTCACATGCTAGAATGCATATGTATCAATATGCATATGCTCCAATGGGATTTAGTAAATGTTTATATACTCATACTGATTCGTTGATTGCAAAGTTATCAGATTTGGAAATTTGGAAAAATAAAGTAAAGAATATCATTGTTCCTCATTGGGAAGAAGTAGAAACATATGATCCAAGATATAAAACTCACACAATCTATAATGAGAATTCTAAAGTATTTGGTTCATTTGAAATGGAAATGACAAATAAAGGAACTAACTCAGAGTTTATGTGTTTGGGAAAGAATTTATACTTCATCTATGCTGATAAATATGATAATTCTAAATATAAAAATAAAATAAGAGCCGGAGGAGTAAATGGTAACTCAATTATATTAAATAAAGGATATGATTTTAATGATTTTACAGAAAGAGATATCCAAGAGTATTATATATCAAATCAACAACAACATTCACTTAATAATAATCCTTCATTATTCTTCAATCAATTATGGGATAATCGTAAGGTAAATGTTTTAAGTCAAATTACCACCAAAAATACTAAAAATAATAACAGTAATGTTGGGTTACAAGATTGTGATAAATTCAATAAAGGAGCTAATAGAATTCATATAAAGAGATTTGTAAAATGTATATCCTTAGATATATAATTATAAAGTAATTTGAAGTTTACAAGTAAATGTTGTAAATGAACTAACTGCTGTTGTTGCCGAACTAACAATTCCGATAACATAATTTCCTGTTGTTGTTGTAAATGCTGATGATACAACATTAGTTGTTGAAGATCCAGCTGGTGTTGTGATAGTAGCACATGAACTACCAGCTACTAATGCACCTAATGTGTATGTAATACCACCAGCAGCTCCTGCAGTTGATGATAATGGATATAATGAACAAATAAAAGTTCCTGTTGGTGCTGTAGCATTAGTATTTGCTGTACATGATAATCTTATTTGAACTCCTGCTGGTAAATTACTTGTAACATAATCAGCAGTATTAAAATAAAATACATATGGAATATTTGTTGTTGCTTGAGATCCTGATGCAACCATAGTATGATGTCCAAGAAATGTCATATATGTACCAGCAACCACCGCAGCACCTAAATTACCACCAGCTTCAAATAATGATCCATAACTTGATGTTAAATTTGAAACTAATCTATCAACATATGCTGTAGATGCCATTACTGTAGAATTTGTACCAACTGTTGCTGTTGTTCCAGTAATTGCCATTGGAATAATACAACTTGTTTGTATTGCTGTTGTTCCAATTCTAATTATTCCAGAATCTGTAATTACTCCAGTATTTGCAATACAAATATTATTAGATTCTGAAGTTGTATATGCGCTTCCTGAAGATAATGTTGATGAAGATCCAATGCAAATATTATTACTTCCTGTTGTTAATGCTGATAAATTATTTGTTCCTAGAATACAATTATATGATCCTGTTGTTATAGCTAAAGCTGAAGTTGTTCCAATAATAGTATTATTGGATCCTGTAGTTTTTGCTGCAATAAAAGATCCTTTACCAATAACAACATTATTGGTACTAGCTCCAGTAACATTACCAGTTTGTACTCCTTGACCAACATATGTATTATTTGCTGATGTTGTCAATGTATTTGTACCAACACAAGTTCCTTGACCAATATATACATTACTACTTCCACCAACTCCAGCCATACAACCAGAACCTATATAAACATTATTATTCACATTCCCAATACCAACCCCAGCACTTGCACCAATAGCAGTATTTCCAAATCCTGTTCCAATTCTTAATGATAAATATCCTATAGCGGTATTATTTGCTGTTGTAGATACACCTTGTAAAGATAAAGCACCAACAGCAGTATTTGTAGCACCAGTTGTTAATAATAATCCAGCTTGTGAACCAATTATTGTTGAAAGATTAGATGATGTTAATACTGGTGCAGCTCCATAACCAATTATAACATCATTTACAGCTGTAACCCCTATTATACCATTACAAGAAGATGCTCCAATAATAACATTTTGATTATATCCAGAACTTGATGCATTATTTGCTGCAGATTTTCCAATTACAATATTATTTGCTCCAGGATTTCCATTACCTGCTAAAGTTCCAATACAAATATTATTAATAGTAGATGTTGCATTTGTCATTGCTTGATGTCCTATAGCAACATTATCAGAGCCAACTGTTGATACACTAGCTAATGTGACACTACCAATAGCAATATTTTGAGTAACTGTTGTTATATTATTACCAGAGTTTTCTCCAATTAAAACATTATCTTCTCCACTAACAGTACTTGTAGATCTTCCAATAATAACTGATCTATTTGATAATGGCATAGGTCCATCTCCAATTCTAAAAGTATTTATATTCCCACTCAATATTCTATTTGTATTTGTTGTAATTGTTAAATCTGAAGTATTACTCAATGTATTTGTTGTATTATCATATAATAAATCTGAATTTTTTAATAATGTTCCTGTAATATTATCCCAAATTGGAATCGCTGTTAATGTTGATGATACAGGACCATTAATAGTTCCTGTTGTTGGTGTTACCCATGATAAAATACCAGCACCATCATTTGATAAAGTTTGATTTGTGCTTCCTTGAGATCCTGGAAATGTTAAACTATAATTTCCAGGATTTTGAGTATGAATATCTAAGTAATTAGTATTATCAGAAGATATCTTAATAGCACTTCCTGCTTTTATTTTAACATTATTATTTAATGATTCTATAACCATATCTTGTCCACTTGTATTACTTATATTTCTAACTGATACATCTTTACTTCCTTCTATTAATATACTACCAACTGTTGATGTTATATTTAAATTATTTGGAGCTAATGATCTTATATTACTTGTTGTTAATAAATCAGTAGAAGGATTATAATGAAGATTAGTATTTATCTGTTCTGTTGTAATTGATCCTGTTGTAACAGGAGTAAATACTAAATTATAATCAGTATTTGATATAGATGATGCTATATTAATTCCTGTTGTTGGTGTTACCCATGATAAAATACCAGCACCATCATTTGATAAAGTTTGATTTACACTTCCTTGAGATCCTGGAAATGTTAAACTATAATTTCCAGGATTTTGAGTATGAATATCTAAGTAATTGGTAGCATTAGTTGATAATCTAATACTATCAGCAGCTAAAATCTTAACATCATTATTTGATGATTCTAAATTTAAATCTTCTCCAAGAATATTACTTGTATTTCTAACAGTTACATTATTACTTCCTTGTACTAGTATATCACTATTTGTTGTTGTTATATTTAAATCAATTAATGAATTTGGTTTTATATTATCTACTGTTAACATATCAAGAGAAGGATTATAATGGAGATTGGTATTTATTTGTTGTGTTGTAACTATTCCTGTTGTTGATGGTGTAAATACTAAATTATAATCAATATTTGATGATGATGATGCTATATTAACACCTCCACCACCACCTCCACCAATACCCCATGATAATACTCCGTTTCCATCATTTATTAAAGTTGTTGTTGCATTTCCTTGAACTGGAGGTAATGATAGATTATAAGAAACAGTATTATCTGGTATATTTATTTTTACTTCTTCTGTATCATCAACATTTGATATATTAATTCCATTTGAAAATAATTGATTAAAAGACATCTTTTAATATTTTATTAAAATATTATTTTTTATAATTCATCATTTTTTTCTACCATTATTATTTCATCTTCATATACATCTTTTTTTATTAATTGTAATTCTAATTCTAATTTTGATAATTTTTCATTAACAATATCTAATTTTTTTTGTAATTCTAATATTAATTTTTCAGAAGTTTTAACATTATATTCCATATTTTTTATGTAAGATGGCGATGGTATAGGAGGAAGTAAAGCTAATGTTTGATCTTTAGATATAACTGTTGTTGTTGGTAATTTCCAACTTACAACGCCTTTTCCATTAGTGGTTAAAACTGTATTTGGTTCTCCGTCAGTTATGGGAAACTTATATTTCCCTGACATATTTAAAATTCCAACAGTTAAATAATCGTAACTCATTTTTAATTTTTGAATGATAATATATTTATTTTAAATATATTTTATTTTTTTTAAACTACTTGTTGTATCATTGCTGAAATATTCATCATTTTATCTGCATTCCATACAGCATTTAAAGCATCAGCATAAAATAAATGAACTCCTTCAGGACCTGCAGCAGGTAAAGTAAATGTAGATGAATAAAATACTTTTGGAACATTTATTGCTATTATTTGAGCAGCAGTAATAACTATTTGAGATGCTGGTAACGATGATAATGTATATGTTAGAGTTGTATTTACACCAGTTCCTGTACCAGCAGAAACTGTATATGGTGCCATAGCAACTGTGTATTGTCCAGAAATTAAAGGAGATGGATTGCCTGTAACAACAATTTTTAATCTATATTGTGTTGAAGAGACTCCTCCTAAATAACAAGAAGGTATTAAATAAGGATTATTTGGTTGTAAAGCTCCATTACGTGCTTCTTGACACATTATATATGGTTGTGTTGAAGTATTAATAGATCCATTAAGTTGAATATTAGCAGTTTGTAATGTAGCAAATGATGATGTTAATTCTCCAAATCCAACTTCATTTGGAGATAATGATAATACTTGAAGAGATTGACCAATTTGTGTTGGGAGATTTGGTTGAATAACAAAATTATAACCTGCAGTACCCCCAATACCAATTCCTCCATTTGCAAGCAAATCTACTCTATCTTGAGATATTAAAGTTAATTGATCACTCAAAGTAACTAAAGATCCTCCACTTATAGATTCTAATGATATATCTGATAGAGTTGAAATATTATTTAAATCAGAACATAATAAATTAGAAGCTTTAAAGTTTCCATCCCCTAATGATAATTGAATAGTATTTAAAGGACCTGCAGCATTTCCAGATCCCGATGGAGGATATGGAAGTTCGTTAATAGTTTCCAAGTTAATATTTGTTGTTACAATTTGTTCAAAACTCATTTTTCTTTCTTTTTTTAAATATAATATAAAAAATAAAAAAATATAAAATGTTGTCAGGTATTGAGATTTTAAAATATTTACCTGAAGTCAATATTCTTAGATATATAGATCTTGAAGAATTGAATGATATTGAAGAAGGATTTGGAAAACAAGGATTGGTAATATTATATCCAACAGTATCTGATAATGAAGGACATTGGTGTTGTTTATTTATTAATCCTAGAGATGATAAACTTTATTTCTTTGATTCATATGGAATTATTCCAGATGATCAATTGGAATTTAGAACAGAAGAATATACACGAATAGTTCCAAAAACTTATAGACATTTAACAAAATTATTATTAAATTCAAAAAGAGAAGTAGACTATAACCCATGGAAGTTTCAAAGTGATTCTCCAAAGATTACAACTTGTGGATTATGGTGTGTAGCAAGGATACTATTTTCTCATAGAACTTGTGATGAATTTCACTTCTTATTTGGTCCAGGATATGAAATAAATCAAGATAAATTGGTAACTAAATTTATAGAAGGACTTTGAACATATTATTATATATTACTATTGTAATATATAATATGTTTATAATAATATAACTTTGTTCTCTGATACTACATACATTGGAACATCTTTTTTAATAAATACCCATCTGGATTTTAAATCCTTTATTTCAGCTATTTGGTTTTTATCCAATCCAACATATTTCTTCAAAAGATTTTCAATGTGATAATTACTTGAAGATTTAAAAACGACAACAGCATCACATTCATTAAGATCTTTGCGAGTTGAATTACCATTCATGGCTAAATGGTTACAAAGAATCATATAAATATTAAAAGATCTTCCAGTTTCTGCTAAACTATCTTTAAGTTGGTATACTTTAGTTTTAATAGCTTTATCAAATATATTCTCAATATCATCAAATACACAAAGAGAATCCCTTAAATAATCAGTATCCAATTCCAATTCCACAAATTCTTCATCTAATGGAACTCTAGTAATAAAATTAAGAGAATCAAAAGCTGGATCACTATCTTTTTTTGAAAATACAAATATAGGATTATTTGGGAACATTTTATGATAATTAACCATATAATCGGCAGTAAATGTAGATTTTCCAGCACCACTTGATCCTGTAACCAAAATGAATTGTCTTTGATTTTCCTTTTCTTGAGGAATTGGTTTAAAATCTATCCCAGATAATTCTTTAGCAATTTTAGACTTATGATTTTTTTTAGCTTCTTGATAATAAAGCAATGCTTTTCCAGGAAACCTACTTTCTTGGTGACCATTGATGACTTTGTAAACATCGTCTTTTTCTTCTTGTGATAATCCTTCATCATATTTGTCATATTGTACATAATCAGTTTTTTCTTCTGGGTGATAATACACAATCTTCTTGGATTTATCGATCGCAATAGGCAAATTAGATGGTGAATAAGACAACATTTTATTTAATATTTAAAAATAATTTTTAATTTTAAATATATATTTCTTAATATATATTTTATTTTTTTTGTTCTTGCCAAACTGCACCCAAAATACTCATAGATAAATTCGAAACTTCTCTAGGTGTTCCTCTTGGTAACATTGTTTTAGCTTCAATTCTAGCATCAGACATATTATTTTTTACAAACATTTGATATGCAGTAAGAGGTTTATCAGTTTTTCGCTTATAACCATATCCTAACATTCCAGTAGCTGCAGCTGCAGCTGGATTACCAGATAATAAAGCTGCTGTTGATATAATATTAGATTTTTTAGCAAATTTTTCTGTTCCTTTTAAAAAACTTTTTAATCCACTACCTTCAACCTGATAGTTGGGGTGAGTTTGATAAAATTTCTTGGTATGTTTTATAGGTGCTTTACCAGCACCATCCATTGATACTCTCTCCTCAGCTAACATTCTCAATCGGTTTTTCATTTCTGTTGAAGTCATTTTTTTTTAAAATATAAGAAAAAATAAATAAAAAAAATATATTTTCCAATCTCATTTAAAATAAAATGTCTCTAACACATAAATTTGATGTTGAAACTAAAGATGATAACATCTATTATAACATTTCAATAGTTAATAATGGATTAACCTCTCTTCCAGCATCATTTACGCAACAATTAACTAATTCCATATTAGATAATCCTGCTGATTATTATTTGTCTGTAGCTAGGTTTGCAATTACGGGAACAGCTATTCCTATGTTCTTCTTTGAGTTTG
>Ga0315284_10015455_pt1 | contig 10847 bp, 12 predicted proteins | sample YL17G09_16_MG_FD_203696 | JGI IMG/M metagenome (GOLD analysis project Ga0315284, IMG submission 203696) | Sediment microbial communities from Yellowstone Lake, YNP, Wyoming, USA - YL17G09_16 | ecosystem: Environmental > Aquatic > Freshwater > Lake > Sediment | place: USA: Wyoming | collected...
TAAAACGAAATAGTGTCATACGCTTCTGTTGCTGTAAGACCGTTAACTAATGTGCTGTTAGAAACCCAACCTGTACCGTTGTATTCGAACCCGTTTAAAGCTGTTACACTTTCTCCTGCTATCATCCACCATTTTGATATTTCTACGTTATACCAGATTGCTGGAATAAAGCTGGCTCCAATATCTGTAAGACCGTTAGCAATTGTTGCATTAACTGCCCAACCGGTTCCATTAAAAGTATAACCGCTAGCTGTTCCGTTTGAGTAACCACGTATCAAATACTGCTGACCATTAAGATACATCGTCGCAAAATAACCGAAACCATCTCCTGAAGCTTGCAAACCATTATTATAAGAAGTGTTAAGGGCCCAAGTCTGACCACCAGCTCCTCCCCATTTCCAAGCAAAAACTCCTGTTACGTTCTCATAAAGCAAAACCCACCATCCATTTATATTTACTACCTCACCGCTCGGATAATCAGTGCTGCTTGTGCTAATTGGATTTGGCAAGCCGCTATGTACTGTTGCATTATAAATCCAACTACCTGTGCTGTTTCGTGAAAAACCAGTCCAGTTTTGGTGCGAACCATCGCCATCCAAAAAGAACATCAACGCATTAAAGTTAGTTGCTGTGTCGTTAAACACCTGAAAAATTGCATATTCTCCGCCAGAGACAAGCAAATCGTTTGGAATACCTTTTGCCGCTGTACTGTTTTTGTACCAAGTTGGTGTACCTGGAATAGATGCTGCGTTTGCACTCGAGAAAAGCGCTAAAGCTACAAATAAAATAATTAACACACCCACCAATTTATTCAATTTATAAGTCACCTATCTACGATTATGTCACGAACTAAAATTACGAGACCCGCTATCAACAATACAACAACAAACATATCTGAACCAAAAAAGATTTTCATGTTGCTGTAAGATGATATTGAGGTTGATGAAATATCATTCAACCAATCTCCAGTTACTGTTGTCTGGATGTAACTGCCAGCTAGCCACGTTGGCATATATGGTATAAATAACGAATTTACCAAAGTCAACGCAAAAAATACTGCAATTATTATTCTAAGTAACATATCAATTTTTGCGAAAAATCGAGTAAACGACTTTTCCTAACCTCCTCATGAAAATTCAAATGGCTCACCTGTAACGAACTCAATTTCTTCTGCTCCTCTCTTTTTCTTTTTTATTTTTGGAGCTTTCAATAAATTCCTAATATATAAAGCAGAAACTGCTAATAATGCGATTGAAATAGGAATAAAAGCTCTAACCGCAAACTTGCCATCATAGGTATCATGAATAATACTAGAACCACCGCCCGCAAACGGTGTTTCAATTAGATAACCTAAGTCTAAAACAAATATTTGAACTGGAATTGTTATGTTATCAATAAAAATTGTTCCAGTAATTGATGAAGGCGGGTTTGCATAATGTAACGTTATTGGATACTCGATTAATACTTCTTCGTTTGGTTGTACTACTTGTGCAAAAAATAGACTTGAGTTCACAACACTCGCCAAAGGTCCTTCAATGCGAATTTCTGGTTGACCCGAAACGTTTCCTATGTTCTGAATAAAAGTCCGTAAAGTTATAGTTTGGTCTTCGCCAAACATTGTATTATAAACAACAGCAACTGTACTTATAGCACGAGGCCTTACATCGAATAGAGCATATGTACCAAGTTTTTGCTCGAGGATGATTGTTGCGTTACCTAAACCGCCACCTCCGCCAACTGGCGCTGCTGATGGCGATGTCACTGCTAGATATACTGCTGCCGATTCTGTGCTGATGTTACCTGCTGCTGTCACAACACAAGTCAATGTTAACATCTCATTGTAATCACCAACCGGCGGTGTAAGATAGCTGACAGAAACGTTTTTTATTTCTCCAGCAGAAATGTTTAATGTGCCATTTGTATATGAATAATCTGCATAGCTACCTAACGTTCCTGATGTTGACATATTGCAAGACGTTGCGTTGTAATCACCGGTATTTGAAATACTAAAGCCGAACGTTTTTGATTGCGAAGACTCCATGCTGCCAAATATTGTCGTTGGTGTCATTTCTAGATTTGCAAATGCTGTATTTACTAAGTTAACTGTTGTAGAAATATAATAAAACGTGTCTAATGCACTGTCATAAAGCGAAATGTTACCACTGTAAATTGCTGAAGCTGCTGAAGCATTCGGTTGGATTGTTACTAGAGTCTGGTTTGTAAAGTTACCACTTTTTGTTGTGCTTAGATTAAAAGTAACAGCTGCAAAACGAGAAACATTCGATAAGTCTCCGGTCTTGCTCCATGTTATTGTGTGATTCTGAATTGCCCCACTAATTGCTCTCGTATCGACTACAAACGTTTGATTTGTTGTCGTGTTTGTAGTTATGTTTTTGGTTGATGGCGAATAATAAAGAGTTCCTGGGTTCCAATCACCATAAATGGAATAATCATAACCGTCACTACACACAGCATCAGAACATTGAAACACCATATTACCAATATTAAAACTGGAAACAACGCTACCTGATGTACAATTTACATAATGCTTTGTGAAATTAACATTACAAGATGTTGAAACGTTTCCAGAAAGATAAACAACGTTGCCAGAAGCCGTGTTGTTTGTATAGATACTAAGATAAACTGGTACTTCAGTACTATTACCAAAATATAATGTTAAATTTACTGAGCCATTGAATACTTGAGTATCTTTATCGTAAGCAGAAATGTTTGATAGTGAACCATATAACAAAACTTGCTCATAACTATACCACATCCAGCCATAAGCTGTTGAAGTTTCGCGGTCATATAGCTCCATCACCCAAGCTAACGACATATTTGTACCTAAATATGCTGTGAAATTTGTAATGTTGCTCGTTCCTGCTAATGCGCTTACGTTCCCATCAACACGATATAACGGATTGCCTTCTAAACTACTTTGGTTGGTTGTCCAAAACGATGCTGCTAGATTAAAGTCGTCAGTAACTGCAGCTGAAATTGTCAGGTTTTTTCCTGTACTATTATAAACATAGGTAATATTTTCGTCATGAAAACGATACCAAGATGTAGCATTTGGAGACGTTCCATCAAAAATATTTACCTGTGTTGAGCTAACGTTCCAACCATTGTCACTATCGTTAGCATATACTCGCCAATAGTAATATTGTGAAGAAGTTATGTTTTTTGTTACTGAGGAAGTATTTGAAGTCCCTGTAAACGCTACAAACGAAGAATTTGTCCATGTAACTCCATCAGAACTGTTTGAGAAAATATAGCCACTAAGAACATCTACAGCTGACCAAGACGTTATAAAAAATATATTTGCGTTTGTTAGCGTTGAGCTAACGTATGGATTCGACCAAAGGATTGGGTTATTGATGTCCAATGTTCCTAAAGTTGTAACGTTCCAATTATTTACACTATTATTTGCATAGAACTTCCAATAATACTTATCTGCAACTGGCATTGTTCTTGAAACGTTGCTCCAGTTCATTGTACTTGTAGACGTTGAAACGTTCCAGTAAATTGCTTCTTCTGTAAAATTAGTATCTCCAGTCAACCAGCCACCAGCAGTAAAAGCTACTAAGTCATCTACATAATCATAAAAGCAACCAACCTGCATAGCAGTACCTATGCCAGGCGTTGTGTTAATAGCTCGAATATATAAACGTAAAGACGTGTTATCATAAACTGAAGGACCACTTGAAACTAGATAATTAAAACAGTTTGCTTCTGTACCGCTAGCATTAAGAGTATAATTATACGTGCTACCTGAGTAATTTACTTGCCATATTACGTTATTTTTGTCTGTACCCGTTGGTATAGTATAATTTATTTTAATATACGAATTAGCACCATTATCTGGGACGTTTGCTACTACTAATGTATTCCAGTTACCATCATATATGTTCTGCGGATTGGTCCAGTTACTGCTGTTATAAGCATATGTTCCTGTATTTAACCCTCCACACGCTGTTGAAACGTTTGCTGTTTCTTGATAACATGAAGCATAGATAGCTATTGAAGGAAACGCTGCCCAACTAAGATTACCCCATGTTATGTTATCTGTAGAATTTGAGAACGTATAGCCACTTAGCGATGTATTAGCTGCCCATAATGCGTTAAAGCCAATAACGTTACCCGGAACCGCGAACGTTGTGTTGTTTGCTGCATTAGACGAATATGTCGGTACTCCTATTTGAACAGTTTGAACAGTAGTAACGTTCCAATAGTTGTCAGTGTCGTTCACATATACTCTCCAATAATACTGTCCGTTATAATACATTGTTTTCGTAACGTTGCTCCAGTTTGAAGTTCCAGTCATTGCTACAAACGAAGCGTTTGTCCAAGTAGTACTATCTGAACTATTCGAGAAAATATAACCGCTCAATGCGATATCGTTTGTCCATTTTACTGAGAACAAAACCAAATCGCCGTTGTTAGGAGAAGTAACACTCGTTCCAACATTTGAATACAGCAAATAATCTGTCCAAACATAGCCTAGATAAGCATTGCTGGTACCGACGAGCATCGAGACTCTGTTATCTCCCGTAACATTAAGTCCGACTGTTGCGTGAAAAGGAGATACACCACCACCAATAGGAATACCTGTCTTTAAAGACGAATTAACTGCCCAACCGGTTCCATTAAAAGTATACGCTATCCAAGATAAAGAACTATCGACGATAAAAAGAGCCCATTTACCATTCCCGTTTAAATTGTAATATAATAACGGGTCCAACCCAGAATCGGTTTGAAGCGGTTGTAAGCCATTAACTAATGAACTGTTAAGTGTCCAACCAGTGCCGTTCCATTGGTAACCATCAATACCCGTCAAGCCATATATATTATTTCTTCCTGCTAACAAAATCCATTTGCTACTACCCGTAACATTATAATCAAAAGTAATCCGATGTATAGAAGAAGCATTCAAGCCGGCAGCAAGCGAATTATTACTTACCCAATAAGTACCGTTCCAGTAATAGCCTGATGGAACAACACAATAAGGAACGTTGCCGCATATTCCTTCAAACTTGTTCGTACCAGAAAAATTATACTTTATTCGCATATTCATAGTCATTGTTGTAAGTCCGTCATCTAAAGAATAATTTACTACCCAACTTTGATTAGTTACATTGTAGAAAAAAACACGCGAATATGAGCCCGTTTCACCCTGAACATTATACCACCGACCATCTCCGGTTAAATTAAAAACGAGCTCTGGTTTATAATCATGACCAGAGCCACTAATAGGTAGACCTTGATATATACTAGCGGAAGAAGTCCAGTTATCTGCACATGAGCTATTAAGAACTACGAAGAATAATGCTATTATTATTAAAGACATCCCTATCCTTTTAAACATTTTATCTCCTCCTATAATATAGAAGCAGAGAAGCTGCAGCTATAACCGCAAGCAATATCAAAGCGATTTCTAGATTATTTAAAACGAAACCACCTTTCTGCGTTTCGAAACAAACGTTTCGAACTTTGTCACAAGTAAATCCATCCGCACAACCCAACTCGTTGCAACCAATTGTGGTCGCACTGCAATCACCAGCATAAACACACTTGTTAGCTACGCAAGAAATGCTTTTGCCTACACATGGTGTTGAGCAATCTCCCGAAGTGTCGCATTGTAAAATTATATTATAAATTTCTGTCTTGATACATAAGCCACTGCCTATGTCACATTTTGTTCCTAAAGAACAATTATTATCATCAGTACAATTTTTTTGAACGAAAACAGTTTCCGTGCAAATACCTGCTGACGAACACGCATACTCATGACTTCCTATAACCGGACAACCAAGTTGCATGCATGTCAACTGGTTATCAATAATGTCGTTTCGTATGCACAAAGCACTTCCAGCTTGATAAGTATAACCGCTCAAGCAACCACCATTATCACTTTCCATATAAATTGGTTTTGGATTGATTAGATATGTTGCTGATTGCGATGCTCCTTCAACTGCTTTCGGAAGAACCTTTCCACACGCTACGTGCTCATCGTTTGTTCTTATACAAGTATAACCTGCTGAAGTAAACAAAGCAGCTTGCTCTTTCGGAATATTATTCATTTTTGCCGAACCTTGAACATAGTAAATTGGTGTGATTTCTAATTGAAGCTTGCCATTTGCTTCGGTTGGAATTGTGATTTGGATTATGTTTGCTCCTAAAGCCAACGTGTAGTTATCCGTATAAACAACTTCATTTTTTAGACCAGTTGGAGTTTCATAAATATAATTTATTTTTAGCGAGCCGATAACATTATTTCCTACGTTATTATTATATGTGACATTAATAATCTTCAACTCGTTTTCGAATAAAAGTGAGGTATCATGTGGCACATCAATACCTACAGTTCCTGTATTATGAATTAACATTTTAACATAAACAATTCCTCCACCACTGCTACTGCTACAACCACCAACTTCTGAAACAGCCATGCTTAATTTATCTGAAAGAGCAATAATCGGTGAGCTTGTTCCTGTAACATAATAATATTGATTTTTGCTCTCATCAGTAGCATTAAAGCCGAAATACGACTTACAGTCTAGTTTTATACAACCTGACCAAGTACATTGTTTCTCGATTGCTAACTTTGATGCAACTCCGTTTATTTTTAGATTAAATAAAAAGCAACCAGAAGAACTTTGTGTTGTGTCAAGATACTTTGCTGCAAAAGATACACGTTCTGCTGAAATATTTCCTAAAGTATAAATTGTGTTTGGCGTAGAACTTGCAAAGCAACCTAAGTTACCAAAGTATTTTCCATAACCTGAATTTATATCTCCAGCAACATACCACGAATCGGAGATTTCACTTGAGGACGTTGAAATAATTATAGACAAGAAATTATTCTTGAAAGCAAAAATTGCTAAAGCTAAAATAAACAGCGTTGCTACGATTAAAACTAATTTTCTGCTCTTCTTTCTCACTTCAAAGCACCAAGTACCTCGTAGTACCAACCACCATCTTTGCGGTTTGACTTAAGAGTAAATTCGCTCTTACACGAATTACAATGCATCAAACGTCGACGATTTCTTGGCGATAATTCCTTATAATCGTATTCTTCCACATCATCTGAGCCACAATCTGGACATTCCTCGTTATACCAAATTTTTTGTTTTATAGGTTTCATGTTTACACCACCGCTAAAAATATATGATACGTTGTTACCAGTACTCCAAAATTAAACATCGCATGAATAAGGATTAAAGGTAATACAGAACGGAAAATTATTGCCATAACTCCAAACAAACCACCAATCACTGCTGCTCCAAGCAACGCTGTGTAATTTTGTACATCTGCTTGATATGTAAGCCAATGATAACTAGCAAACATAACTGCAACGATAACTATTACCAAAGCAATGTTTCGCGCATAAATACGGAAAGTTGGTTGAAGTGCACCTCTAAATAAAGACTCTTCAGCAATCGGAGCAAATAAACAAACTGTAATAAAAGAACCAATCAAGTTATCTACTGCAAGCGGTGGCACAAAAGATTGAAGATTGTTGCTTACTGATGCTGCTATAAGTGCTAAACCGATAAGAAACGCTATACCTAAGTCGCGTTTCCATTTTCTAGAAATTAGCGGCATCGTTTCAACACTTTGCATAGAACCTTGAATTGTATCTATGATTTTGACCAAAGCAAAAATAATAAGAATAGCAAGATAAGCCATACCTACCCACTTGAAATCCGTATTAATTATATACCAAAGACATGCCGACATAGCTAGAATTAAAAATATCCAATATAGGTCTACGCGTATCTTTGCCATCATCCTCACCAACTATTTTATTACATACAGCTCTTATGCTATCCGTACAACCTTGAGATGTTGTAAGCAGTTAAATGTAAGCAAAATGTTGTTCACACTCTCTCGATTAGTAATAAAACCTTAATTTAAGGCGTTAATATAGAAGCAAATGGAGCACCAACTAACGATGATACAATTGCTGGAATAAATAACGCGAAAAATATCGTTATCATACCTGCTAATAGCATTACGATAATACTCGGTAATGGCTCTCTTGCTTTACGCCACATTGCTATCGCCGCGTACATCAACATACCACCACCAAACATGAATGCTATTGTTGCAACTACTGGTAAATTTTTAAGAGACATACCAATCGCGTCCATTGCTGGCACTAAAAGATACGTAATTATTCCCGATGCTGCAAAACCTGCTATACATATCCAACCAAGCCACGCCCATCCGTGTTCTTCGTCCATATTTTAACCTCCAACCTATTTTATTACATACAGCTCTTATGCTACTTATACAACCTTGAGAAGTTGTAAGCAGCAAACTGTTATCATACTTAACGTTTTTCTAAATTATCTCATACATCTTTGAGAAGATATAAGCTTATTATCGCTTTCTTGTAAAGATTCCTTTAAGATATAAAGCAGAACCGAAAAGAAACTTTGAACGCTTTTCTACAATCCCATATCTTTTTTTCTCGCTACCTATTAACACTTTTCCTCGTGCTAGCATGTAACGGTGACCATCAACATCTATTTCTAGATTTAAACCTTTTTGTGAAACCTCGCGATACGGAATTTCTTGATTAACATACTTAACTAAGTTTTTTAAACTGCTTAAAACCATAATTATTCCTCATCCTCTATCCACACACTCATATCTGCTGTTCCGTATTTATCCATATCAATTAACACCTTTATAAGTGGCATGAACTTCTCGCGCTTCTTGTTATTGTATTTCACTTGTTGCAAACGAAGCATGCTCTCAAAATGAGTATCATTTTGCGAATCTGCCCGTAAGTTTTCTAATAATTTTAAAACTCGAATCTTTTTCATATTGATTTTTAGCAAAAATCGAGTAAACGATTCTTGCTGCCTCCTTTTATTAAAGCACCTCTACTAAATCTAATTTTTGTGGTATTTTCATATACCACATATCATCAAAACAAATATTAACACGATGTCAAAAACGAACACCGATAAAAACAATATATCTCCTTTACTTAACATATTAACCACATATGTGTTATCCCATACAACCTTTGATATAATATTACACACATTCTTGAGAGGATGTGAGCATACTTAGCTTGGCAACTCCAAACCCGTACAACGATAATTGATTTCAAGCAAGCTTCGATTTGTGATATCTACAACGCAAACTGGGTCGCAGCTACTGTTATCACTGCTATAATTTAACTCTAACCACCAAGTGCCTGTGTTGTTGTTGCAAAAGTTTACTCCATCAAAACCACACATACGACAGATTTTTGTGCTATTTGCTATCTCTAACGCCTCTTGTTCAGTCATGTTGTAACAGATATCTGTTACACTAGCATCCGTCTCATTTGTCTCGTTTGTTGTAATGTTACTCGTTACGTTCGTTGCGATGTCAGATGTTTCATTTGTTTCGTTCAAGCTGTCGTTTATTATATCAAGTTTCGGCACAGCAAAATAAAATGCTAATACAACTATTGCAAAAAAAATAAACACAATAATCATCAATAAACCATAATTTGCCATATCACCTACCCCCTCGACCGTTAAGCTACAAAATACATTTCTGAGGAAATGTAATCATACTGCTCAAAGCCACTTCACTTCGCCATCTGCAAGCATGTGACTAATATACGCAATAAATGCAAATGGCATCAATATCAAGTTCGATATAATATTTGAAAACGCGAAACCGTTCAAAAACAAAAGCGGAATGCTCAACACGATTGCTGCTATAATACTGTGCGTAATGCCACGATGTTTAAGCAAAAAGATTAACGGAATTGGCACCAACAGCACCAATGCATAAAAGTTTTGCTTCAAAGCGAACATTGTCATCGCTATTAATAGCAAAGCCGGAATTACCCAACTGCGCACTTTTGAATTTGTATCGATATCCGGCAAGATGCTGTAAAAAATTGTCACTGCAAAGATTGTTCCTATTGTCAAATAATCTTTCGGAATATAATTTAAACCTAGATAACCATCTAAAAATAATATAATTATTGCAAAAATAATTGCAATTGCCCAATGAACTTTGTATCCAGGAATATTAATCAGCTCCTACTAGGTCGTGTTCTTTTATGTTACCCAAGATATCACCTTTCTTTAAAGAGTATAGACTCCAACTTTTTATAATTCTTACTTTATAACCCAGCATTTAAAATTCCACCTCGAGAGCTTCTTCGAAGTCTACGTTATCTTCGACGAGCTCATCGTTAACTCGAATTTCGCCATCTCGACTGACGTATATTTCGCCACCTTGATATGTTAAATCAAGAATCACTGCTTGAGGAGACTTGCCAATCGTAGTTGCTCCAACTATACGCTTGTTAAGCTTTGCTAACCACTTTTCAACTCTTGAAATAGATTCTTCTTGCTCGTTTGTACTTGCTAAACGTGTATATCTACTCATTTCATTCCACCTTCCTCAAATGATAACCACTAATGCCCTTCATAACTTTTCCATCTGAAAAACGAATATCATAATATCCAGTGTTGTAATCTCCAGAAACTTGAGGAGAAATTGCAATAGAAATTATTTTACACACAACACCATCATGTAATTTTAATTGTTTAATATAATTTGAAGACTCTCCTTCGAAATGACTAACATTGAGCAGAAAAAATCTACATTTAGTACCCTTTTTCAAAATTATTTTGTATGGCAACATCTCACTTCACCGCCTTCACATGCAAATGTGATACACTAACTTCAGCAACATTTTCTAAATCTTTAAGAATATAATTTCGAATCATAGGAATAGTAAATACTTGACCTCGCGTGTCTATTTCGTATGATATTTTGAATTTGCCCATTTTTTAGTCACCGCCTTTATTCACTGCATTTTT
>Ga0315284_10015457_pt1 | contig 10846 bp, 9 predicted proteins | sample YL17G09_16_MG_FD_203696 | JGI IMG/M metagenome (GOLD analysis project Ga0315284, IMG submission 203696) | Sediment microbial communities from Yellowstone Lake, YNP, Wyoming, USA - YL17G09_16 | ecosystem: Environmental > Aquatic > Freshwater > Lake > Sediment | place: USA: Wyoming | collected...
CTTTTTGCATTTACAAGCACCAGAGTCACGTAGGTAACTGCGGTTACTGTATATGCAATGAAAATCAATAGAAGTTTCTTGGGGAAATCTTCGCCAACTTCGCGATAAATCAGATCCATGAGCAGCCAGTGCGAAGTCAGAATTGTCACTACTGTAAAAATAGTTTTGAATCCACGGATATACTCCGGCGTATTGTCCATGAAAATCGGAAAAATGTTCAGCAGTAATAAGGATGAAAATTGGGACAAAACTGTCCAAAATCTGATACTATTCGTCGACAAATTCGAATTTTGCACTGGTTCTGGAGAAACTCTGGGGTCGCGGATGGTTCCATGGTAGAAAAAAACTCCAACCAAGACAGCATATGCGACATGGTAAATTCCCCATATCCCATGGTAAATGATTGATGGAATCAACAGAAGTAGCAACGTTCCGATAAGTGCGACCATAGACATCAGCATCAAAATTGTCCAGAGATAAATTCCTGGTTCAAACAGATTAAAAAACATTTGTAATTGTATTTCTCTTTTCAGTATCTTATAAAAATTTTGATTTTTAACCCATCAATTTTTTTAATAATAGATTGTATTTGTCCCAGAATACATATTTTACACCCTCACAGATTTAAAAAAAAATACTAGTGACTTACTCCTTAAAGATGTAGTATATAAGCAAATTCAAATCAATTCTTATTTCATTTAATATCTCGTGAAGATAATTACTATGTTTTTTTGAAAAAAGTATTATCCAATAACAATCAATTTTCGTAAAAATTGATTGTTAATTAAAGTTAATTTTTTTAATTATAGTTAAATCAATAACATAATATGGGCGCAAATATTTCTACGATTCCTCCTTATCTTAATGAAATCAATTGTGAGTTAAAAGTTGGACCTTTCTCAAAAAATTCATCTCTTTCTCAACTACTAGACGGCTACAAAGCTGTTGAAGATACCCCAGGTGGATGGAGAGATCTAAAAAATTGGAGTCCAAATGTTGAAGCAGATGATTTTTATGGGCTGCATAACTCGGAATCATTGATGAGCGCAATAACTATGAGAATGGAGCAATATTCATACCATTCTGGTGCTTCCTTCGGCGGATTGATGTCATTTCTTCGCTACGTTGCCAAAAATGGAGTTGATCCGAAGTACCTCAAAAAGAATGCTTGGAGATGGATTTTTGGGAGATATTATCTTGGGCGTTTTCCGGAGATTATGGGAGTTTTGGCGATTATCGCAATTGCCAGAAGATTTTTGCGGAGAACCAGCTAGAAAAATTGGTTGAATTTATATAATATCAATTCTAGCCATAATTAGCTTGTGATCTTATATATTTTTACGATTACCTCGTTCCCATTCTTCTTTCAAATTTAATAATCCCTGACAAATTATAAAATATTTCATAATTTTCAACTTTTGATATTATACTCAGATACATTAAATCGCAGAATTCATAATAAGAAATTATAATTTTTTGAAATTTGAGCGGTTGCATTCAAGCACATTCGACTGTAGTAAATTTTGGAGATCCACATGAACAATCGACTACTACAAACTTGTTGGATTCTTCTTCTTTTTCTGGAGCTTGCTCTGGTGCTGGCGCTTGCTCTGGTGCTGGATCGCATTGAAATTGGGTTTGCGGAACACTACGGAAAATTCCAGAAATAATGCTTGCAATGAATACCCACTGTATATATGCGAAAAAGTACTCCACATACTTGATAAAATCGAAGCATGAATCATCAGGAAACAGCGTTATCTTAACTGCATAGCTGATTGAAATTATCCCGTAAAAAATGACATATGCATACAATGCCATTTGAAGATTTTTTGGGTGATTCTCCTCGAACTCCCTATCGATTAGCTCGGACAATAAAATTTGGGACCTCAAGATGACAGCTATAGTTGTAAAGAACTTCGTCAAAATTACGAGCGATCCTTTATTCTCTGTGGAAATTAAAATGTTTAAGGCTATCACTAAGGAAGCCTGACCAAAACATGCCATAAGCCGCAATGATCGAAGCGAGAACTTACTGCTAGTATCCATTTTGGGAGGCATGCGTTGATCGCATTTTGATCCAATGAAAAACACAATTGCGACAATTATCACGAATATGACATGGAGAATTCCCCAAAGTCCATTGTAGTTGACCTCGGTAACTAAGCTATTTAGACTTGTTCCGATCATCGCAAGAAACGTAGTGAGCCAAAAACAAAGTGAAAGCATACTATTGGAGAAAAATATCATATAATTCTAGCTTGCTTAGAAAATTTTAGTGTTTTACCATCAATTTTTATATATTCAGATAACTAATCAATCAGATGGTATCTCTCCTTTTTGACAAAGTTTACGCAAGTTTTCCAAAATTTCATCAAAAGATTTTCCACATCTTCATTTCAAATGATAATTCACTAATGTATCAATATTCGTATTTTAACTGTTAACTAACCCTCTAATTAGGTTAGAAATCTTTGTTTATAATATTCTGGGTTTTTATGCCCATCAATGTTTTTCAAGAATCTTCATGCATCGTAGCCGATTTAGCAGATGCTGACTGACCAGGGCGACAATGCTTGCGAAGTTCTGTCAATATGAACTCGAGTGTTTGTTCTACATTTCCTTCGCTCAAATTGTCATCCACCAATTGGTCAATGTTCGGAATTATCGGTCTGATTTTGTCCAAAAGTGGCTTGAAAACATCTTCTAACCATTTTAGGAAAGAAGCGTGGTCTTGGCTTTGGTCAGACCAGTCAATCTTCCAGAAGATGAGCCTAATTCGTCGCACGATAAACGTTTGACCGCCATTCAACAATCCATGCATGATATTCTCAACGCTCAATTCTTTGAGCGGAGTTTCTTGCACATAGGCTAAAAAAAGCAGGACATGATCTCCGTGTAATAAATTGTCCATACCATGGGCAAAACCATCGTATGCAAATCGTGTTCTTCTATCAATACTCAACCAACTCATTTTAAATTAAAACGTCTGTAAATTCTTCCTTATTTTTTTCAATATATTAACCATCAATTTTTTATAAAAAATTGAATAAAATTATTAATAATTTATTTAGATATAAAAAATGAAGAAACCATCTTCTGCTGCTTCTGCTGCCCCTTCATTCGGTTTAGAAGGTGATATGTCATCAATGAAAATATCATCTTCTAAAATGAATTCGAATGCGATTATTTATGCTCGTGTTAGCACAAAGGACCAAATAAAAGGATATAGTATTGAGTCTCAAATTCAAGTATGTAAGGCATATGCCTATTCAAATAACCTGAAAATAATTCAAATTATCACTGAAACATGTTCCGCAAGAGAAATGAAAAAACAGTGTGCATTGATGCAGATTCTAGACGAAAACTCCAATATTCATCTTATTGTATTCTCAGCAGATAGGCTCAGTCGAAATTTCTTTGATTACGCAATGTTTGAGAGGAAATGCACTGAAAAGAATATTACTTATCACGTTTCTCACAAGAATTTAATTTCTACAATTAACACTGACCTCAAACAAATTACATCTGATATTCGAGATGCAGTTACAGAGAGCAACACACTGAGTCGCCGAAGCTGTAGTTCACACCTATATAGGAAACAACATGGACTCTATTACCCCACAATTTCAAAATATGGAACGAAATACATTCGCGACAAAAATGGTAAAATTTCAAGAATAGCTGATGAAATTAAAGAAAAGAATATCAAAAAAGTTATCAACATGCTTTATTTGGGTGGCAAATGTGACAAAATTAATTCCCTGTTGAATGAAATAATGAACAGAAAAGACAACAAAATGTATGATTACAAAAATCAAAAAGTAGAAGTCAATGAAATTTTTAAAGGAAATATGAGTGCACCAATGGTTGCTGATTTTTTGAATCATCTTGGTGTTCTTCGCCGTAATCGTCCATGGAAGGCTTATTCTATTTTAAAATTAGTTAGTGGAAACTAACGTTTCGCCCGACTTAAAGATGATTTTACAATATTATAAAAATAAATGACTGACCAAAAAAATAGAATTTGTGTAATTTATATTGGTGCAGCTTCTCATAGCATAACATCTGGTCAGCTCTCAAATATCCAACATGAAACAGATATAGGTGTTCAATTTATTTCAGTCGATCCATATTATTCTAATCTAATTGGAAACCGCATAGGAAACAATATAAATATATACCAAGAAAATATTGAACAAGTCTGTGGTATCCCAGTTCATTATATCACAAACTCCATAAATAATATTCAACCTTTTTCAATGAATATTTATGCATCAACTGCAGATAATTTTTTCACTAATTTCCATCCTAATCCTACAACATTCTATTTAATTCTCACATTTATTGGATATAATTTGGAATACACCTCTTTTCAAATCGCGGAAAATCTCCGGATTGAAACACAATATTTTTATAATCTTAGAAATGCACTATTTCTGGGCATGAGTTGTCTGGCGAAGCCACCTAATATATTACAAATCCTCCGCAATTATGACTTACACCCACAAAATATTCCATTTGTTAGCAATATTGAGCAATCCAAACAAAATGCATATTATGCATTATTACAAAGTATTGATATGTTATGTGTCCACTATCGCCAAAAAGAGGTCCGTGATTGGCATTCTAATTCCCTCTCGAATCTGCGAAAGCTAGGAATTTTGTCCTATGAAGATGCATGTCGATATTATGATAAATTGGAAACTAAAAATGCACCAGATGCTCGAAAATCGATTCATGACTATCTTGAATCAATTAATATGTTGAAAATTTTTAAGAATGAACGGGAAAATGATTTTCACTAGCTAGTTGGTGTCTCATGGGCTTGAAGGTGATTCACTGTATATTCATATTTTTTTACAAATTCAATATCCATTGTTTTGTTAAAATCATTGTAATATCGTTGAATTATCTGTTTATTATTGCAAGTTGTTATTACTAGCTTTTTATCATTTGTAAAACCCAAATCATTAATATGATATCTGGTAATATCTCCAACTGGCTCAATATTATCACTAAAACAATAGACTTTTTCCATTGTTGGGAAGCTATAAATATACACTAAATTATAGCTTGTAGCTGCTAAATATTCTCCGCCAGTTTTATCGAATACAAGATTATTCACATCTCCATATTGACACTCTGAACACCTTATCTCTGTAATTTTATTCATTTGGTCAAATACAAATAATCGTATTTTTTTATCAGCATACCCTACTGCAAAAAATGATTTATCTGGATGGAAAGCAATGCACATAGCGTAGACTTCTGGTTTAATTGTATGAAGTAAACTCATTCCATCTAATTTAATATCCCATAATTTTATCGCTTCATTGCTGCAAGTTATTAGTAAATTACCATTTTTATGAATATCCATGTCACACACTGGATATTGATGATTTGCCACAGTTTTTATTTCCGTTGCAAAAAAAGGGGTCACTGTTAATTTCATTATTGCCCCTGAAATATCACCACATAATAAAAAATAATTTTTCACAGGGTGGCAACATATTTTATGAATAGGACCATGGATTTGGTCATTTATTTTTGTCATTAATTTCTCATTTTTATTTGATATATAGATTGTGCCAGTATCATCACCTGATACGAAAATAGTGAGATTATTGCAAACAGATATTATACTCATATTGTATATTAGTATAATCTTATTTTTATATGACTTTTACATATATCATCTCCGGTTTTGGTATCCAATTAGGTAGTCTTTTTATTCCCAGAAATGGACTATTTTTTTTATTAATTTCTTGTATTATTTTTGTTGTATTATAAACTTCAAGTGAATTATCTTCATTCTGTTGGGCAATTACTGTTTTTTCCTTATCAGAATAAACAATAATTGCAACATGTCCATAATTTATATTTTTTTTATCTCTTTTCCAAAATAAAATATCACATATTTGTATATTCTGAATATTTGGAGATGTTATTGTTTGTAAAAGAACAACTTGATTATTTGTAGTATGAATTAATGAATCTATTTTTTTAAACATTTCATATGCGTCTTTGATAGATGGAAATGTCAGTCCATAATATTGATTAAAAAATCGTCTAACCAATTCAACACATTCATATGGAATTCCATAATCTGACTTTTTTTTTTTACGTCTATCTTTATTTATTATTAGTATGTTCGTACTCACGTTCATACTAATACAAATAAAATTTTATTTGCCATTATAAATTCACAAAAGTGAGCTACAATTCTGAATTTTCACTTTTTATAAGTGAAATTAAGAATCGTTCATATAAATTCGCAAAGCTAATTTATAATGGCTACAATTCTGAATTTTCACTTTTTATAAGTGAAATTAAGAATCGTTCATATAAATTCGCAAAGCTAATTTATAATGGCTACAATTCTGAATTTTCACTTTTTATAAGTGAAATTAAGAATCGTCCAAACTCGTCAAAAATAAAAATAATTTGTCTTCTATTTTCCCAAAATGCCAGCCATTGGGCTCCTCCGTCATTTCATTGCGGTTCGTCATATTTCCACTGTGGCGCAAACTTATAATAATTCCTTGCCAATCTGTATCAACTACTTCACCTGTTCTCGCCTTAATAAATTCCTCGCCTTCGCTACATATTGCCCGATTATTATACTTCTGATATTCCCAGAAGCCTTTTGTATAAGCCAAACAGGCTTCACTTACCCTCTTCTCATAACTCATATCATATGGTGGCACATTAATCATACTAATCATCCTCTTAATATTAAAATTCGCTATTGCACTGCAACTCACACACTCTTTGCCTGAGCTCAAAAGTGCCATTACCCGAATCCTAACACTATTTGGTGGGTAATAATCATCATCATCCATGTGCACTATAACTGCCCCTTCTGCCGCCAAATTCGCTCCAATATTGCGCTTCATCCCAATCGGGAGCTTCATCCCATCGCCACCTCCGCCACCAATCTGAGACAATAGCGCTTTTTTCTCGTTTTCGCCAAAATGATAGTATTTCAAGCGGCTGTCATTTGGAAGCAAACTAGCGATAGATTCTGCGCTATCATCCACAATAATCCACTCTAATTTATCCGCCGGATAATTCTGGCTGTAAAAATTATATATCATTAATTTTACAAAATTCTTCCTATTGTGCGTCGGCGTTATAATGCTAACCATTGGCAAATCTCCATCCTCCACTTTCTTCATTTCACTCACTTTCACTTTCGCCGGTTTGCTGACATTCTTTTCACCTAAATTTATTTTCTCCAATTCACGCAAAAATCCATAATCCATTTTTTTACCCATTATATCGGAATCCTCAAATTTATCGCTCGGCACAACAATCTGTGGTTTACTCATATAAACCCGGTGATTGGGATGTATGTTCTCTAAATAATATCTATCAATCTCTTTCTCTGTTTTTTCTAGTCCATCAATCAATGTATCATAAAAATGTTTATTCACGGCATAAGCATAAGTGCTCCAGCTTCGAACACGGGAATAATTGTCAGACTCTGATTTGTCCAAAATATCCACCCAGTTCCCTCCAATATAGAACATATCCCATTCTTTAGGCAAAACAATTTCGCGGATATCTCCCACAAAATCAACATCATCCTCGAAAATTAGAACAGACGGCAAACCCCTCTTCCTGGCGTCTCGCAAAACCGCCAAATGTGACTCTCTGCATCCCTTGGCGCCGCTTTCCATGTTTCGCTTCGGTCTATAAAATTGGGCTTTCAGATTTTGCGCCATAAATAGTCCGGTCATATATTGGAATTTTTCATCTCTTTCTTGCATATTAATGCAATAAATATCGCGGAATTGAGCTGGATTTGGATTTTTCATTTCTACGAGGCGGTCAAAATTTATGATTTTTTGGTGTCTGTCCAGAGTTGTATGCAAAATATCACTGTAATCCTCTGATTGGGTTACCATTGTGGGGTAAATTGTGTATGCTTGAATATGTGGATGTAAGAATTCACAATAATATTCATCAATTAGGACTTTATCCCAATTACGGCTCGCTTCTTGAATTATCCTGTCATACATGCACTCTCTCACAATATAAGAATGTCCGTACCAACAGCATACTTTCTTCCAATTATAATAATATTCGTCATAGATTTTATTAACACATGACCCCAAATACAACATATCCCAATTGTCGGGGAGAGGGGGAAGCCTGAATGGTTGAACAAATTTGGCGTCATCCTCGAAAATAAGAACGTATGGAAGTTTCTTTTCCTTTGCGATTTTAATAACGCCAACATGGGATGCAGTGCAGCCATAAATTGGATTGGTGTCTTTTATTCCATCGAAAAATTGGAACGCTATTTTTTGATTTCGCATTTCTTTTGTAACATTTTTGCGTCTGTCCTCTCTTTCTTTTAAAGAAATAACAAATGTATTTTCCGCCAAAAATTGAAGGTTCATGTTGTTTTTTGTCTAGATTCTTTTAAATTCTTAAATTATTTTATAAATAAACAATATGTACAAATTTAAAAAAACTTTAGATTTACCAGTTCATGGACAAGTTACCTATCTATTTACTACTCCTCTTGGTAGTGAAACACCAGCCAAATTCCAGTTTCTAAATAAAAATTCTGGTAAAATAAAAATAGAAATTTCGAACGATAATTTCAATATTAGCATTCAAACTGAAAAAGGGAAACCTCAGATTACTATAAATGAAAAAACGGGTTTAATAAATAATAAAAATGTGTTTTATTGGGTCAGTTTAGATTCCCAACATCAAACCTTAAAATTTGGAATTGGAGAAGCTAGACCAGAAACAGTCAAATTCACCTATAATATATTTGCTGACTTAAAGAAATTTCTTGAATCATTGACAACAATAAAAAACATTTCCAATATAAAGGCTTGGAAACTACTAAGAGACCCAATAATTAACCCTGTCCCACTAAAAATAAAAAGAATAGATGAGCTAACAATGAGTGACATAGCAGAATATAAATATTTACCTCATTCATTCTTAACAACCACAAATCAACAATTATTTAATTGTATTTCAGGTAAAAATTTTGTTCTAGATGACGATTATTTCCAAGATTTTTCAAAAGCCATTCAGTATAGTATTGTAACAGAAGGATGTTGGTGTTATAAAAAACTACAAGAAAAGAGCACCGAATTTAACCCTGATAAACCAAATATTTATGAAACATATTTGAGAATTACATTGGGTCGGAATAGTGGAGAATCCCCTGGAATCCCCTATGTTATGGAAATTTGGCCTTCTAATCATTATTCTCCTATTCATAGTCATGCCGATTCAAATGCTGTTATTCGTGTATTACATGGCTCAATTAACGTTAAACTGTTCCCATTTTTGGGTGAAAGCGGTGCCTTCGCAGAAGCGGATTTTGAAAAAGATGATATTACATGGCTTAGCCCTGAATTAAACCAAATCCACCAATTAAGAAATAATAGAGATGACGTATGTATAACAATACAATGTTATATGTACGGATTAGATAATGCAAAACATTATGACTATTTTGATTATATTGATGATGACAAAAAGATTGTTCAATATGAACCAGATTCAGATATGAATTTTGTGGAATTTAAAGAGCGGATGAAAAAAGAATGGAATAATAAGAAAGAATCATCAGTAGTATAACATCTTATTTTCATCTGGATTTTGAAAAATTTGTTCCCTTAAATTATTTCTATTTTTTAGAAGATGAAATAGAATAATAAATATAATATTTTATACTCTATATCTTCTCCAATTGTTTTTTATAATAAAATTAAAAAACTGCTATTGAATCAATGATTTCTTGATTTAATTCACACATCCCGAATAAATATTTCCGTAATTTTGCATATATTTCATTACTTTCTAATGAAATTTTTCTTGATTTCATATTAGCAAATACTAATTTATTTTTTTCATTATTATTTATTTTATTTTCAATAAAATCTCTAATTGGCATTTTTTGAAAAAAATTTCTTGGTATTCTTGTATTGCTAGTTTTTCGATAAATCATATATTGATTAATATCAGAATTTTTTTGTCCAATTCTTTTAATCATTTCCGCATAATTATAGTAAGTTATTCCACTTTTATTTTTATAATCTTCTTGTATAGTTTCAATATACTTTTTTATTCTTCCTAATTGTATTCTATAATTAAAAATCGATGTTTTTAAAAATAAATATATTGGTTTTTTTATTTGCACTTTATCACGTATTCCTTTCACTTTTAATCGTGTTTTTACAATATTATTTATACTTAAAAATAGATCCAATGCTGATATATAAAGTATAAATAATGGATAAACTTCTTTATCATCAATTATAATAGATAATTCTTTATTAAAAATACTTTTATCGGTATTAAAATTCATTGGAAAAACACGAACCATTGGTTCTTCAGTTTGTTTTTGTGTTATAAAATTATACAAACATTTACCAGGTAATTTAACAACTTCACAATTTACTAATTGTATTTCCTTAAATTGGTCATGAGTGGATGGCATAACAAATTCCATAAAATGTTCCGCTGAATTATGATGAGCAACAATCACTAATTCAATTCCATTATAATCTTCCAAATTTATTTGTTGGTCTTCTATATATTTATTTAATATTTTACCAAATACTCCAATAAATTGATTCATATCACTCATTTTTTTTAGTATACCTTTGCGTCTTATTGGAATTTTTTTACCATTATTTCTTAATTGATTAGTTGCCTGATCATTATAAATTACTGAAGATAAATAGAATAGTTTTTCCCAATTTTGATTACCTTGTATTGCATTAATATCTTCAACTAGTGTAGAATCAGGATTAAGTGTATCTGCTTCAATATCATTCGATAAAACAAAAGTTAGATTTTGTAT
>Ga0315284_10015458_pt1 | contig 10846 bp, 11 predicted proteins | sample YL17G09_16_MG_FD_203696 | JGI IMG/M metagenome (GOLD analysis project Ga0315284, IMG submission 203696) | Sediment microbial communities from Yellowstone Lake, YNP, Wyoming, USA - YL17G09_16 | ecosystem: Environmental > Aquatic > Freshwater > Lake > Sediment | place: USA: Wyoming | collected...
CGATGGCATGGACGTATGCCAGTAACCCTTTATCACCGTAGAGTTCACAGCGGTCATCGATAAAGACCCGTAATCCCGGGGTGTAGTAGATGAGGAATCCACCAAACAACATGTCATTGAAGATGGGCGTGCCCTTTGGATGTTCATGTTCGTACTGTTTCAGTTCGGGCAACAGTTCGACCGGAAAATGTGTGCGCTCAAGCCGCACCCAGCCATGACCAATGACCGGAACCGGAATAGCTGCAACCTGAAGCATTGCCGTTATGAGAACCAGAATGGCTGGAATAAGTGCTGGTCTGCAGTCGAGGCTCTTTTTGCCTGTTATGGGCTCTGAAGGCTGGATACGGAGCAGTTCGCTGCCATGCCTGGTTAACCAGGCAACCCACCTGATATGGGGAAACATGTCACCAAGTGCTATGACAGCCGTTATAGCAAACAGCGGTCCATTTCGGATTCGCATGAAAGCCAAATACAGCCAGGCGAGCGGAATCAACCAGGTAATGCGGGGCCACTTAGGGAATGTGCCTGCAAGAGCAGACACATAGAGCAGCCCAAACAGTAAAACAGTTAAGCTGGCCAGGTCTGCCGGATGAGAATAGAGTGAGGCATGTTCCATAATTAACCCTGGCACAACAGGTGATTTTAACAAAGAAAACCACAGTTCAGGCAATTCTATACCGTAAGGATTAACAAGAGCAGTCAGTGTGCAGGCTATGACCAGGACGATCAGGGGAATGACCTGCCGGTATTGGTGAATGGGGGTATCTTTGCCAACCAGTTTTGCGAAAGACCAGCCCATTACTGCCAGGCCTATGGTAGCAACCCCTCCCACCATGCCCCCGTGCATGTTTGTCCAGATAACAAAGAGGGGTAAAACCCAGAACAACCTGGAGAGAGAGATGCGACCTGCCTCGAAATCGCATAAACGAGCGAATGTTAATCCGAGAAAAATGATTGTGATAAGGTGGGGACGGGGTTGAAAATGGTAAGAACTGGCTGCCATTGCAAGGACAATACTCAATATCGAAACCAGCCAGTGCATTCCTCCCCGGATCAGTCTATAAGCTGCCCAGGTATAAAGGCACGCCAGCGCCGTCGCCGTTATTAGCAGGATGCTATCGAGCCCCCCCATTCTGTTAATGAATGCCATGATACAATCGAACAGCCATCCATAGCCAAACCAGGGCTTACCTCTAAAAGTAAAACTGAAGGGATCAGTATAAATGAGTTGACCCGATGACAGGATATGTTGACCCACACCGAGATGCAAGAACGTTCCTGGGTCGTCGAAGAGCTTGCTCCCTCCAACAACCATCAATACCAGCCAGATGCCAAGGAAAATACCAGTTTCCGCTCGCCAGAAATTCTTTACCATGAGATGCTGCTTATTTCTTTATTTTTGTAAATAGTATAACCAATTATTGCAGTTACATTATTAGTTAAATAAAATACTTGACATTTAGTTTTCAAGTAGTATATATAGCAGAGCAACTATGAACTAAGCCTCGAAGCATGAGTATCCTTATACTCGGTAAAGGGCTGAACACAGGAGGCAATAGATGAGAATCGCTCCTGAAGAAGTAGTGGTAAAGTATGACATATCATTCTTTGATCCCATTAGAATTTTCCCAGAAGAATATTTATGATTTATATATCATCATGAACAAAGAGAAGCAACCGAAATATGAGACCTTATAGGACAGACCATAGGGGAGAGATAACTTCAAAGATTTAATTTTTTTAAAATTGTTCTTGACTTAAGAAGAGAGTTTATGTATATTTTAACTAAAAACTAATAAAGTATGATAAAACTATATACGATAAGTAAATTGTAAAAAAAAGGAGGTGAGAAAATGGATAAATTAATCAGGTTCTTTAAAGAGGAAGAAGGGGCGACTGCAGTTGAATACGGGGTTATGGTAGCTGCAATCATAGCAGCGGTTATCACGATCGTGTTCATCATTGGAGACAAAATTTCAACTGCGTTCCAAAACGTGTCTACAAAACTTACTACGGAAATTCCTTAACTGCTCCTGCTGGAGTTGGGGATACATTACCTGGATAATGTATCCCCAACTCTGTTTCATGTCCTGAAAGGAGGAAAATTGTATGAGAGCAATAAAAAAGATCTTCCCGGTCATGATGATGTTTGTTTTTCTTCTTGCTATGGGTGCCTTAAACCCTTGCCTTGCCACTGACGGGGAACCGCTTACAGCCGGAGTTGATATAAAGCCGGAAACGTTGAATCTAAAATCCAAGGGAAACTGGATCACCGTTTTTGTGGAACCACCTGAAGGTTATGAGGCGGAGGCAATCATCGCTGACAGCGTCATCATCAGTGAGGTGAAAGGTGTTACAACAGTTGGCACTACAATTGAACCAGTGCGTTCGAACATTGAGGATGATGATGAAGATGGTGTAAATGAGCTAATGCTGAAGTATTCCCGCTCGGAACTTCAGGAGGTTTTAAAAAGTAATAACCTGACTGGCCAGGTAGAGATTATAGTAACCGGGTCACTCGCTGATGCTAATACGTTTGCAGGTTCAGATACGGTTAGGGTTAAAAATCCAAAGAAGTAATACTGTAGACAAAGCATGCAGTGAAGGGTAATAAAAAATATCCGACTTAAAGGAGGTCTGACCGTATTATTATTTTTTCTAACAATTATTTTGTTTATTGCAGCGATTCATGATATAGAATTCCATAAGATACCCAATTGGCTTACTTATCCAACTATGATGATTGGGATTGTAGGCCACACTTGGACTAATGGGTTGGAAGGTTTGCTTTTTAGTGTAAGCGGTGTAGGTGTGGGAGTTGCTGTATTGATAATACCTTATCTGCTCGGCGGAATGGGAGCAGGGGACGCAAAGCTTATGGGAGCTGTGGGCAGTTTATTGGGCCCGAGAGCAGCATTGGTAGCTTTCATTTTTACCGGCCTAATCGGGGGAATCTATGCCCTGGTCATCCTTGCACGATACGGAAACTTAAAGAGTACGTTTAAGAGATACGGAACAATCCTGAAGACATTCGTTCTTACCCAAACAATGATTTATATACCCCCATCCCAAAAAGAAACAAAACCCAGATTATGTTATGGGGTAGCGATAGCTGTGGGGACATTGCTTTCGGTTTTCACAGAGAGTTTGTTAAAGGTTAGTTTAATATGAGAGGCTGTAACAACTAAGAATGGAGGAAGATCATGGACAAATGGAGACCGATTATTCTCCTCGGGATTGCTGTAATTATTGGTCTGGTTGTCAGTGTCTTGACCTACAACTGGTTACAGGAAAAAGGCAAATTAAAAAAAGTGACGTCTTCAGAAACCAAGCAGGTAGCAGTGGCATTTTCTGACTTGCCCTGGGGGACGGTGTTTAAAGAAGAGATGATCAAAATGGCACCCTTCCTGAGTTCAAGTCTGCCCCCAGGTTATTTTTCGGACCCCTCAGCTTTGAAAGGGAGAGTTTTAATCTCTTCGGTAAAAGCTAATGAACCGATATTGGAATCCAGGCTCGCTCCTGCTGATATTAAGTCCGGCGGCGTTGCAGCGGTAATCAGTCCAAACAAGCGTGCTATGGCAGTAAAGGTGGATAAGGTCATCGGGGTGTCAGGCTTTATTTACCCGGGTCACAGGGTCGATGTTCTGGTCACCTTAGCGGCCTCGGGAACCTCTTCTCTCCCCGTGACGAAGACAATTCTTGAGAATATACTCGTTCTGGCTGCCGGCACTGAGGTGCAGGAAAAAGAGAAAGAGAAACCCGCCACGGTGGATGTTATCACTCTCGAAGTTACTCCAGAGGAAGCGGAAAAACTTGCCCTTGCAGCTTCTGAGGGAAGATTGGTACTTGCATTGCGTAATTCCGTTGATACCAAAGAAGTATTTACAAGAGGTACTACTGTTCCTAACCTCCTCACTTCTTACTATAGTCCCACGGTGGAGGTTAAAATGGCTGCGGGACAGAAGAGCAAACGCGTTGAAATAAAACGGAAGATTACTGTGGAAGTGATCAAAGGGAATAGTGTCAGCACATCAACTTTTTAAGGGGGCACGTGATGAATAGAAAGCCTTTGAGAATTAGGACGATTACGAGATGTACCACAGCAGCTTTTGCCGTGGTTTTCCTTTACTGCTTTTCCGTCAATTGTTGGGCAGAAGGTCCGCCGCGGATTACTTTGACGACCACGACACCGCAAAAAATAAACCTGACAATGGGAAAATCAATTATCATTGGAAGCGCCGAGCAGGTAAAACGGGTATCCTTAGCAGCACCCGAGGTCGCAGATGCGATAGTCCTAACACCGCGCCAGATTTATCTCATAGGTAAAGCCGCCGGCACAACCAACCTCACGTTATGGAAAGAAAACGAAGTCTATGCCATTGCGGAACTGGTTGTATCTCCCGATCTCTCCCAACTGAAGCAAAAGATTTATGAGATCCTGCCGGAGGAAAAGGATATCCAGGTCACTGCAACACATGACCGCATCACTCTTTCGGGTACAGTGTCCAGCACTGCCAATCTTTCCCAGGTTCTTGCCCTTGCAGAGTCATTTTCGTCTGGAAAAGAAGGAGAAAAGGGGAAAGTTATTAATCTCCTCGAAGTAGCAGGGGTCCACCAGGTGATGCTGGAAGTGCGGGTATCTGAGATGAACCGCAGTCTTTTGAAAAGACTTGGCGTTAATATAAGCTATCTCAGCAAAGGCGGATCAAACATGGGTCTCGGCATGCTGGGTAACCTGACATCAATAGGTTCCTTTCCAACAACAACGACAAGCATGTCGCCAACTGTAAATGCACTATTTCGTTTCTTAGGCGGTGGTGCTACCTGGACCATGTTTATTGATGCCTTAAAAGAGGATGGTTTATTAAAGGTACTGGCTGAGCCAACTCTGATTACCTTGAGCGGGAAAAATGCAAGTTTTCTTGCTGGAGGTGAATTTCCTTATCCTATTCCGCAATCCATAGGCGCAGGTTCTACCACCATTACCATCGAGTTCAAAACCTTTGGAGTGGGCCTTAATTTCACTCCAACGGTGCTAAGCAACAACAAGATCAGTATGCAGGTTGCCCCTGAAGTTTCTGAGCTCGATTTCAGCAATGCCGTTACCTTCCAGGGGTTTGTAATACCTGCCTTGACTACCAGAAGGGCTTCTACCACAGTTGAGCTGGCAGATGGACAGAGCTTTGCCATAGCAGGTCTGCTCAAAGATGACGTCCGAACTGCCACTACCAGGTATCCTCTCTTCGGTGACATCCCCATCCTCGGTGCCCTTTTCAGGAGTGAATCTTTCAAGAAAAATGAAACAGAGTTGGTCATTATTGTTACCCCTCATCTGGTAAAACCTCTCGATCTTTCAAAACAGACCTTGCCCACTGATCAGTATATTGAACCGGACGATTTTGAGTTCTACCTTATGGGAAAGATCGAAGGGAAGGGTAATATGAAGTCCGCAAGTGTTATACCCTCTTCTCCCGAGGGTAAGACAGGAGGGTTGGAAGGGGAATTCGGGCATATAGTTCCTTGAGGCGTGAATCGTAAATGGTGAATGGTGAATGGTGAATCGTGAATCGTGAATCGTAAATCGTGAATGGTAAATGGAGAGGCCACATAAGAAGTTGGATGTGTGGAAATTGGCAATGGAATTGGTAATCGATATATACGGAGTAACAAAAACTTTTCCAGGGGAGGAAAAATTTGGTCTGACCGATCAATTGAGAAGAGCTGCGGTCAGCGTCCCAAGTAATATTGCAGAAGGTGCTTCGAGAAATACAAAAAAAGAATTCGCCAATTTTCTCTATATGGCACAAGGTTCATTAAGTGAGTTGGATACACAATCTGAAATAGCATTAAAACTGGGCTATGTTGAATCGAAGGATTTTGAAAATCTTGAATTGAAGATGGATCGTATCGGGCGTATGATAACCGGCTTGATTAAAAGTGTGAGGAATTCATAAATGATAAACGATTTACGATTTACCATTCACGATTCACGATTTACGATTCACGGCTTTTAAAAAAGAGAAGGGGGATAAAATGAAAAAGAGATACATGCTCGTAGTTGGATTAGCAGCTATGTTCTTAATAGCAACAGGCTGTGCACAGCCACTTACACGGCTGGATATGGATTACGGGACTTCATTTAAGCTGGCTAAATTTAACCAGACATTAAATCCCGAGGCCGAGAAAAACCTCAAGCCGGTTACTGGACTTGACGGTGGAGCAGCTCAAGCTTCTATCGAACAATACCGAAAAGATTTTGCAAAGCCTGCAACAACGGCTATGCCCATATCTTTGCTTAGCATGGTTGCAGGCGGCAAGTAGGAGGTAATTTAGTAGTGAGATTGAAAAAACAAAAAGGGGCAGCTATAGTTGAGTTTGCGGTAATTCTGCCCCTATTTCTTGTACTGGTTTTTGGAATTATTGAATTTAGCCTTCTCTTCTATGATAAGGCCGTCATTACGAATGCCAGCCGTGAAGGCGCAAGGGCGGGGATCGTCGCGCCTTCCGGTGATCCCGCGCAGCGAAGCACAAATGCGTATATTAAGGGGGTGGTTACAAATTATTGCCAAAATTATCTTATCACTTTTGGAACAGACACACTAACTGATAGTGATATAACCATCACACCAGAAAGTGAGAGTGTTCGAGATGCAGCTTCTTTCGGCGATGATCTTACCGTTGCGGTCTCCTTTCATTACGACTTCCTCCTGTTGCCAGGGTTTATCGGCGATCTCATCGGGGGGACGGATATGGTAGCGACGACAGTGATGAAAATGGAATAGTAACTTATTAATAAATAGAGAAAGGAGGGTCACCTCATGAACAAACATAGTTTGATTAAGCACCTCGGAAATCAGCGAGGCATCGTAGCCATTTTTGCCGGCATATTGATCGTTGCAATGCTCGGGTTTTTCGCCCTTGCAATAGAGCTTGCCTGGGGGCTGGTGACCAGAAATGAACTTCAAAATATAAGTGATGGCTCAGCATTAGCTGCCGCACGCTGGATCGGAGCCAAATACGATGGGTCACTAACAGGTACAGCAATGACTTATGAAGAGCAAATGGCTTATGATAGCACTGCTGACCGTGCCACCATCGTGGGAAGAGCCAATGCAGTAGCAACTGAGAATATGGCAGGAGGGATGCACCCCATCTCCATCAGTGATGTCGACGTTGTGATTGGTCACTGGGATCCCGCAACGAGAATTCTTACGGCCGACCCAATGCATCCAAATGCCGTATCAGTGACAGCCCGGAGAGATAACGCTATGAATGGTCCGCTACTCACCACGTTTGCTAGGCTTATAGGAATAGATTCGATGAATGTTTCAAGTAACGCCGTTGCTGCCCTGACTTCTCTAAATAACGTTGGCCCGGGAGGACTTCCTTTCCCCGTGGGCATTTCACACTATTGGTTCGACTATTATAAAGAGACAGGATACTGTAACCAGGCTATCAAATTCTATCCTACCAATGACATTGTGGGATGCGCAGGCTGGAATATCTTTATAAGCAACAAAAACGCAAACGCGCAGGATCTGAGAAAACTGGTAATAGGTCTGACAAACGGAACAATAACTAGTCCGGAGACCCATGCATATAAGGACGAATTTGCATTCATCGGCGGTACCGTAGCAAGTGCCTTTCCAGAACTGATCACTCTTTTCGATACCATGAGAGTTAAGAATGACGGGCTATTGGATGCCGATGATAATGATCTAACATGGACAACAACCGTGCCGGTTTATGACTCGGATGATTGTTCAAATCCGAGTGGTAACATAACAATTGTAGGGTTCGCTACCGTAAAGATCACGAAAGTCACAGATTCACCTGTGAATACAATAGAAGGAATAGTTGAATGTGGTAACATCAGAGAGGGACGGGGAGGTGGTGATGATACCGGAACACTCGGGAGCATCCCTGGCTTAGTCAAATAAACTACATGTAGATAAAGAGGGAAACAGACTAAAAATTAAGTCGAAGGTAGAGGGGACTACATCGATGAAAAAAGACCGCATCTTGGTAAAGCTACAAATAACAAATGAGAAGGTAAAGCAGGAATTTGAAGAAGTAATCACCCGGCTTGACGATTTTCAAATGCAAGATCCTGATAAACCGTTCTCTTTTGACCTTCTCATTCTCGAAATAGGGGATGATCTGAATAAAGAGTTTGAACTCATTCAATCTCTCCATAATTCAGAGAAGGAGGTTTTTTTGACCTCTACCCGCACTGAACCGGAAATACTGATCAAGGCCCTAAGGACTGGTGCCAAGGAATTCTTTGCTCAACCGATTAACCGGGATGAGGTGAGGGGAGCGCTGTTAAGATTCAGGCAGAGGAAAGAGAGTCTCAAAGATCATGAGACACCAACAAAGAACGGAAAGCTCATAGATGTCTTTGGAAGTAAGGGAGGTGTCGGGACTACGACAGTTGCAGTAAACATCGCTACCAGCCTCGCCGAATTGCAGGGTAAACCAAAGGTGGCATTGATTGATATGAACCTGCTCTTCGGTGAAATCCCCCTGTTCCTGGATGTAGATTCAGCGTTCAACTGGGAGGAAGTGGCAAGAAATATCGCGCGCCTTGACTCAACTTACTTGATGAGCATTCTTACCAAGCACTCCTCAGGGATTTATGTCCTTCCCTCGCCTACGGGACTGGACGTAAGTGATATGGCAACGCCGGAAATAATACAAAAAATTTTGAGGATGATGCAGAGTGTGTTTGATTTCATCGTGATTGACAGCGGTCAATCTCTTGATGATATTTCACTAAAAATTCTCGAATTATCGAACACTGTCTTTCTGATCGCAATCTTAAGTGTCCCCTGTTTGATCAACATTAAGAGACTTCAGGATTCGTTCAGGAAGTTAGGGTATCCCCGTGATGAAGACGTTAAGATAATTATTAACCGGTATCAAAAAAAATCGATGATATCCCTGGAAGAAGCAGAACAGAGCATCAACCAGAAGATCTTCTGGCACATCCCCAATGATTACACGACTACCATGTCTGCCATTAATCAGGGGAAATCTCTCTTCATCGTTGCACGAGGTTCAGAGATTACCACTAATTTTAGAGACCTGGCCACTACTTTTCTGGTAAAAGAGGAAGAGGAAAAGGAAAAGGAAAAGAGAAAGGTACCTTTCTGGACGAAAGTCTCCCAGGAAGGGTGAATAAACTGAAATAGGGATACGGTACTGCACGGTTTAACAGCAGGAAAAGAGGATACTTATGGCTACTAACATTCGTGACCGGATTGATAAGAGCAATGTTGCGGGTCTTAAAGAACCTGTGATGATGAAAGAGAGATCAAAGAAGTTTGTAGTCACAAACGAATATAACGAATTAAAGACCAAGATTCATGACCGCTTATTGGATCTCTTCGATCTTTCGCTGATCGATTCTCTTGATACGCATTCGATTAAGCAGGAAATCAGGAGGACAGTTGAGAGGATTTTATTGGAAGAGGAAAATGTCCCGCTCAATTCAGCAGAGAAGGAGATGCTTTTTAGAGAGATACAGGACGAGGTACTGGGGTTAGGACCGATAGAACCCTTGATGCATGACCCCACTATTTCCGATGTCTTAGTGAATACCTATAACAAGATATATATAGAGAGATTCGGAAAACTGGAATTAACCGAGGCAAGATTTAAAGATAACACCCACTTGAGAAAGATCATCGATAAGATCGTTTCGGCGGTGGGACGCAGGATTGACGAGTCTGTGCCCATGGTGGATGCACGACTTGCAGACGGTTCGCGGGTAAATGCCATTATCCCTCCCCTGGCCATAGATGGTCCTATACTTTCAATCAGGCGTTTTGCCGTTGATCCCCTGGAAATGGAAGACCTCATTACACTGAAGAGCTTGACACCGTTGGTCGGAGAGCTCTTAAAAGGCGTTGTCAGAGCGCGATTGAATATCCTGATCTCCGGAGGGACCGGTACCGGCAAGACCACCCTGTTAAATGTACTTTCCCGGTTCATCCCTGAAGAGGAAAGAATCATCACCATTGAAGACTCTGCCGAACTCCAGATGAAACAGGACCACGTGATCCGTCTGGAAACGAAACCTCCTAATATCGAGGGGAAAGGTGAGATTACCCAGCGCGACCTGGTGAGAAACAGCTTGAGGATGCGCCCCGACCGTATCATCGTAGGCGAGGTAAGAGGGGGCGAGGCGCTGGATATGCTTCAAGCCATGAACACAGGACATGATGGATCGCTCACGACCATCCATGCCAATTCCCCCCGTGATGCCTTGATGAGGTTGGAGACCATTGTTTCCATGTCGGGACTCAATATCGCCAATGAAGCGATACGGAGGTATATCAGTTCCGCTATTAATCTTATCATCCAGGTATCACGTCTGGTCGACGGTAGCAGAAAGGTGGTCAGCTTTCAGGAAATCACCGGGATGGAAGGCAGCATCATTACCATGCAGGAAATATTTTCCTACGAACAGCAGGGTGTAGATGAGAAGGATGGCATGGTAGTAGGAAGGTTTACTTCTAAAGGGGTTTTCCCCAGATTTCTCGACCGATTTAAAGCACTTGGCATACCGATCCCCTATGATATTTTTGATCCCGAAAAGAGTTTTGAGGGTTAGGATATATGACTATTCTGATTGGTGTTAGTGTTTTTATTTTTACGATACTCCTGATAGAAGGCAGCTATCTCTTTTTCAAGCGCGTCAAGAATCCTGAATTAAAGGGGATTCGAAAGAGGCTCAGGCTGCTCGCATCAGAAGGATATGATAGTGAGATGATAATAAGCCTGTTGAGAAAGAGATCGCTCAGTAATGTCCCCTGGTTCAACCGACTCCTTTTAAAGATTC
>Ga0315284_10015462_pt1 | contig 10845 bp, 9 predicted proteins | sample YL17G09_16_MG_FD_203696 | JGI IMG/M metagenome (GOLD analysis project Ga0315284, IMG submission 203696) | Sediment microbial communities from Yellowstone Lake, YNP, Wyoming, USA - YL17G09_16 | ecosystem: Environmental > Aquatic > Freshwater > Lake > Sediment | place: USA: Wyoming | collected...
GGCGACACAAGGAAGGGCCGGATAGCAGAAAAAACCGCTTGACAACTCGGTTTCGTCATGGTAACGTTGCCGCAATCGATACCGGGAACGTTGCCATTTCGAAACGGGGAGATGAAAGCATGCTCGGCAGGGACAAGACCACCCGCATCGGGCTCATCGTTACCATGTCCCAGGACGAGACCTGGCCCGACAGCATCGTCAACAGGGTAAAGGCCTATCTCCCCGAGATCCGCGGGGCTATAGAGGGCTTGGGCATGAAGGTGGTGGACTGCGGCGCCATCGCCCGCACCGGTCAGCAGATGACCGAGCAGGCCGAGCAGCTGCGCCGGGCGGCCATCCACGCCCTGGTCATCTATGTCGGCACCTGGACCTACTCGAACACCTCCGTCATGGCCGCCCTCAGGGCTGACGTGCCGGTCGTCGTGTGGGCGAGCTCGAAGCTGGAGACCTTCGGGATCGTGGGCGGGTCCATCGTGCGCGGAGCCCTCGAAGAGGTGGGGGTGCAAAACTTTATCCTCTACGGAGACTTTGCTGATTCGGCGACGCTTGCGAAGCTCAAGCATTACCTCCTGGGCATCGCGGGGGCCAGCAAGCTCCGCGGCATGATCTACGGGGAGGGCGGCGGCCGGTCCATGGGGATGTACACGGCCCGCATCGACCCCTCCGAGTGGATGAGCCGCTTCGGCATCGACGTGGACAACTTCGACCAGGTCGACGTCATCCGCCGGGCGGAGAAGTACCCGCAGGCGGAAGCCGAGAAGTTTCTGGGCTGGATGCGGAAGGAGTTCGGGGGAATCGAAGTCAAGGACGAGGTGATGCTCGCCCAAATCAGGATGTACTTCGCCCTCCGGGATGTCATCACAGAGAAGAACTACGACTTCATCGCGGTGAAGTGCCTCCCGGAGCTGCCCTCCTGCTACACGACCTTCTGCGTGGCCCACGCACTCCTGAACGACACCGCGGATGACGGATTCGGAGGGCGCTCCTCCTACGTGGCCGCCTGCGAGGCGGACGCCAACGGGGCTCTCACCATGCAAATCCTCAACAACATCTCCGGCGGCACCACCATGTTCACCGACGTCCTGTACTACGACTACGAGGAGAACATGGTGCGCATGTGCAACTGCGGCTCCCAGCCCACGGACTTCGCCAGTTCCCGCCAGGATGTGACCTGGGTCACCGAGGGCCTGCGGGAGTTCGACTGGGTCATGGGGGGCGCGTGCCCCCGTTACGTCGGCAAGCCGGGCAGGCTCACCGTGGCGAGGCTCTCCCGCGTGAAGGGCCGCTACGTCATGCTCATCGCCACGGGCACCGCGCTGGAGATGCCCCTAGAGAAGATCAAGGAGACCAACTCCCAGCAGCCCCACGTGTTCGTGAGGCTGGACTGCCCGCAGGACCGCTTCGTCGAGTCGCTGCGCTCCAACCACATCCATGTGGTGCAGGGGGACTGGAAGGAAGAGCTCCTGGTGACCTGTAAGGTCCTGGATATCGAGCCGGTGGTGCCCTGAGGGACAGGGATGACGTCGATCAAGGACATCGCACGGACGGTCGGCTGCTCAATATCCACGGTGTCCCGAGTCATCAACGACCGTGATGGGGTCGACCCGCTCACGCGGAAGAAGGTCTTAGAAGTCATCGAGAGCCTGGACTACACCCCGAACCTCACGGCCCAGGGCCTGCGGGTCAAGAAGGGCCGGCTGATCGGTGTGGCCATCCCGAACAGCACGGTGGGCGCCTTCAGTGTCGTGGTGCAGTACGCCCTCGAGGCCGCCTACAGCCATGGCTTCAACGTCGTCCTGGTGAACTCCCACGATGACCCCGACCTCGAAGAGACCCTGATCAAGAGCCTCTTGAGCAGGGAGATCAACGGGGTGATGCTCACGCGGGTGTCGGACGAGAGCAAGATCGTCACGAAGATCGTCAAGCGCAACATCCCCATCGTCGTGATCGATAGAGCCTTCGAGCACGAGAACGTGTCCAACGTCGTGCTCGACAACCACCGAGCGGGTTGCCTGGCCGCCGAGCACCTCCTGGAGCTCGGCCACAGGCGGATCGCCTGCATCACCGGGCCGCTGAAGATCTCCCTCTCCCGGGAGCGGCTGAAGGGGTTTCAGAGCACACTCGCGGAAAAAGGCGTCGGCCTTCCCCCCTCCCACCTCTACGAGGGGGACTTTTTCTACCAGACCGGGATCAGTGGCGTGTCGGCACTCCGCGAGCAGGGCGCCTCCTACTCGGCACTCTGGGCCATGAACGACCTGATGGGTTTCGGCGCAATGCGCGCCTTGCAGGAGCTGGGAATGAGGGTACCCGAGGAGGTCTCCGTGCTGGGGATGGACGACCTGGAGATCGCGGAGATGGTCAGCCCGCCCCTCACCACGATCCACTACCCCATCAAGGAGCTCGTGGAGTGCGCCATGGAGCTGCTGATTGCCCAGATCAACAGCAGGGAGTTCCGGTCGGAAACGATAGTGCTCGAGCCGCGCCTGACGGTTCGGGGATCCACCAGGCGGTGTCTTCCGGTCGAATCATCCGTAGGGAGGTCGTGAGTGGCGGAAGCTGAGCAGATTCTCGAGATGTCCCATATCTCCAAGTCGTTCCCCGGAGTGCAGGCCCTTGAGGACGTGAGCATGGGCCTCGCCGCGGGAGAGGTGTTCGCGGTGGTGGGGGAGAACGGGGCGGGGAAGTCCACTCTCATCAAGATCCTTTCCGGGGTCTACAACGCCGACAGGGGAGAGATCCACCTCCAGGGCGAGCGGGTGCTCCTCCGTGGCCCGAAGGACGCCATCGAGCGCGGGATCAACACGATCTACCAGGAAACCTCGCTCGTGCAGGATATCACCGTAGCTGAGAACATCTTCCTCGGCCGCCAGCCCACCGCAGGGGCCGGGCGGATCGACTGGAAGCGCATGCTCGAGTCGGCACGGGGCATCCTGGACAGCCTTTCCATGCACCTGGCTCCGAACGCCTTGGTCTCCGCGCTCTCCTCCGCCCAGCAGCAGCAGGTGGAGATCGCCAAAGCATTTTCCCGGGACGCGAAGATCATCATCATGGACGAGCCCACGGCCTCCATCACGGTGGAGGACGCGGAGAACCTCTTCGGCATCATCCGCAAGATCACCCGGGCGGGGGCCTCGGTCATCTACATCTCCCACCGCCTCAAGGAGATCTTCCAGATCGCGGACCGCGTCATGGTCCTGCGGGACGGGAAGACCGTCTCCATCTCCGGGGTCAAGGAGACGAGCGAGGGGGAGATCGTCAAGCACATGGTGGGCCGGGACATCGGCAACCTCTTCGGAGACGCCAGCTACCAGTCGGGGGAGAAGGTGGTGCTGGAGGTCCGTGACCTGAAGCGGACCGGGGTTTATCGGAACATCAGCTTCCAGCTCCACGCGGGGGAGATCCTCGGGTTCTCGGGGCTGGTGGGGGCGGGGCGGAGCGAGATCGTGCGGGGCATCTTCGGCCTGGACCCCGTGGACGGCGGGGAGGTCCTCCTCGGCGGGCAGAGGCTGGCGAGGAGTTCGCCTGCCGCTGCGCTGAAGAGGGGAGTCGCCTTCGTTTCGGAGGACAGGCGTCTGGAGAGCATCATACACGGCTTTTCCGTGCGCGCGAATATCACCATCCTTCTCCTCCTCAGGGTGCTTACCCGCCTCGGGCTCATCAGCGCCCGCAAGGAGAACGGGCTGGCCGCCCGCTACGTCAAGGAGTTCAATGTCAAGACCCCGTCCCTGGAGCAGCTCGTCATGAACCTGAGCGGTGGGAACCAGCAGAAGGTGGCGCTGGCCAAATGCCTTTCCACGAATCCCCTTGTCCTCATCCTGGACGAGCCGACCAAGGGGATCGATGTGGGAGCGAAAAAGGAGATCCACACCCTCATCAAGGAGCTCGCCAACAGGGGAGTATCGATCATCCTGGTGTCCTCCGAGCTGCCGGAGATCATCGGGATGTGCCACCGTGCCGCAGTGATCCGAGAGGGGGCGCTGGTGAGGATCTTCGCCAAGGCCGAGCTGACGGAAGAGAACCTGATCGCCGCCGCGGTCGGGCACAGCGGGGGGGGTGAGCGGCATGGGTGAAGTCACTGCCAGGCCTTCCGGGTCCGGCTTCAAGAGAGTGGTTGTGAACATTTTCTACGAGCAGACCATGCTCATCATCCTGATCCTCCTGATCATCGTGATGAGCATCGCCTCCAGGGACTTCCTCTCCTTCGGGAACTTATTCAATGTGATGCGCCAGTTCTCCGTTCACGGGATACTCGCGTGCGGAATGACGATCGTGGTGATCGGAAAGGGCATGGATCTCTCGGCGGCCTCCATCCTTGCGCTGTGCGCCGTGGCGAACGTCCTGCTCCAGCCCTACGGGTACGCCGTATCGATCGCCGCCTCCCTCGCCGTGGGAGCGGCCTGCGGCCTCCTGAACGGGTACCTCATCGCCAGGGTAAAGGCGAACTTCATTATCGTGACCCTCGGCACCCAGATCGTCTTCACCGGGATCGCCCTCATCATCACGCGCGGGCTGAACATGAGGAGCAGGCCTGAGCCTGCGTTCCACTGGCTCGGGGAGGCGAATATCCTCGGCATCCCCGTGCTCGGCTGGTTCCTCGTGCTCATCATGGTGGTTTCCGGCATCCTGCTGGCGCGGTCCATCGCCGGCCGCCGCCTGTACGCCGTGGGCCTGAACGATCGCGCGGCGCGCGCCTCGGGGATCAACGACGCCCGGATCGTTCTGATGTGCTACGTGATCAACGGCCTGATCTGCGGCATCGCCTCGGTGCTCCTCACCTCCCGTCTGCCCCGCATCCGGGTGGGGACCGCCTCGGATTACCTCTTCGACGTGATCACGATCGTGGTGCTGGGGGGGACGGCGCTCTCCGGGGGGGTGGGGGGGATCTACCGCACGGCCATCGGACTCCTGATCTTCGCGAGCATCAATAACGGCATGGCGCTCCTCCACATTCCCTTCGAGTACCAGCAGCTGGTGAAGGGGATCATTCTCATCCTGGCCGTGCTCTACGACGAGTTCAACAGGCGCAGGAGGTTGGGATAGGCCCATGAAGAGAAACGTCGCCCGGCTCATTGCCGACAGGAAGCTCCTCATCATCATCGTCGTGTTGCTCGTGATCCTTTCCGTCGCGGACAGGAACTTCTTCACCCCGCGGACCTTCGTGCGCCTCCTCGACCACATTTCGATCAACGGGGTCATGGCTGCCGGCATGACCATCCTGCTCATCAGCGGCTCCTTCGACCTGTCCATAGGCTCCGTGATGGCGGTCACGGGAATAATCATCGTGCTGACCCAGCAGTTCGGGATGCTCGCCTCCGTGCTCCTCGGCCTGGCCGCCGGGACCGCCGTCGGGGCGCTCAATGGGGTCCTGGTCGTGAAGGGGAAGATCAACGCGTTCATCGTGACTCTCGGCTCGATGATCATATTCAGGGGCCTGGGCCTCGCCATCACGAACAGCCACCCCGTCAAGGGGAGAATCGCCGCCTTCCAGGTATTCAGCCAGGCGTCCCCCCTGGGAATCCCGCTGCCGGTGTTCTACCTGGTGGCCGTGTACGCGGTGGTCTGGTACGTGCTGAGGTACACGAAGCTCGGGCGAAACGATTTCGCCATCGGCGGCAACACCGTCTCCTCCCGGCTGGCCGGCATCCGCGTGGATCTCTACACCTTCCTGTACTTCGTGGCCTGCTCGTTCATGGCGGCACTGGCCGGCGTCATCCTGACGAGCCGCGTGAACACAGGCTCAGCGGTGTTCGGCGACCAGACGCCCATGCTCGTCATCGCCGCCGCGGTTCTGGGAGGCACGAGCCTGTTCGGGGGAAAGGGGACGATCATCGGCACCATTCAGGGCGTGTTGATACTCGGGCTGATCGAGAAGGCGATGGTGATCTTCAACGTGGATACCAACTACCAGATATTGTTGCGGGGCATGATCATCATCGCGGTCATCGTCACCGACACGCTGACCGCCAGGCGCCGAGAGGGGGCGGTGGCGGCCACAGGATAGGGCACGGCAAAGGGAAAGGAGGTGGGGGGCAGGAGACGCTTCGAGCAATGCGGACTGATCGGAAAAGTGAAGAAGAATTCAGATCTCAAATTTGACAGGAGGATTGAATGAAAGCTGGAAAGATTCTTATCATCGCGTGCCTGGCGTTCGCCATCATCGCGGGCACTGCCGGGGCGCAGAAGAAGGTCACGGTGGGGTTCTCCATGCCCTTCATCCAAGACAGCCCCTATTTCTTCCCCTACACCCAAGCGGTGAAGAAGGAAGCGGCGGCGCGCGGCTGGACCCTCATCATGACCGACGCGGGCACAGACCTGAACAACCAGGTGAACCAGATCGAGGACCTGGTGAGCAAAGGGGTACAGGGCCTCATGATCGTGCCCCTTGACGCCGCGGGCATCGTTCCCGTCATCGACAAGATGTACGCCCAGACCAAGGGGAAGCTCCCCATCCTCACCTCGAACGTCATGACCGATCCCCCGCAGCTGAAGAGCCTCAAGGGGTTCGCGGGGCCCAACAGCTATCTCGAGGGCAAGGCGATGGGCGAGTACTACGTGAACTACTTCAAGAAGATGGGTCTCACCAAGGTCAACTACTGCGAGTCGACGGGCACCGCCGGGTACTCTGCTGCCATCGACAGGAGAAAAGGCTTCGCGGACAGGGTGAAGGAGCTCGGGTGGGCGGACAAGTTCATACTCTTCGAATCACAGCCCGGAAACTGGAACGCGGACACGGCCCAGAGGATCACGGAGAACTGGCTCACCACCTACGGGGACAAGATCCAGTTCATCTATTCCCACAACGACGGGATGGCGCTCGGCATCGTGAAAGCCCTCCAGGACGCGGGCAAGAACCCCGGGGACATCCTCACCAACGGGTGCGACGGCCAGATCGAGGCGGTGGAGCTGGTGCAGCAGGGCTGGTTGCTCTTCACGGTGTTCCAGTCCCCTGCCACCGATGCGAAGACCGCCATTGATACCATGGATAAGATCCTGAAGGGCCAGAAGGTGGAATACTTCACCTACATGGAGACCCCCATCATCGACAAGTCCAACGCGGACAAGTACCTGCCCATCGTGAACGAGATCTGGGGCATGAAGTAGGCAGGGTAGGTTCTGATCAGCCACGGATGCGGCCCGGTGCCCCACGGGACCGGGCCGCTCCGTATCTTCGGGGAGGGGAAGTGAACACCCGAGACAGGTTCCGGGAAGTGATGGGCTTCACGCCGGGCGTGCGGGCCGTGAAGTGGGAGTTTGGCTACTGGGGGGAGACCCTGGACGCCTGGTACGCCGAGGGGCTGACGAAGAGATCGTACCCGGAGATCCCGACCCGGATCACGACCCCCACCGCGAGCCTGTACACCCGTGCGTGGGCGCGCCTGCGCGGAGAGCGGCTTCCCAAGGGGATGCCCGTCATGGCCGGAGGCCTGTACTGGCCGACCCAGGGATTCCCTCTGGACCAGGACGTGCGCACGCGTTTCGGCCTGGACGCCTCCCAGCGCCTCGTGGACGTGAACCTGCTCTTCTGGCCGATGTTCGACGCTGAGGTCTTCGAGGAGGACGAGCAGCGCCTGGTCTACCTGGACGTGGACGGGGTGAAACGCATCCTCCTGAAGGAGCAGGCCACCATGCCGTCCGGGGCTGAGTGGCCGATCACCGACTGGAAGAGCTGGCAGAAGCTCAAAGAGGAGAGGCTTTCGTTGAAGGACGTCCGCAAGCGCCTCCCCGCCGACTGGAGGGACATGGTCAGGGAGTACAGGCAGCGTGACTACCCGTTGGCGCTGGGCGGTTACCCCCATGGCTTCTTCGGCACCCCCGCGCACCTCATGGGATACGAGAACCTATTCGTGAGCTATCTCCTGGAGCCGAAGCTCGTGCACGACATCCTGGACACCTTCACGAACCTCTGGATCGCAGTATACTCCGAGGTCCTCGCGGAGGTCGACGTGGACCACGTGCAGATCTGGGAGGACATTTCTTACGGGTCCGGCTCCATGGTGGCCCCCGCCCTGATCCGGGAGTTTCTGCTGCCGTACATCCGGCGGCTCACCGACTTCTGCAAGGCGCGGGGGATCACTACCATCTTCCTCGATACGGACGGGGACTGCTACGACCTGATCCCGCTGTTCTTGGAGGCGGGGGTCACAGGCATGTACCCCTTCGAGGTGCACTGCGGGATGGACATCGTGAAGGTGCGGAAGAACTTCCCCTCACTGCAGATGATGGGGGGCATCCCCAAGTCGGACATCTGCCTGGGAAGGGAGCGCGTCGATCGGATCCTGGAACCGGTCCGGGAAGTCCTCGCCACCGGCGGCTACATCCCCTTCGGGGACCACTTCATACCGCCGGAGGTCCACTTCGACGGCTTCACCTACTACAGGGAGACCCTGAACCGCATCATCGACGAGGCGGGCGACAGATAAGGAGCAGACATGAAAAGCGGGAAAGCCATTCGGGACGCCTTCGAGAAGGGCACCGGCATCCTGCGCCTGGCGCCTACCTTCGTGCCGCGGAGGTTCAGCCAGGCGGGGCGGAGGCTTCGCCTGCACCCCGACGACTACTACGCCCTGGGCACGGCGCGCGGGTCCATCAAGGAGAGGTGGTTCTCCTCGGTCATCGCCGCGATGAACGGGCCCCTGGCCCCCGCCGACGAAGGGATGAGCTACGTGGCGCCGACGGAGCGGCGCGAGGACTGCTTCCTCTTCAAGGACGCGGTGGACGAGCTGGGCGCGGGGATCATCGGGGAGGAGCTTGCGAAGAAGTACGGAACGTGGCCCATGTACTCCAAGTTCTTCGACTACGAGCTGCCCCTTTTCCACCACCTCCACCTGGACGACGAGGCGGCCGGAAAAATCGGCAGGATGGGCAAGCCCGAGGCCTATTATTTCCCGCCCCAGCTCAACAACCACCTCGGCACGTTCCCCGTGACCTACTTCGGCTTCGACCCGGACGTGACGCGCGAGCTCGTGCGAGAGCGCTTGCTGGCCTACGAGAAGGGGGACAACCGGATTACGGAACTCTCCCGCGCCTACCGCATCGAGCTGGGCACGGGATGGTACACCCCGCCGGGGGTCGTGCACGCCCCCGGCTCCGTCCTCACCTACGAGCCGCAGTGGAACTCGGACGTGAACTCGGTCCAGGAAAACATCACCTCGGGCGAGGTCTACCCCCGGGACTTCCTGGTGGAGAACGTGCCAGAGAACCGGAAGCAGGACATCGACTATGTCATGAGCCTCATGGACTGGGAGAAGAACGTCGACCCCCACTACCGGGCCCGCTTCTTCCGGCCTCCTGTGCCCTGCCCGCGGACGGAGGACGGCCTCTCGGCGAAGTGGGTCGTGTACGCGAACCCGTACATCGGCGCCAAGGAGACGACCATCCTTCCGGGCAGGTCCGCCACGGTGAAGGAGGCCGCCGCGTTCGGCTGCATCATCGTGCAGGGCTTCGGCAGGTTCGGGCCCTTCGACGCGGAGGCGGCCGGGATGCTCCGCTTCGGCCAGCTCGCGGGGGACGAGTACTTCGTGAGCGAGAAGGCGGCGCGGGACGGCGTGAAGGTCGTCAACGCGAGCACGTGGGAGCCCATGGTCATTCTCCAGCACTTCGGCCCGAACAACAGGGAGATGCCCCAAGAGGTGCCGGCCTGGTCATCTGCAAATTGACTCGCGGACTTCAGCAAATCGCTAGCTCAAGGAGGGTCTCATGAAGAGGCAGGCGTTCGAAGAGAAATCGGAGCGGATTCGTCAAAGTTTCCTGGAGCTGAAAAAGGGATTCCCTGGGCGCATTAGGAACACGCTCGCCCTATCCTGGAGCAACTGGGGGTTCGGCTCCGAGCCCCTCACCGCCTCCGTCGCCCGTCTGCAAAAGGCGGGAATAGGCTTTATCGAGCTGCACGGCAATCACTATGGGCCCGATCTGGGCTACCAACCCGCGCAGACGTTGAAAGAGCTCCGCGACCACGGCATCAAAGTTAGCGGGATATGCGGCATGTTCTCCGCGGATAACGATCTGTCGAGCAACCGTGCGGTGCACCGGCAGGCAGCGGTGGACTACATCAAGCGTGAGGTATCGTTCGCCACGGAGGTGGGGGCGAGTTACATGCTGGTGGTGCCGGGAGCGGTGGGCAGGCCCCAGGCGTATGACAGCTCGGAGTTTGAGCGGAGCGTTGAAACCCTGCGGCTCGTCGCGGACCTGTTCGTGCAGCACGGGGTGAAAGCGGCCGTCGAGCCCATCCGGTCCGCCGAGACGAGCTTCATCCATACCGTGGCTGACGCGAAGAGGTACATCGCAGCCTTGGGTCACCCGGGCGTACGGCACATTAATGGAGATGTGTATCACATGCAGGCGGAGGAGAGCCACATCGGGGAGGCCCTGGTCGATGCGGGTGAGATGCTCGTGAACCTCCACATGGCGGATTCGAACCGCACCGCGCTGGGTCTGGGGTCCATGGACTTGGACACGATCATCCGTGCTCTGTACCTCATCGGCTACAACTCCGACGGCCGGTTCGTGACCCCGGAGCCGCTGGGGCCCGGTGGTGATCCGTACCCTGCCATGTACGGCAAGCCAGACCCGAAGTCCCTGGATGAGATGGTCAACCAGACTGCGCGCTATTTCCGGGAGCGCGAGCAGGCGGTCCTCTCGGAGTAGGAGAACAGCCATGGTAACAACACCCTTGCTTCACCCCGGGATCCTCGCGGCTCTGGCCGGTGCCGGGCACGGGTCGAGGGTGCTTATCGCCGACGGCAACTACCCGTTCGCCACCGGCTGCCTGCCGGGGACACGGATCGAGTACCTGAACCTCCGCCCAGGAGTCGTTTCTGTGCCTGAGGTGCTGGAGACCATCCTCCG
>Ga0315284_10015463_pt1 | contig 10844 bp, 11 predicted proteins | sample YL17G09_16_MG_FD_203696 | JGI IMG/M metagenome (GOLD analysis project Ga0315284, IMG submission 203696) | Sediment microbial communities from Yellowstone Lake, YNP, Wyoming, USA - YL17G09_16 | ecosystem: Environmental > Aquatic > Freshwater > Lake > Sediment | place: USA: Wyoming | collected...
TCACCACATCCTCAATACCATATCCCACACCATCCTCACTCCATACTCTATTCCTCTCTATAATCACACCACACTTACCATACCTCTCATCCTTCCCACTCCACACTACCCTATCACTAACACCTCTCCCCTTACCAAACCTCCCGTCACCCTCCAACCTCTCCCTAATCAACACATCCCTACTCTCTACCAATACCATACTCATCTCTCTCTCCTTTATTACTCCCCATAATACTCCCCTATCCCTACACCTTCCTATAAAGGTATAGGGATAGGAGCCCTCCCAACTCCTATCCCTCTCCCACTACATCACATCTATCCACTTGTTCACTTCCTTATCACATCTTCCACACCACTCTCACTTCCATCACCTTCTCATTCCTCTTCACCCCTATCATCCCCATCTCCTTCATCACTTCCACTCTCACCACTTCCTCATGGTCTTCCTTCCCTACATTCTCTTCCCTCATCACCTTCCCACACAATCCCACACTCATCCCCAATCCATCCTCCATCCTCTCCATCACATCCCCCAACCCAATCCTCACATTCCCCACCTTCTCCCTCTTCACTTCCCTACCATCCCCCAACACCCACACCACCAAACAACCCCTCTTCTCCTTCACTTCCTTACTCATCTCAACTCTCCTTATCTCCCCATCACTTACTCCCCTTACACTTTACTATACATATCATAACCCTTCCCCCTCCCCAAGTCAACAAAAAAAAAAGATAAATATTGGAAAGTTAGAGAGGGGGGATGCCCCCTGGGCCATATCGGCTGCTGTCTCGCTGCGGACACAATTTTGAGCGCTCTACACGTGTGTAAACGTTCCACTAGTATTCACGACGCTTTACTGTGTTGAAAGCGTGAGCTTTGGGGCGTTGGAAGCTAGGTAAGGGTATACCCGATAACTACTCATGTGTATTCATACAATATAATATAGATACACTCTATAATAATATATAATAGTATATAATAGTATATAATAGTATATAATAGTATATAATAGTATATAATACTATATAGTTCTGTATAGTTCTGTATAGTTCTGTATAGTTCTGGTGAGATCACCTTACTTGATAAGCCGCGGGGGGATTAACAAGGATACACAGCTCTAGCAGGGAGGGATATACCCTTAGGTTTCCCCGCCAGCCCCTAAACTCACGGTTATACAGGAGTGTAAGCGGAAGGGGATACCTATACTTCCCGTCGAACTCCACTAAGCTCACGTCGACAATACTAGGTCTACCCAGTGCGGCTAAAACAGAGTTGCTGCAAAACTGGGCGGGGGAGTAAGCTCTGTATCAGAAGCGGGAGCTGAATCGAGGCGCTCGCGTGACCTCCCCTGGAGTTTAGTAAAGCGTTACAGCGCTGAACCAAGCGGGCCCTACGCCGCTTGACGTGATCTCCGTAGATAAAGTTGTCGTCCCAGGGGAAGTTCAGTGACAATGGCAATATGAATCGTCGCGGCAGACTCTTACGAGGCGATCTGAAGGAAACCCCGATGTGTGCAGCTACTCTGACCTCCCCCGCGGAAAGGGCGCTCAGTCGAGAACGCTTCGCACTCGTCGTCGACACACGCGAGCAGCGACGCTACCTGTTTCACGATGTCGACTCGATCGAGGCGGCGCTTGACTGTGGTGACTATAGCGTACGCGGCTACACCGACACGATCCGTATCGAGCGGAAGGGGTTTGACGACTTGTTTGGTTGTCTGACTTCCGGCCGTGAGCGCTTCGAATCGCAGTTGGAGAGGCTCGAGCGCTTCCCCTGCCGTGCGCTCATACTCGATACAACTCCCCAGGCGTTGCTGATCGGCCACGCGCGATGTGAACTGCCCGGGCACGTCGCGCTCGCACGGCTAATCGAGCTGTGCGCACAGTATCACGTGATGCCGGTGTTCGCTGGCAAAGACGGCGCGATCGTATGCCAGATGTTACTGATCGCATTCGTCAAGGCGACGCATAAGCTGGAGGGGAGGTAAGATGCCCACGCGAAAGGCTCGCCCGAAGAACACCCCCACGGCCGTCGAATTGGGCATGGTGGAGGACGAGTCGACACGCTCCCCCGCTGGGCAGTTCTTGCCTGGGCATCAGTGGCGTGCCGACGGAGTCGTCGTCTCAGCACACAAACATGCGGTGACGGGTCGAAAGCAGGCGCTCGAAGTGCTCGACGAAGTGCTCGGGGAAGTCAAGACGCGCGAAGAGCTGCGCAGCTTCTTCAGGCGCGCGATAACGAACGAACCTTGGCGCTTTTGTGAAAAGATCCTCGTGCCGCTGATGCCCAAGCAGGCGCTGCTGGAGCTCGACGATGAGAGCACTGGCGAGGTGACGATACAGATCATTAGCGCAGTGCCCCGCCCTAATCGCGGCGATATCGAAGTTGAAGGGAAGCTGCTCGCATACAGTAGGCAACAAGTCGCTGAGACTCCCCCAGTCGTCGACCCTCCCGCTGGAGTGTAACGCGTGCCTTTTCAAGCGGGCAATTTGCTCGGGGCAGCGAAACGAAACCGTCCGCAACGCTCTCGCGAAATCAAATTCAGCGACTACTACACTCCACACGAGACGCAAGCGATCGGGCACGCGGCGCCCGAACAGTTCATCGTGTATGGTGGTGCAGTCGGCGGGGGTAAGTCGTGGTTCGGTTGTGGCGAGATGATTCAGTTGTGTCTAGACTTCCCCGGCGCACACGTGCTCGTCGCTCGTTATGAGTCCGCCAGCTATCTCGCTACGACTGCCCGCACGCTCGATTCAGTGCTCCCGCCAGAGCTCGTCGCCGAGACGCACAAGAGCGTGCCGATGTATCGAGCGCTGATCAACGGCAGCATCATCTTCGAGGGGGGATTGAAGACGACACGACAAGAAGACCCCCTCTCCCGCATCAAGTCGATGGAGCTGACGGGATTCTTTGTCGATGAGGCGACAGATCTCCCACGGGAAGTTTACACTTGGCTCATCTCTCGACTCCGCTGGCGTAACGTCAAAAAAGGCATCGAAGTGCCGCAGTGGCGGATGCGGGGTGTGCTGACGTGCAATCCAGAGCGGGGGTGGATACACGATGAGATTGTGCGCCCACAGATGGAAGGCAGGCCGAAGCCAAATACTCTATTTCTGCTGGCACGTACGGCGCAGAACACCAAACTCGACCCGGCATATCTGGACATGCTGCGCCAGAACTTCCCCGCCGAGTGGCAGCGGCGCTATATGGACGGCGAATGGGAGTTCGCTGAAGATGACTGGAGCATCCTCCCGTTCCATCTCGCACGGGAGGCAGCTGACAGAGAGCCCGAGCGGGGGAGGCCTATGCGGCTCGGAGTCGACGTTGCCCGATTCGGTGGCGCTGAGACCAATATCGCATGCCGTGAGGGGAATCACGTCTCGCTACTGAAGACGTTTGCGCACACTGATCTGGCCACCGCCCGCGTCATAATCGGCGATACGATCGACTCGTGTCGGGCGCGCAATGGGGGCAAGCGCCCAGTAACGGCAATAGACACCGTCGGTCTCGGCGCGGGCATCTACGACGAGCTTCGCAAGCAGGGCTTCCCTGTGATCGAAGCGATCGCTGGCGCTAAGGCTCACGACGACAAGCGATTCGCTAACGCGAGCGCTGAATGGTGGTGGCACGTGCGACAGTCAGCTGAAGCGGGGGAGTTATCGTTGCAGCGGGACGAAACGCTCCTCTCGCAGCTGAGCTCCCGCCATTGGCACTGGGACGAAAAGCGAATCGGGCTGGAATCTAAAGACCAGATGGTCTCCCGCGGCATCAAATCCCCCGACCGTGCTGACGCAGTCGTAATGACTTGGTGCGGGTGCTGTGCGATGGGCTCCCCTGGCGTGAGAACTTTCGAGAAGCGGGCTGCAACTCCCGCAGAGCAAGATACTCGGCCTTATGGTGAGGTGATCGCAGAACGCCTCACTCAACCGCGTTTCTGGGGCAACTGATATGAGCATCTGGCAGAGCATCGTCTCTCGCTTCAAGCGGGCGCCCACGATCGCATCGAGCGCCCAGATGGCGCGATCTCAAGCGGCGTTTGCGAATCTGGTGGCCGCAACACTGGGCGGGCAACTGAATCTACGCTCGACACGCTATCCCAAAGCGAATCTGGAGGAGCTGGTCCAGCGCTTCAAGGGATGGGTCTACGCGTGCGTCGAGCGTAACGGCACGGCCGTAGCATCCGTCCCACTCCGCATCTATACGGTCGTCGCGCCGGGACGTAAGCTGCTCGATTGCTGGCAGCCACAGGCGGTTGGCGCGAAGCGTCGCAAAGAGATCGAGCACTCGAACTGGCGCGATCACAACGTTCGGGCCGCTCTCGCTTCCCCGGGGGAGTTGCTCGAGCTGGCGGAGCATCCGGCACTTACGCTGTTGCATACCGCTAACTTCCTCGACAACGGCTTCGAGCTGACAGAGCTGACGTCGATCAGTCTCGACTTGACGGGGAATGCTTACTGGTATATCATTCCCTCAGCGCTCGGCCTCCCCGGCGAGATCTGGCCACTGCTACCGCAATACGTTCGAATCGTGCCGGGGGAGTCAGGTATCAAGCACTACGAGTACGGCAGATCGACCGCGTCAATGCGGATACCAGCCGAACAGGTCATCCACTATCGCTATCCCTCGCCGATGGACCCGCTGTACGGTTACGCGCCGCTTCAAGCCGCAGACGCTGCATCGATCCTCGAAAACTTGATGATGAAGTACAATCGCGCACTACTCGAGAATGACGCCCGCCCTGACTTCTTTCTGAAATACGACGGCTTGATGCTCGACGACGACTATGAGAAGTTCGTCGCCCGCTGGATGTCGCGGCATCAGGGGATCGATAAGAAGGGCCCGCCGGCGATCCTCGAAGGCGGACTCGATGTCGCCCCCATCGGCTTCTCGCCGCGCGAGCTAATGGCGCCGCAGTACATGACGCTGATCAAGGGACTCATCTGCGCTACATTCGGCGTGCCGCTGCCGATGGTGGAGATGAGCAGCTCGAGCAGGGCGAGTGCGGAGACTGCCGAGTATTCACACCAGAAGCATGCGGTGCTGCCTCGTTGCGCGCGTCAACAAGGTGTGCTCAATCAAGACTACATCCCCCGCTGGCGTCAACCGAAGCTTTTCGTAGCCTTTGACAATCCGATCGCTGATGATGCAAAGGTGAAAGCTGAAGTGCACGAGATATACCTGCGCAACGACGTCCTGCTTCCTTCGGAAGTGCGCCATGACCTCGGTGAGCAAGAGATCCACGAGGACTGGGCTCGTAAGCCCGCAAGCGAACGTCGCGGTGCTGCTGCCGCTGGACAAAACGCCGCCATCCCCCCTGGAGCGCCACGATGAGAGAGGTTAAGCTGCCGAAGCGATGGCGCAAGCGGTTTGGGCTCAAGGACGGCGAGCTGTTCTACCGCGCTGATACGATCGACGATGTGGAGTCGATCAAGTCGACGAAAGATGCGGGCGACGAACTCTGCCGCAGCTTTCGTGGGAAGATCTCTACGGACGCCCCCGACGCGGACTGTGAAGTCCTCGTCCCTCGTGGCGCGGACTTGTCGACGTTCGAAAAGAATCCCGTCGCGTTCTTTGCGCACGGCTGGCGCGATATGCCCATCGGGAACTGGCGCGACTGGGACGTGTCGCTGCACCACATCAAGTCGACGTTCGATGCGCTCGTCGCTCCCCCCGACCATCCGAAAGAGGCGAGCTGGTTCCCGAACGAAGTGGCGCATTGCCTCCGCAGCAAAGTGCTGCGCGGTATCAGCGTCGGATTCTCTCGTCTCGAGCAATCTCCCCCGACGGAGAAAGAGCTGGAGGCAAACGAGAGTTGGAGGGCTGGCAAAGTTCAGAACGTGCTGCGTCGCTGGAAGCTTCTCGAAGCGAGCATCGTTCCGCTCCCCTGCAACACTGAGGCGCTCGTGCAAGAGCAGGCGAAGGGGATGTTGTCAGAGGAGCTGGCGTCGTTATTCAAGGCGCCGACCTCTCTGTCGCTGAAAGCCGATCACTGGGCCGCTGCGATTGCTCATCTCAAGGGGGAGTGTGACGAGTTCGAGCTCGACGAAGCTGGCGAGGGCGAGCAAGTGCATGCGATCTTGGCAATCCTTACGCAACAGGGGCTGACGAGCGATCTGTTCAAAGCTGCCGCACAGCTCGAGCAGGCGTTCAAGTCGCTGGAGCAGCTACGTGTCGATTCTGCGCGGGAAGTAAGGTCGCTCACTGACCAGCTCCATACGCAAGCTGCCTCCGTTGCCTCCCAGCTCTCCCTCGCTCGTTTCGATGCGGCACGTACTGCGGCGACTGAAACGCTCGCTGCGATTGACGCGCGCTTCGCTCTGGCGATCGCCCGCGCTACTGGTGACCTCTACTGAAAGGGTGTCGACGATGAAAGTCAAGCTGACTCAGGATTTCATGACGTTCAAAGCGAATACGGTGCAGGATCTCGACTCCAGCACCGTCGCTCTGCTCGTCAAGGCACAGGCGTGCGAGCCGCCAAGTGACGAGTCGATTCGCAACGACGCCGTCAAGCAGGCGATGCAGGAGGCGAGCGATCCCCTTCTGCAGAAGATGAATCAGTTGATCGATCGCCTCGCCGGCGTCGATGCGGGCAAGCGGCCGGGCCTCGGCAAGACCGGCGAGGTCGACGGCACGCTCGGCTTCAGTCGCTTCGGCGAGCAGCTGGTCGCCATCGCAGCCGCCAACATGGGCCAGGGCAAAGACGTCCGCCTCGTCGGACAGGGAGGCAAGTTCTCCCTCGACGAACATGGCCACATCAAGCTGACGGCGGGGCACATGGGCGAATCGGTCGACTCAGCGGGGGGATTCTTGGTCGCCCCCGACTTCCGCATGGAGGTCATGCGCCTCGCTCTGCCGCAGTCGATCGTCCGTCAGCGGGCGTTCGTGATCCCCACGAAGAGCGACACGCTCTACATCCCCAAGCTCGACGGGCAGGACATGTCGGGCGGGATGGTCCACGGCGGCGTGGTGGGCTACTGGCCAGCCGAAGGCGTCAAGGTCACGCCCTCCCGCGGCGCTCTGGGCCGCATCGAGCTGAAGATCAAGGACCTGTGCGGGCTGACTTTCAGCTCGCTCAACTTGCTGCGAGATTCAGCCATCGCGCTCGAGGCGTTCCTGACGGAAGCCTTTAGCTCAGCCCTCGCCTACTTCGAAGACCAGTCGTTCTTCATCGGCAGCGGCGCCGCTCGCCCGCAGGGCTTCCTGAACTGCCCCGCCATGTACAAGCAGACGCGCAAGACGACCAACAAGATCCAGTGGGTCGACATCGTCAACATGTTCAGCCGCATGTACATCCCGTCGATGTCTCGCGGCTGCTGGGTCGCTCACCCGTCCGTGCTGCCTGAGATCATGCAGATGGCGCAGAATACCGGCACATCGGCGCCGCTCGTCTGGATCGGCGCGATGCCCGTCGGCGAGACGAACCTGCCCCCGATCGCCCTCGTCGGGAAGCCGCTGCTCTGGTCGCCCTTCTGCCCGACGTTGGGCAACTCCGGCGACATCGGCTACTACGACTTCAAGCATTACCTGGTCGCCGATCGCCAGGAGCTGATGCTCGATTCGAGCGAGCACGTCGCGTTCGAGTCGCGCGAGGTCGCCTGGATGTTCACGCAGCGAATGGACGGACAGGTCTGGCTCGTCTCGACGATCAAGGACGCGCAGGGGTACGAGTGCTCGCCGTTCGTGCGCCTCGAGAACACGCAGACCCCGTAGTGTAACGATCGCTGGGCGGGCTCATCGGGAGCCCGCTCAGCTTCCCCTGCATCGATTTGCTCAAGGAGCCCGCATATGTCGTTCACGCCTTCGCAGAATCTGAAGCCGGTCGCTCAGATCGGCCCCTATGTCGACGCCAGCTTCGGGGCGAATAACCCCGACGCAGATCTCACGTATCCTTACGTGAGCATGGCGAACTACCACAGCGCAATGGCGATCTTCCAGTGCATGCTGGCTACCGCTGACACCGCCGTCTGCATCGTGCTCGAAGCGGATAATGCAACGGGCACGAACGCCGCGCCGATCACCGGCAAAACGATCACCCTCACGGGTGATGGCTCCACGCCGCAGGTCGGCGTGATCGACATCCATCCCGTGGAGCTGACCGACCCGCAGAATCATCCCTTCATCGGTCTGCGCATCACCACGAATACCAACGACGATCTCGTCTGCGGTCTGATCCTCCTGTGCGAGCCTCGCTACGCTGGCGACAGCGCTAAGGGCAATCTGCCGCCCGTCGCGACAGTGCCCACGCATCCGACATACTAGGGCGCGCCTGCCGCGGCGCAGTAGTGGGCGGGTGGCCGTTGACATCGGGGTCTCCGGCTGCCCGTCCCTACGAGGAGTAATCGATGCAGCGTAAGCCCGACGATAAGATGCTGCGAAAGATCTCCCCGCGGACTGGCGAAGTGCGATCAACGAAACCATCCCCGAAGGAGCGCCGCGGCAATGCAACGAAGTGACCTACTCAGAGGCGTGCCAGAGCAGATCGCTGCGCTCAGGGAGAAGTTCCCTGGGCGCGAGCTCGTCTGCGTCTATCGACAGGGGGGATATGGCGACAAGCTGGTTCTGGTCGCCTACGCCCGAGCGCTCGAGCGCAGTCTGCTCGAGCACTGTAAACGAGACGACTTCGTCCTCGTCATCGCGACGAATACCTATGCGGACAGCGAGGTCGCCAACGCGATCTTTGCGCATCAAGGTCTTGATGCCGTCATCACCACCCAGTCGGGGATCGAATGGCAGCGTGGATGTCTAGCGCTACGGGAGCACTTCGATCTGTTCTACGATCTCCAGTATCTCGTTGGTGTGTACGCGAAGACGTCGAGTCGCTTCTATGCTCGAGCGTTGCAGAACTTACAGGAGCTGAAGCCATTCGCGAGCTACTACGCTGAGTTCCCTAAGTCGAATTGGTTCCTCGGCGAGCACTATGCGGTCTCCCAGTTCGATCTGATGAGCTGGACGGGGGGAGTAGAGGTATCGCCGAAGGATCTCCACTTCGAACTGCCCATCGACGAGAGCGAAAAGCTGCAGTATATCCGCTCGCTCGGTAAGCTCGAGCGATACGGATACGTTACGCTGCACGCGGGACAGGGTGGCACGGGCGACGTCAAAGTGCCTGAAATGCGAGCTTTCGCTCGTATGGCCGAAGAGCTCGAAGCGAGAGGACTCATGGCCGTCCAGATTGGGCATGCTCGCGACAAGGAGATCCCCGGCGCTTTCGATGCGAGAGGGCTCTTTTTGACAGAGTCGGCGCAGTTGATGAAGCAGGCGCTGTTTCATATCGACTGCGAGGGCTTTCTGCCGATTCTCGCGAGAGCGATCGATACACGCGCGCTCGTCTTCTTCGGATCAACTCCCACAACGATGTTCCACTTCGACGCGGAGCCCGAGGGCTTCCCCGGCCACTTCGGCTATACGAACCTACAATGCCGCCCGTGCTGGTGGCAGGGAGCGAGCTGGCCGAACTCGTGTCAGCAAGGCCATCGCTGCTGTATCAACCTTCCTTCGCCTGCCGAAGCGGCGGCTGCAGTCGAGAAGGTGATCACGATTCAGCAGAAATGGCTCCTCGATACCCTGAAGCAGTCCGTGCCGCATCTGAAAGAGAGGTCGACAATGTGCAGAGAATTCGCTGCGGCGCGAATCTCGAAGGACTACTCTCAGTGGGGAGAGCAGCGACAGGTGCTCGAGTATTTTGGCAGCAAATCGGTCAGCAAGATCGAGAAGCCGCCGCGATTCCTGGACCTGGGAGCATTCGACGGCGTCACCGGCAGCAATACATTTGCGCTCGCTCAGCTTGGCTGGGAGGGCGTAAGCGTTGAGGCCTCCCCGCGCAACTTCGATGCGTTACTGCGCACGCTGATGCCCTTCCAGCGAGTCTCGGCCCTGAACGCTGCGATCTCCCCGGTCGGTGGAATCATCCCGCTCTACGATGCGCTCGGACAGATCACGACTTGCTTCACTGAGCACCACATCGCCCAGTGGGTCAAGCAGCAGTACTTCGTCGCGGGCGTGACGGGCGAACAGATCGCTGCACAGTTTGGCGGCCGTTTTGAGTTCGTCTCGATCGACATCGAAGGGATGGAGGAGCAAGTCATCCCGACACTGGGCCCAGTCCTCGGCGAGACAAAGCTGATCTGCTTCGAGGATAGACTCCCCAACTGCAACGTCGACGAGGCGTACTTCCAGCGGCTGCTCGCACAATTCGCAGCGTTCGGCTTCACGAAGATCTACTACCGCACAAAGCCCGGCACGCCGAAGACCGATCCCAGCGGCAATACCTTCCTCGTACGAGGCTAATCGCTGGGAAGTTGCCGATCTGAAAGGGACGACGAATGCCGCGAGCCGCCATACCCGACGAGCCGAACGGCCATGTGACGATCAGGGGCTGTGAAGTCTGCCGCACCGCATGCGGCCAGATGCGATGGGCGTCCTGGGGGATGCTGTTCCTGTTCGTATGTGGCGCCTACGCTTTCAGTTGGAACAACAAGGCGGCTAATCAGAGTCAGTTCCAGGCGAATGACGCGAAAGTCTTGGGCGAACTCACTATCGTCAGAGAGACCGCCCTCGTCGCCAAAGGGCGAAGCGACGCCCTGGAAGTCACGTTCATCAAGCTCGATATGACGATTGATAAACTCGGTGTGGCCGTAGTTGATCTCAGGCAGGCTATCAAGGACTTGAAGCCCAAGTAGGAAAGGGCCGAACATGCCGACAGTAGATTTCAGCGACGGGGCGTTGATCTTCCTGGTGTGGGTGGCGACCGACATCGCCAAGCAGGCGATCTCGCGGATCGACCCGCGCATCCTGGCCGTGGCGTTCGGGGCAGTCCTCTGCGTGGCCCGCGCCTACGCCGAGG
>Ga0315284_10015464_pt1 | contig 10844 bp, 8 predicted proteins | sample YL17G09_16_MG_FD_203696 | JGI IMG/M metagenome (GOLD analysis project Ga0315284, IMG submission 203696) | Sediment microbial communities from Yellowstone Lake, YNP, Wyoming, USA - YL17G09_16 | ecosystem: Environmental > Aquatic > Freshwater > Lake > Sediment | place: USA: Wyoming | collected...
ACTTGGTGTATTGTTGGGATCAGTTCTTACAGGGGCGCCTTTTCCTTTGGCGCTTGGAATGGCTGTCGGAAATACACTGGAAGCTTTAATCGCTGTATATTTATTAAAAGATAAATTACATTTTCACGAATCATTAGACCGATTGAACGATATTGTGGGTTTTTCGGTGGTGGCATTCATCTGCACTGCCATAAGCGCCATAATCGGAACGGCAACTCTCATCTTAACCACCCAGACCCCGCGAAGTTCTTTTTTTGATGTCTGGATAACCTGGTGGATAGGTGATTTGTTAGGCGCGCTGGTTGTGGCGCCGATCATCATGGTATGGTTAAAGCCGCACTCCCTTGTAAAAATACGTAAAAATATCCTGGAATGGTTTGGTTTAATAATTCTGATCATCTTTATCAGTTGGTATGTTTTTAGCAAACAACCGCCGATTGATGTTGTCCATCAGGCAATGATCTATGTTATCTTTCCCTTTCTTATCTGGGCCGCGCTACGTTTTGGCCAGCATGGCGCAGCCACTGGCATTTTCCTTATTTCTGCGATCGCTATTTGGGGAACTGTTAATGGTTATGGGCCTTTTGTACAGGACTCCATAAATGCGAGCCTTATTCTGTTGCAGACTTTTTTGGGCGTGGTTGCTTTAATTTCATTGATCCTGGGAGCGACAACTTTGGAAAGGCGTGAAGCGGCTGTTGCGTTACAGCGGCGGATTGAGGATTTGGATATGTTAAATAATGCTTCCAAATCTTTCCTGGGTAATTTTGATAAATTGAGTATTTACCAAATCATCTGCAAAATTGCTGTAGAAAAAATCAACGCCAATTGTTCCTGGATTGAAATACCAGTTGGTGATGGCCATTCAAAGATTCCCATCGCTGCATACGGGATTTCTTTGGATGATATTTCCTCTCGTGAACTAAATTGGGCAAAAAAAACCGAATCAGACATTTCCCAGGCTTCGCGTTCCAAGGACGATAAGTCTTCTCAGCCCGCTAAGCCTTATGGTGTTTTTCCTCTAATATTTGGAAATGCTGCTTTAGGGGACCTTAATCTGCATTTCAATGACACCGCACTATTTACTGAAGAAAAACAACTTCTCATCCAATCCTATGCAAATCTTGCCGCAGTGGCAATTCAAAATGCCTGGCTGTTTGATGAAGTAAACCGTGGCAATGAACAATTGCACGCGCTGTCCCAGCGATTGATGAAGGCACAGGAAGAAGAAAGATTACACCTTTCCCGGGAATTACATGATGAGTCTGGTCAGATCCTGGCTGCATTAATGGTAGAGCTGGGTTTATTGACAAAAGCATCGAAACAAAATAAAAAAGACCTGTTCCACCTGCAGAAGATCCACGACCTGTCACAAGATCTGCAAACTAACCTTCACCGGCTTGCGGCAAATTTACGGCCTGCCAGCCTTGACCATTTGGGATTGGTAAAAGCGCTTGAGCAGTATATTAATGATTTTTCAAAGCAGCACTCGGTAATTGTTGATATTGAAGCAGTGGGTCTCGACCAAAAACGGCTGCCGACTGAAATCGAAACGTCCATATTTCGCATTGTTCAGGAATCATTAACAAATGTGGCTTTGCATGCAGAGGCTTCGCATGTGGATGTGCTGATTACTTACCGAAATCAGCATATAGTCGCTTTAATTGAAGATGATGGAATTGGTTTTATCACCACCAGCCCTGCCATTGAAAAGCAATTGGGGTTATTTGGCATGAAAGAGCGCGTTGAAATGCTGCGGGGGTCTTTCACATTGGAAAGCGCACCCGGAAAAGGCACAATGATCAAAGTTGAGGTGCCAGTTGGCAATTAAAATCCTGGTTGTTGATGACCACGCTATTGTTAGAGCGGGTTTAAAAGCGCTTATCCAATCTGATCCTTCTTTGCTTATTATTGGTGAAGCTTCAGGAGGCCTGGAAGCTGTCAGCCTGGTTGGAAAATTGCTTCCGGATGTTATTGTGCTTGACTTGAGCATGCCTGATATGGATGGTATCCTGGTTACAAAAGAGCTGCACGCACAATATCCCCACATACGTATCTTGATTCTTACCGTACATGAGGATGAAGCTTTGTTGCGTGAAGTTATCCGGTCAGGTGCGTCAGGCTATATTCTTAAGAACGCCGCTGAAAATGAATTGAACGAGGCTGTGAAGCGTGTTTTCTCGGGAGAAATGTATGTGGACCCGAAGTTGCTTCCGTCTTTGTTTCGTCAAAAAAAATCACCTTCAGCGAAATCAGAAACAATAGAGGAACCTTTGACTCCCCGTGAAGTGGATGTATTAAAATTAATTGTCGATGGCTATACCAACCGGCAAATTGGTGTGGAATTAAACATCAGTGTGCGCACCGTTGAAGGCCATCGGTCAAATGTCTATGAAAAACTGGGGCTGCATAGCCGTGTAGAGTTGGTTCGCTTTGCCAAGCATCACGGTTTGATAGATTAATTTTCCCTGATTTTACGATCCAGCCCCGTATTTTCTACGGGGTAGGTTTTTTCCCCTTTCTGAAAAATAAATGCTAATTAAATACGCTTTTTTGATTGTGATTCGATTGCTATGATTGAAATATCACTTACATTTTCATGTAATCGAAAAGGCTATGGAAACCTTGGTTGCACATCAATCTTCTAAAAACACAAAGCCACCGCTTCTCTCGATGGTTGGAATTACCAAATCATTTCCAGGTGTGGTTGCGAACGATTCAATAAACCTGGATATCTATGCATCCGAAATCCATGCGCTGTTAGGTGAGAACGGAGCTGGCAAAAGCACCCTGGTAAAGATCCTGTATGGTTTTTATCGATCGGATAAAGGCTCGATTGTTATGAATGGCAATGAGATTCAGATCCGAACACCATCTGATGCGCGCCAGGCAAAAATTGGACTTGTTTTTCAGGATTTCTCTTTGATCCCGACATTCACTGTTGCTGAAAATATAGCGCTGTTCCTGACAAACTTGAAAGCCATCCTCAACCTGCATAGTATCGAAAACCAAATCATTGAAATCTCCAAACGCTACACACTCGATGTCGATCCACACAAACTTGTATCCCAATTGTCACTTGGTGAGCAGCAAAAAGTGGAGATTCTAAAATTGCTCCTTTCCAACGCCCGAATTTTGATCCTGGATGAGCCCACTCGCGTTCTTGCCCCGCATGAAGTAAACGCGCTTTTCATGGTTCTTGAGAACCTTAAGCACGATGGTTATGCGGTTATCCTCATCACGCATAAATTGCAGGAGGTTACTGGCTTTGCTGATCGCGTGACGGTTCTGCGAAAAGGGAAGGTAAGCGGAACATTAATACGCTCTGAGCTTTCTGAGGAAAAACTGATTCAACTGATGTTTGCCAAAAAGCTTATCTCACCGATCAGGCAACAACTTTTAAGACCTGCCTCAGAAAAATTTCCTGTAATGGAACTGCGGAGTATCGAAACCCATGGGGAGGGTTCGTCTATCCACCTGAAAGGGATCGACCTGGATATTTTTCCGGGTGAAATTGTGGGGGTGGCTGGAGTATCCGGAAACGGGCAGAAGGAATTGGGGGAAGTTGTCTTGGGAATGGAACGATGTGCGCATGGCGAAAAACTCTTATTTGGCAAAGATGCCACTCATTGGTCGATCGGCAAAGTACGGAAAAACAGGGTCGCGTATATACCAGAAAATCCCCTGCAAATGGCCGTGACTGGATGGTTGCCTGTCGTCCAAAATATGGCATTGACCCGCACATGGTTATATGCGCGCTGGTGGGGCTTTCGATTAGATTTAAATAAAATGCTCAATGATGCCAGGCGCGCCTTTGAGCGGCTCGGTTTTGAAGTCCCCTTGTTATTTGTGCCTGCCATGTCCCTTTCCGGGGGAACTCTGCAGCGCATGACCATCGCTCGTGAACTTTCATTCGATCCGAGGTTGGTCATCGCTTCTTATCTCACTCGAGGTCTGGATGTGCAAAGCACATTGGCTGCCCATAAGGCTTTGCTCGACACCCGGGAGGCTGGCGCGGGTATTTTATTGATATCCGAAGACCTTGAGGAGCTTTTCTCTCTAAGCGATCGGCTGATCGTTTGCTTCGAAGGGCAAATCGTTGGCAGATTTAAACCGGAAGAAACAAATCCAATTGAGGTCGGACATTTAATGACAGGTTCAAAGGTTGCTTATGGCTCAACAGACTGATATCGTGCCCAGGAAAACAATTGTTCAACGCTGGATCGAAAGTACTATCGCCCGTTACTTTTATATGATCGTATTGTCCTTTTTGTTATTTGGATTATTGTTGCTTTTCATCGGTAAAGACCCCATCCAATCCTATAGAGATATATTCACATCCACACTTGGCAGTCCCTATGGTTTTTCTGAAGTAATTGTTTCCATGACACCTGTCCTGTTAACAGGTCTGGCAGTAGCGCTCCCGTCAAAAATAATGTTGATCAATGTGGGCGCTGAAGGTCAGCTTTACATCGGAGCGGCATTTGCCACCTGGGGTGCTCTGACTTTCCAGGCACTGCCAGCCTGGCAATTAATCCCTATTATGATGCTTCTTGGATTATTGGGGGGAGCCTTATGGGCATTTATCCCGGCATATTTAAAATCGATCGGGCTGGTTAATGAGACCATCACCTCCCTGCTACTAAACTCGGTCGCTCCCAAAATTATTGGCTTTTTGGTCTTTGGATTCTGGCATTCTGCAATGGATACAAACAAGACTGCGAGGTTCGTTCAGGCTGCCCGGCTGCCAACTTTTTTCGGGACGCGGGTGAACTTGGGGCTGATATTCGGTTTGGTTTTATTAATCGCTTTTTGGTTATTCATGAAATACAGCCGTTGGGGCCTTGAAATGCGGGCGATCGGAGGCAATGCTCAGGCTGCGCGCAGAAATGGCATCCCTTTAAAAACTTACATCCTTGTTGTGTTTTGCACGGGCGGTGCGATCGCCGGTTTGGCGGGCATGGTTCAGGCCTCTGGTTATTATGGCCTTATGCTGACGAATTTCTCTGTCGGTTGGGGATTTATGGGTTTTCTCATCAGTTGGCTGGTGGGAGGTGATCCAATTGGAATCATCGTAATGTCTTTCATTGTGTCATTGATCTATTCTGGTGGAAATCTTCTACAAATCACCAGTGGTGTTCCTTATTCAATAATCAATATCTTGCTCGCGTTGACCCTGTTTGTAGTCCTTGCGCGCCCTTCATTTGCTAAAGGCAGGAAATAATGGCTCTTTTACCTCTTTTAGGAATTCTATCCAGTGCAATCTTTTCAGGAACCTCTCTTCTCTATACTGCATTAGGTGAAGTGATTAATGAACGCTCCGGGATCGTAAACCTCGGGCTCGAAGGCGTTCTGCTGGTCAGTGCCTCATCAGGTTTTGCGGTCACAGTCAGGACTGGCAACCCTTATCTTGGCGTTTTTGTAGCATGCATCGTTGGTGGTTTGATGAATTTGCTATTTGGTTTTTTGGTAATTACTCGCAAGGCTAATCAGCTTGCAAGTGGGTTGGCAGTTATGTTCTTCGGATTCGGGTTAAGTGCTTTGATAGGAAATCCATATGTTGGGAAAAGTATCAATGCCCTTCCACGTTTTGAACTGCCCATTTTGTCAAATTTTCCTGCACTCTATGCCAGCCTTTTTAAATTCGATGTCCTGATTTACCTCGTAATTCCAATGGCGTTCATCGTCTGGTGGTTGCTGTTCCGTACTCGCTGGGGGCTTGGCGTTCGGGCAGTCGGCGAAAATGCAGATATCGCTTTCGCTTCAGGCCGTGATCCGCGGCTCATCCGCTATCAGGCGCTGTTTATAGGAGGATTACTGACCGGAATAGGCGCCGCCCATATCTCAATTGCCTATGCCATGAATTGGACGGAATATATGACTGGCGGTAGGGGATTCATCGCGATTGCCCTGGTCATTTTCTCGCGCTGGCATCCAATTCGGGCTATTGCCGGTGCCTTGTTGTTTAGTACGGCCGTTGCGGTTCAATTGGTCCTTCAGAACAGCGGCATAAATATTTCCCCATTTCTGCTCGATTGTGTTCCATACATCTTGACTCTCATTGTTTTGATCATCTGGGGAGGCAATCGAAAACAATCTGCTCCCGCCAGTTTGGGGCGTGTTTATGAAGGGAGTGATTAATGAGGGTATTCATATTTGTTTGAAAGGAGGTGTAAACAAATCCATCAATCGTTGTAAAGATTTTTTGGTCAAATGAGCCAACAAAAAAATAAATTAAGGAGAAGGATATGAAAAAGAAAAATTGTTGTATTCTAGCTGTAATAATGATTACAGCTCTGGTTTTGACAGCCTGCGGAGCCAAAGCAACAGAAGTTCCGGCAGAAGCTCCAGCAGAAGCTCCCAAGGAAGCACCACCGGCGGAAGCGGCGGCAGCGCCCACGGAGGCTGGCCCTTGTCTGACCATAGGCGCAACTTATGGTGGTCCCATCAATGATGCTGGCTACAACCAGGCCATGCATGAAAGTGTCATGGCGATCAAAAAGAACATTGACTGTGTCGAGATCATCGAAGCAGAAAATGTTTATGATGAAGCCGGCGCGACCACCACGATCGAACAGATGATCCAGAATGGCGCCAAGATGATCATTGCGACGGCATTCAGCCATCAAGATCCAGCTTTCCAGTTATCTTTAAAGTATCCGGATGTTATTTTTGAGCACGCCGGTGGATGGATGATGGGTGCTAATTTTGCGAACTTCTATGGAAAACCGCCTGATGTCTGGTTCGCAAAAGGTGTTGCCGCCGCCATGATGTCCAAGTCCGATCGGCTTGGCTTCGTGGCCGCTTTCCCGTTGGGATGGACATTGACTTTTGCCAATGCGTTCGATCTGGGCGCGAAATCTGTCAATCCTGATATTGTCACTGAGGTTAAATTCACCTATGCCTGGGGGGATAGCGCGAAAGAAGCTGAGGTCACTAACGCTTTGATCAATAATGGAGCGGACGTGATCACTATGCATGTGGATTCGCCTGCCACAGTCCTTTCAACTGCTGAATCTCGCGGTGTTTATTCCATCGGTTTTCAATCGCTGGCAGCTCAGCAATTTGCTCCAAAATATTGGATTGTTGGAAGCGGTTTCACTTTGGGTGAAAAATTGACCTGGCTTACCTCGACTGTCTTGGATAAAACCTGGGAACCCATTTTCCTGCGCTGCAGCCTGAGCGAAGGTTGCATGGCTCTGTCAGATTTTGGGCCTTCGGTACCTCAAGAAGTTAAGGATAAGGTTGCTCAAACCATAAAAGATCTGGATGCGGGTACCATCGTTACCTTTAAGGGACCCATCAAGGATCAGGATGGCAACATCGTCGTTAAGGAAGGTGAAGCACTGACTGATGATCTGATGAGCAATGTAAACTGGTTTGTCCAAGGCATGGTAGGTTCGCCTAAATAATCCATCAGCCTGTGATACTTGCCGGCAGGCATTCTAAAGATGCCTGCCGGATTACAGGTAAGCAGTTTTGCTGAAATGCAATTATTTATTTTTACTATTATTTAAAGTAAATCACTTATCGTAAGTTGCCAGACCAGGCAGTGAAAGAAAAAAGGAGAAAAATGGATATTAAACAGAAAATCGATCAGGCAAACAAGGAAGCTGTCAATCGCTTGATCGCTGGAGATCCGGTACTGGTTGATATTGCCCCTGCAGGCGAAGTAATCCCGGGTATGCAGGATAAAATGATCACTCATTCTGGTCCGCCAATTACCTGGGAAAAAATGTGCGGCGCTCAAAAGGGAGCGGTCATAGGAAATGTGCTTTTTGAAGGGTGGGCAAAAAGTTTCAAAGAAGCTGAAGAAATGTTAAGGCTTGGGAAAATTAAACTCGAACCAAACCACCACCATCAAACTGTCGGTCCGATGGCTGGCACAATCTCAAAATCTGCCCCTGTGTGGGTTGTGGAAAACAAAGCTTTTGGCAACCGCGCATTCTGCAGGCAAGTTGAGGCCAAACAGCAATTCGGCAACTATCATGAAGAGGCAATTGAGGACTTGCGAAAATGGCGTGACGTCTGGGCGCCGACATTGCGAAAAGCATTGAAAACAATCGGCGGGCTTGAATTAAAACCGATCATAACTCAAGCACTGCAAATGGGAGACGAACTACACAATCGGCATAGTGCATCTTCTTCGCTTTTTGCCAATAAAATGGCAGTTGGTATGGCTGAAGCGGGTATTCCAAAAAATGAATTACTGCCAACTTTGTATTATGTTACTAACCACAATCTTATTTTTCTTGGTTTGGCGATGGCATGTGGAAAGGCAATTACGGATCCTGTTTATGACATCCCTTATTCTTCGATAGTAACAGCCATGGCGCGCAATGGGACTGAATTCGGTATCCGCGTTAGCGGTTTAGGCGGTGAATGGTTTACAGCCCCATCGCCATTGGTGAACGGTTTATATTTGCCTGGCTTCTCGGAAAAGGATGCGGGGTTTGACATGGGTGATTCTGCCATTACAGAGACGGTTGGTTGGGGTGCATTCACATTGGCTGGCGCTTCAGGCATATTGAGCCTGGTGGGTGGTACGCCAGATGAAGCCATGGCATATACCCGCGAGATGAGAAATATTACAACGACCACACATCCAACTTACCGCATGCCCATACTTAATTTTGAAGGGATTTCAATTGGTATTGATATCAGAAAAGTGGTGCAATCAGGTATTACGCCAATTATCGATACTGCCATTGCCCACAAAGAACCTGGGTATTCGATAATTGGAGCAGGCCTGGTGCGAGCTCCCTTGGATTGTTTCAAAAAAGCGCTGATCGCTTTTGGCAAAAAGTATCAATAGGAGTAAATTATTCATGGCTGCCACAAAATTTATCATACGAAAAAATCAATACTTCGATTCGGTGTTTCTGATGAGCATCAATAAAGGGCTGCTTGCAGAGAGCGGCATTATTCAATCCGCAGTTTTAATGGGGACGCAAAGCAATAAAAAATTACTGGCTGATATTAATGTTAGCACCCGTGAAATCGATCTGGCCGGGGCTAACGATTTAATCGTGGCAGTCATTGCAGAAACTGATAATTCAGCCAATAATGCTCTGGAAAAATTAGATCAGCTTCTGGAAAGGGTTCCTTCTGATTTGAAGCAAGTCGAATTACGGACCTTTGAAGATGGGATTCGAATTAAACCCGATGCGAATCTGGCGGTAATTTCCGTTCCTGGGGAATTTGCAGCCAGGGAAGCGTATAAGGCATTAGACCACAATCTGAATGTATTCCTGTTTAGTTCAAATGTGAGCGTTGAAGATGAATTGCAGATGAAAAAAACCGCACATGAAAAAGGTCTATTGGTTATGGGGCCGGATTGCGGTACCAGTATCATCGGCGGGAAAGGGTTCGGATTTACCAATCGGATCCGTAAAGGACCTGTTGGAATTATAGGCCCCAGTGGAACCGGCCTTCAAGAAATAACCTGCCTGATCCATCATTTTGGGTCAGGAATATCTCATGCGATCGGTACTGGCAGTCGTGATCTCAAAGATGAAATTGGCGGCCTGACGACATTGACAGCAATCGATTTACTGGAAAATGATGATGCCACCAGTGTGGTAGCGATAGTGTCAAAACCTGTAGGTGATAAAACCTTGTCTGTACTTATGGCGCGCCTCAAAAATTACAGTAAGCCGGTGGTAACTTGTTTCCTTGGTGAAAGCTTGAGCCTATCATCAGAAAATGAACGGCTATATTTTGTAGCTACGATCGATGAGGCAGCCGAAAAAATTATCAATCTGGTAGGGGGAACTCAAATTCACAAAAAAGCAGAAATTGATCCGGAGATAATAAACCAGGAACTGCGATTATACAATCCCCAACAGAAATTTGTACGCGGCCTTTTCGCTGGCGGGACATTTTGTTATCAATCACAAAGTATTCTTCTTAAAGATGGGTTTGAATTACATTCCAATGAACCATTGAAAGGTGTATTTTCTTTATCTGATCCAGAAAACTCGATTGGCAACTCGCTCATTGATATGGGTGATGAATATTACACGCAAGGAAAACCCCATCCAATGATTGACGGCACTATGCGCAGCCTGCGTATTTCGCATGAAGCTGTAGATCCCGGTGTTGCCATTCTTCTGCTTGATTTTATTTTAGGGTTCAATGCATCAAATGATCCTGTTGGTGAAGCCCTGGAAAACATCCTGGCTGCCAAAAAGAAAGCTGAAATGAATGGCCGTCATTTGACAGTTATCGCATCATTAACCGGTACAGATGAAGACCTTCAAGATTTTGATCTGCAGCGCAAATTACTGGAAGATGCAAATGTGATTGTGGCGAATAGCAATGCTGCGGCCACACGTTTATGCGCGCTTATTTTGAAAGCCGGAGAGCAGAAATAAAATGAAAAATAAAGATAAATCGATCCTGAATAAGGAAATCATTGTCATTAATATCGGATTAGCCCAATTTGCAGAAAGTCTTGAGAAACAGGGGGTTGAGGTACTGCAAATAAGCTGGATGCCTCCAGCCGGGGGAGATGCAGAGATGATCGACCTGTTGGACAAACTACTTTAACCCTCTTCATCTGGTAAATAACCTTGATTCAGATTTTCTATTGATAAAGAAAAACCAAGCAAAATTCCCAGGATGATTTCACTTCCGGAAGTGCTTCCCCATTGAAGCATTTCCTCTAAGGGTGAATAAATATCTTTTGGTTTCCCGCTTCTGATAATAGCTGATACCAAATTACTAAACCGCTCCGGATAATATCCGTCACGAATCGCGTTTAAATAACTCAGTGATACCTCATTAGTCAGTTCGTGAATCTGAACCAACATATTTCTATAGGCATTTACCAGCCAATTTCT
>Ga0315284_10015465_pt1 | contig 10843 bp, 18 predicted proteins | sample YL17G09_16_MG_FD_203696 | JGI IMG/M metagenome (GOLD analysis project Ga0315284, IMG submission 203696) | Sediment microbial communities from Yellowstone Lake, YNP, Wyoming, USA - YL17G09_16 | ecosystem: Environmental > Aquatic > Freshwater > Lake > Sediment | place: USA: Wyoming | collected...
CGCCGATCCATTTCGCTTCGCACATGCCATTTGTACTTGCCGTAGAATTCGTGGTCCAGGTACGAATAGGTCACATGCACGTCTTTGCGTTGTTTCTGTTCCATCGGAGTCCTCCTTTGTTTAGTTGTGCAGGGGGTAGCGGCCCTACGCTATCTATCCGGTTCCGGGAACCTAAGCGGTGGTTATTCGGCACATTTATTCGCACGACCCCTTTACTTGACTCTGTACTTGAACACGGGAAGCATTGTGTCTTTCTCGACGATCGAGAGCGCGGTTCTGCGGTACACCGCAACCAACCCGTGTTCGTTCCACACCGAAACCTCTTTGGATTTCAGGGGTGCTTGGATAACACCGCCGGCCGGCCCGTGGAGAAGACGCACGAGTTCGGTTTTCTTCCCCTTGCCCATCATCCCTTATCCTTTTTTGTCTGTTTCCATTTGTACCGTTTGTACCAACTCTTTGGGTACGCGCGTTTGATCCGCATGACCTCGGGGCCGACCTCGCGGTGCGCGTACTTCTTCCACGGACCCGTAGACTTTTTCTTGGGTTCCTTGATTGCAGGAGTGGGGACTATGACTTTGCGGACTCGGGAGAGTTTCGACATGGCTCAAGAAATAGTTCGGGTGTAAGCGTTAGTGCGAATTTCCCGCATCTGCTACACCAAAACATGCTAGTAGATATCATTTCCGGTGTAGCCTTCATGTGGACGCAAAGCAACTCGTGGATTGAAGCCTTGCAAGTTACCGTCCATTTGTGGGAACATTCGGGCATGTCTTGTTTTCCGCCTTCTTCTCTTTATTGTTCAATGGAACCCAGAACATTAACTTTTGTAGTATGGTAGCGAGAAATCCTTTTCTTGCTTGCCACACTAGTCCGTACAGAAGACTCTTGGCTTGATCTTCGTCCACCATTCCTTTTAGCCATTTGTTGTCTGGTGTGTGTGCTGCGACTACAAGGAATACTTTGTTCCCTGGTGCGTCTGCCCACCACATTGCAAGCCCTACACGATCTGGGTCTGATATGACTTTGGGGGCTTCGTCCATGTATTCTAATGGTCCTGTCATTCTTTCGCCTTCCCTTTGTTCTCGGCCTTCTTCTCTTTCTTGTAACATTTCTGCATGAGCTTGAACACTTCGTCGGGTAACGCAAAGATCATCTTCTCGCTCATCTTCATCGGGTTGTACGCCATCAAAGCAAACGCGCCGTCTTTGTAGACGATCTGGTAGTAGAGATTGATTTTGGACCCTACGACGGGTTTATAGGTCGCTTGTTGTGTCATTTCACATCACCCTCATTACGGCTCGTATTTTATCGAACGTTGGGCACGAGGTCACGCCGAACTGCGGCCAGTGAGTCGGGTACGCCAAACATCGTTTGCTGGTGAGCAGCACAATGAGAACAAAGACGAGGAGCGCGATAACAAGCCCCCTGAATCCACGGTTACTACTTGCCATCGGCCCCCCGTCTTTCCTGCGGTTGCCACCATCCCTTGATCAGAGTCTCGATCTTGTGTTCTTCGCACAAGTTCTTGACGACCTTCAAAAAGTACGCGCGTACCTGTGGGCGTTGGAGTTTCTTTGATTCCAGGGGTTGTCGTAAAACGAAATCGTTTGTTGCGCCAAGCGCCATGTTGACGTGCTGCTCAGGAACTCGTTCCCCGATCCGGTAGTAGAGACCTGCGAACGAGTCGAAAAGGTCGCGGTCCCCCGAAAGAAGTGCGATTTTCTCTGAGATGAGATCCCTAATGCGGTTGGCGTGGGCAGGTGGAGAGTGCATTTTCTTTAGTACCTCCAGGTACAAGAGAGAAACAGGACTGTATCACAAACTTGGCAAGGGTGTCAAGGGGAAAAAAGAATCGCCGCGGTACCCCTGGAGGCGTCCCGGAAACATCGGGAAGGAACCGGGACTGAGGATTTTATACCGCGGCGATCGATCTACTTCGAGTTCTCGACCTCAAAGGCATGGTCATCGTCGAGGATCAACGACTTCAACTCTTCTTTCGTCGGCCCCTTCTCCGGTAGATTCTTCTGGAACCGACTCCACAGAACGAGTAAGAGTAAGGCAGAGAGCAACCCGAAGAGTATGCCGACTCCAAATACTGCGAGGTATGTATACATGGGCTCATTCAAACACGGGAACAAGGCCGCTGTCAACAAAGGAGTCACCGAATTCCAGAAAACGTTTGGGATGAGCGGCATGCACGACGGGCACTGCTACGACTGGCTCGCTGCGTTAGAGGTCTTAGACGTGCCCTCGGTCATTTCCTACGATACCGACACAAAGAAATGGGTGTGTAAGAGTCAGGCACTACTCGACTTTCTGTCGATCGTCACCAACGGCGACAAAAAATGGCTCGTTGCATACTTCCGGCAGCCCGGGAAGTTCCGCACGAAGATTCTGACCGACACAGATGGCCGTATCCGTATGATGCTCTTGGCGAACGCGATCGAGAAAGCGAAGCAAGGCGACGTTTCGTTCTCCAAACACGCCTTAGATATCATACGGGAGTTCGAGAAGACCCAACCCAAGAGGAAACATGAGGAAAGCGCCGAAACAGGTACCCCGAGAGGGCTTCGAGACCTGGCTGAATAGGGCAAAAGAGGCCCAGCGAGAGAAAAATTACGACGAAGTAAGGCGTTGTTACCAAAATGCTTACTTCAACGCATCGAATCTAGCTGATTCCCTCTGGAATTTCTCGAAAAAGGTCGTGGGGCGCGATGTCGAGGGTCTCGTGGACGACCGCCGGCGGGAATTCGCCGACTTCGTGACCCAAGACCACCCCCGAAAGATGCTTCAGGCTGCGCGCGGGTCGTGGAAATCGTCGATCGCCGTTGTGGACTACTCTGCATGGCTTGTCGGGCGCGACTACCTTGTCAACAACGGTGAAAGCCGCATCCGAATTCTCTTGGCCTCGGAAACCGAGGAGCTCGCCAAACGAAACCTCCGCGGGATCCGGCAAATCATGGAGTGGCGCGAGCAGTACGTCGAACTCGCGGGGAACCACCGTCCGGAACGCGATTTCCAGCTTTGGGGGAAGACGAACCTCACGAGTCGGTTCCGAAAAGATCCCACGATCCTGGAATCCACGATCTCGGTCATGGGGTTGGATACCGCGCGTACCGGATTCCATTACGACGTAATAATTTGCTTTGACCCCGAGGCATGGGTCTATACCGCAGACGGTCTTCGCCGTGTGAAGGAACTGCGGTTAGGAGATAAGTTGCTCACCCACGAGGGACGATACAGACCCGTGACGGGACTTGCGAACCGACAGGCGAAGGAACGGGTAGAGGTCAAAATTAGGGGCGCAATGGGATTTCCCCATGTCGTTACTTCGGACCACGAGTATTTGACTCCGCAGGGATGGATCCGAGCGGGGGATCTTCGTCCTGGCGATTCAGTAAGACGACCCTTTCACGGTGCCGAGCGGTATCCGTGTCCTATCCCAGATGATCCTGAACTGTGGTGGGTGCTCGGATGGTGGGTTGCCGAGGGGTCGATAATCTCTCAGCGCCGCCTCTCCTTTGCAATTCACGCAAAGGAAGTCAATACCGCAGCGCAGTTTACGGAGATTCTAGGGCGTTATTCCCAGGTTTCGGATTATGTCTATTACCCAAAGAACTCTCGTGGCGCAACTTACCAGATCAAGGGTATAGCACCTTGGATCGTAGACTATTGCAAGAACAGGCTTTACAGAGGTCCGTTCCGAAAGAACATTCCGGCCGAACTGTATTCTTTATCCCGAGAATCGAGAATCGCGTTTCTCCGTGGACTTTGGCAAGGAGACGGGACAGCAAGAAAAGAACCATCAGGAAAGTGGACGGGAAACATCACGAGTTCGTCGGAGGAGATAATCGCTGGCGCTACACAACTATTATGGGATCTTGGTGTTAGTTGTAGCGCCCATGTTACAAATCAGAACCGAACCTACCGGGTATTTTTTGGCAAAGGTGTTCTCGAACTCCTCTCTCCCGGCAACTGTCCCAAGCAGAAGAAGAACCTTTCTCCGAGGTCTATTTCGCCTTGGGCGATCGTGTCCTCTGTGGATCCTCTGGGTCCGGGAGAAGTGGTTTCTGTCTCGGTAGCCGAGGACCACTCGATAGCGATGCCTGGGGCGATCACCCACAACTGCGACGACTTAGAGGCCGAACGCACCAGTGCCTCACGCGACTTGATCGACTCCTGTTGGGAGTTTTACCGACTTCTTCTCTCGATCCTCACGCCTGGCGGCACGCTCCTTATAGTGGGCACCCGCTGGCACCCCGAAGACATTTACGCGAAGATCGAAGAACAAAATACGTTCTTGAAAGACAACCGCAAGGTCAAGATCCTCACGATCCCCTCGGACGACGGTGAAGGACTCGAAATCGGGAACTTGAACTTCCCCAACGTCTTGACCAAAGAAGAACTTGAGGCGTTCCGCGATTCTCAGGGGCCGCGTATCTTTAACTGCCAGTACCGTTTGAGGCCCCACGAGGACGAGGAAGCGGCGTTCAAGAAGGACTGGATACGGTTCGTCTCGCTCTCGGCCCTAAAGAACAAACGCCTAAATGTATACGTGACATGCGATTTTGCGTGGACTGAGAAGTCAGCAACCGATTTTCGTAGGGCCAAAAAACCCGATTTCACGGTTGTCGAGACCTGGGCTGTGGATGACGACTACCACTACCACTGTCTCGATTGGTTTCGGGAGCGGTGCTCGAAACGCAAAGCCGTGGAAGAGTTGTACCGACAGTACTTTGAGCACGAAGCGATTTCGGCCATAGGTCAGAAGTATGACAGGTCGCAAATCGCGGACACGATCGACCAGTACGGGTTCGAGTACGGGAAGTTTGTGTCGATGGATTGGATCGCGTACCCCGCCCCCGCGGGCGGAAAGAAGCAGGACCGCATCCTTGCGGTGTGTGAACCCGCATTCCACGCCTGTAGGGTCCATATCACGCGCGACATGGAGTGGTTCATCAAGGAAGAGTACGAACCGTTCCCTAAAGGCAAAATGGATGGGTTCGATTGCATTTGCAACGTGATCCACGTCGCTTCCCCTGGGGGCAAGGTCCACGTCAAAACCAAGGAAACGGAACACTCACGCCGGATCAAGATGCTCAAAGCGGGTACCTTTGAGCCTGCTCTAAGTGCATCAAAAGAAGAGGATTGGCGTCAGGTGTAGAATATTCTACACCTTGTTGCAGAATAGTCTACAGTTCTTATTGACAAGCATCTCGGGAGGTACAATAGAGTCTGTAGGTGATGGGTGAAATAACTCAGTTCTCCTTCAACGAGTTGTGCGATGCGGCCGCAGTCTTTGTCTCTCGCGAGAAACAAATGGGTCGTGCCCGACTCGTGGTGTCGGTGTTGTTCGGCCAAGAGGAACCCTCGGTTGTCGTAAGCGATCGGGGGTTCCTTGATTTTTTGTCCCGAGAGTGGAAAGCGAACGGAGGCGTGACGTGATGAAAGTAGAGAGAGCAATCAAGAAACTTGGGGTGGCGATGAACCCCCCCAAATCACTGAGCGAGTTTGCAAAGCGCGCGCATGGCAAACAAAAGAAGACTAAGAAGATGCCGGCGGCGTTTACAGAGGACATTAAGACGGGCAAGAGGACGGGTACGATCGGGGATCCCGCGGCGCGAAAGGCGTGGACCGAGTACTTCGATAAGGAAATGAAGTCGCAGGAACCGAAACCCAAAAAGTAGAGAGGCGCGTTATGCCGAAGAAGAAGATGAAACTCTCAAAAGGTGAGTCGATGTGGGTTTCGGACAAGATCGCGCACCTAATCAAGAACGAGGGCAAGACTCAGAAACAAGCCGCAGGACAAACCTACGGCATGGTCGAAGAGCGACGGAAAGGAAAGAAACATGCGTAAATGGATTTTAGGGGCACTCCTCATTGTGATGTGTGTGCCTGCGTTACTTTCTGCGGAAGGGGATCGGTACTACGACAACTTCCGGTGTACGTCGTATGTGGCAAGTGCCAATGTACTCTACACGCCTCCGAAGGCTGTGTGGCGATACATTATTGTTCTCAACTGTCCGACGACAACTGGCGCTGTGACATCTACGGTTACGCTCTACAAATCTGCCACCGATACTTCGATTGTTACCTTGTACGGAAACTCCTTGGGTGATGCAAAACCTACTATGGAATTTTACGGGCCGAAGGTTACGAAATTCCGTATCGCTGTCGGGGCCACGGCCGGTACGGTCGTGCAAATATTTGCGTGGTACTAAAGATGCCGGTATACGCATATCAGTGCTCCAAATGCTCGCACGAGTTCGATGCGCACCGAACCGTGGAGAAACGGCACGCAATCAAGTGCGAGAAGTGTAGAGGCAAGTGCCAAATCGTGATCACAAGTCCTGTGGCGGTTCACGCTTTCCAGCCGTACTACTCGCCGAACCTAAAGACGGTTGTGCGTACCAAGGGCCAGAAGGCACGGCTTATGAAGCAGAAGGGGTTCGAGGAGTACTCGACCATAGACGAAGTAAGCCGCGAAGCGCGCCGCATGAAGAAGCAAGAAGACGACATTGAGGCTCGAAAGAAACCGGACGAGAAGTTCATCGAATGCTACAACAAGGCGTTAGCACAGCACCCGCGGTGATCGTTACGACCGACATGCTCGCGCAGTGTCACTGTGTCAAATGTGGCGCGCGGCTTTTCGATTACCGACTTGTGAGTGGAATCTTTTCCATTGAGATCAAGTGCTACAAACAGAACTGTAAACATGTGAACACGTTTGTGGGGACCAACCTTGGCTGACGACAAAGAAAAAAACGAGCAACGCGAGATCGTGAAGATCCTGAACGTCCTCTATAAAGAGGTCGTTTCCTCGTGCAAAGAACGCCGGGACGAGGAAGAAAAAGAGTTCCAGATGTATCTCGGCAAACAAGAGATCGTCCGGAAAGGTAAACAGCGCGCGAACACCAAAACCAATTTCCTGTACGCCCAAATCGAGACCGAGAAACCGATTCTCACGGCGAACACTCCGACCGCGGAATTGACGCCGGTCATCGAAACCGACAACTGGAAAAAAGTTGCCCAAGAGATGGAGAATGTGGTGAACCGGATTCTCCGGCGTAACGACCCTCGATCGAGATACATGGACATTGTGAACAACGGACTCTTCAGCGGGGTTGGATGGTTCAAGGTCATCTTTAACCCCGAATCGTTTGCAGGATACGGCGATTTGGAGATTCGGGTTCCACGGTCTCAGTGCGTGTATCTCGAACCGGGGATCGACGATTACCGGGACGTGAACTACGTCTTCGAGGTCACAAAAGTCAACGAACTCACGATGCTTCGCCGGTACCCGGATCGCAAGGCTGACACAAAAGCACTTTTTGCCGAAGAAAGCCAGGTTGTCGAGACACCTGTCAAAGACGGGAAAGAGGTTGGTCACGGGTACGTTGCAACGGCTCCCGGGGTCTCGGCAAGTACGGTGTCAACCCGGTTCTTTGACATTGGACTCCCTGACCAGAAACGCAAAAAGACGATCGATCTGGTTGAGGCGTGGTTCCACGACGGTGAGATGGTTGAGCAGGAGATCGAGATTATCGACGAGCAGGGCCAAAAGGTCTACGACGACAAAACAGGGAAGTTCAAGACCGAGAAGAAGTTGGGCCAAAAATACCAGTTTGGGCGCGTGATACTCTTTTCGGGGAACATGGTGTTTGACGACCGTCCCAACAAGTTCCCGGGACTCCCCTACTTCCCGTGGTACAACGTTCGCGTTCCAGGAGACCAGTACGGGATGAATGCTTTGAGACAGATTGTACCGCCCCAGAAGCAGTACAACTCGCGCAAGAACCAGATTACCGATTCGATGGCGTTCTCGATCAACCCCCGCATTTATGTCGATAAACGCGCGGGGCTAGACATCGACCGCATGACGAACTCCCCGGGCGAGATCCACGAGGTCAACGATGTCAACCTGATAAAACACGAGTATGGACCTGGTGTTCCAGGATCGGCCTTCGATTCTCTTAACATTGAGCAAAGTAACATCGAGGCAATTTCGGGTGTGCGCGAAATCACTCAAGGGACGATCCCCGGGGACATTAGGTCGGGTGCCGCGATCGAAGCTCTTCAGGAAGCGGCCGACGTGCGCTTGAGAGGGAAATCGGGTGAGCTCGAATCCACAACTTTCTGGATGGTTCGGTTCATTATCAACATGGTTGTGGCATTTTACAAACACAAAATCCACTTCCGGGTTGACTCGGAGATTGAGAAAATGCCCGAGTTCAAGATGTGGCTCGACAAAGAACTCTCGGCCGATTTCTTTGACATCGACATTCGGGCCGGAGTGAACCTGCCGCGGTCCCGTATTGCAGCGCAGCAGTTTATGCAATGGATGTACGACCGCGATTTGGCGGACCCCATCTACATTATCGACCAGTCGAAAATCGAAGGCAAAGAACAGTTAATCAAACGGATGCAACCGCTCTGGGATGCTGTGCTTGAAGCGAAGATCAAGCAAGCCCAGGCGGGAAGTCAAGAACAGCCGCAACCCGAGCAAGGTGGGTAAGTAAAATGGCAATCAGTCCTTTTGCCGCGCCGATCCCCCAGGAGCGGCCGGAACAGCAGGCTGCAGCGATGGCCATAGAGCAGCGACAGGCGGGTCCCGAGGCTCAAATGGCCGAAGGAATGAACCCCGTTGCCGCCCACTTGGTTGCTGCGCTCAAAGCATTGGTTCAGCGGGGTGCCGCAGCGGGTAAACCGCGCCCCGAAGACATGGCGGCAATTCAGCAGTTTTTGGATGGCCTCATGCAGATGCAAGGCCAAGGAGCGCCCCCCGGACAAGGAGCGCCTGAGCAGGGACCGGGGCAACCCGGAATGGGGTCCCCAGGAATGGGGTCCCCAGGAATGGGTCAGCCCGGAATGGTCCCCGCCGGCATCCCCCAGGGATAAGCGCGCAACATACGTAGAGAGGAGTAGATGTTATGCCAGCAATAGAACCCGAGGGACAACCCGCCGGAGCGCCGGTTATAGAGCCACAAGCGCAGGAACCGGATTGGGCCTCAGCCGAGGTCGAAGTCACTCCTGGTAAGAAGATGCGGCTCGGAGATGTTGTCAAGAGCACCGGAGAACGTGAACGCCGGATGCACGAAGCGACAACCGAAGCCTCACAACTGAGAGAGGAGATGAAGAACCTTGAGTTTGCTCGTGAGGTCCAGCGAAGATACTGGGCTGAACCCGATTTCCGAGAACGCTACGATGCGTTATTTGAGGGTCAACCTCAGCAACGCATTGTTGCGCCGGAAGTACAGCAACTTAGGGCTGATGTCTCCGAGCTCCAGACATTGAAGTTTGACCGCGATTTCGACAGGCTCCGCGCCAAAGGGCACGAGGTCTCGAAAGACGATGAGATACGCGCACTCACCGAAGTCAAGATGGGTCGTGCGGGGAGCGTTGAGCAAGCGTATCGGAACATCTTTTGGGACCGCGAGATTTCTAAGGCTCGTGAAAACGCGAGTACGGCGACGGCTAGACACATGGCCGAAACCCGAAACGTTTATCAGCCACCCCCGAAAGGCGGAGCGCCATCGAAATCGTCACCAAAAACCATGACCGCTGCCGAGCGCGAGGCGCACGCTATTCGAGCACTCGGCGAGGTGATGGGAGAGTAATTGACGAAGGAGTAAAACAATGGCACTCGGCCCCAGTGGAGTATGGGACCAAATATCTGCCATCGTGAACGACTACTTTATGCCGGATTTCCCGGATCTCGTCTTCAACAAGCATCCTTTGCTCAAGATGCTGTGGGCGAAGGGTACGAAACCGCAAGGCGGGAACCAGATTCGGCAAACGTTCATGTACCAATTCACGAAGGATGGCGCGTATAGCGACTACGACCAGTTGAATTCGAGCGGCGAGAACCAGTTCGACGCTGCGAAGTTCGCCTGGAAGAAGTACTACCAGCACACCACGGTCTCGGTTCCCGAGATCAACATGTGCTCCGGCCCCGAAGAAGTCTTCGGCTACTTGAAGAAGAAGATGGCGGGGAACGCGGCGGGCCTTCGTGATTCGTTGGCGACCGACATGTACGTCTACACGTACAATGACGATTCCATCCAGATCAACTCGCTCCCGAACCTTTTGGGAGACGGGACGTGGCCCTCGACGGGTTACTTGACCGCGGGCGGAATCAACAAGTCTACCTACTCGTGGTGGAGAGGGTTCCAACGGACGGAGACAGGAACGTTAGGGTCGAGAGACACGATGACGGACCTCTGGTTTGACATTGCAGAAGGGACGGATGTCCCGGACTTAATTGTTTCCGGTTACGCTCCGATGAAAGCGCACCAGGCGGAAGTGACGATCACAAACGCCCAAGAACGGTTCACCAACACGAACCAACTTCTTTCGGGCTTCACGACGATCACTTTCCAGGGATGCCCGTGGGTTGCGGACCGGCACTGCACGACGACGGAACTCTACATGCTGAACACCAACACGCTCGATTTCGTGACACACGCGAAAGAGAACGCGCGGTGGGACGGGTGGAGAACTCCGAGTCGGCAGAACGTCAGAGTCGGGTACGTGTTCTGGATGGGGAACCTTTGCGTTTCCGATCCGAACATGAACGGCATCATTCACAAAGCCTAGAAAGGAGGCTGTGATGTTTAAGCAAGTGTTTCGTGGGCCGTTGTCGGAAACGGCAACCGTGGCCTCCCAACTAGGGACGCCTGGAGAGTTGCGAGCCGATTCGGTTGGCAACATCTACCAGCTTTTCAAGGTTGGTTCGATTGCGGTTCAAGCGTGTGCGGCTGTCCAACTGGAATCGACAAACGGGACAAACGGTTATCAGGTGGCCCCCGCGTCGATTGCGAATCACGGGGCGATCGGATTC
>Ga0315284_10015466_pt1 | contig 10843 bp, 9 predicted proteins | sample YL17G09_16_MG_FD_203696 | JGI IMG/M metagenome (GOLD analysis project Ga0315284, IMG submission 203696) | Sediment microbial communities from Yellowstone Lake, YNP, Wyoming, USA - YL17G09_16 | ecosystem: Environmental > Aquatic > Freshwater > Lake > Sediment | place: USA: Wyoming | collected...
GGCTGCCTCTGGTAACGATAGCTTCTCCTCGGTTACCAGTTTGACCGCTTCCCGGCGGAATTCCATGGTATACCTTCCTTGCGGTACCCCTCTCATGCCGACACCTCCGTCTGTTTATTCTACCTGATTTTGGTGTCCATTAAATCCATCCTACTCCACTAAAGAGCTACGAAAAGCCCACCGCCCTGTAGTGCTTCATGCTGCTGTAAGGCTTTTGGCACAAGCCAGTCCCCAAACCCTCTACACTCAAATACTTAACTACAACCCACCCCTAAAGCACTGCAATTCAACACATTTGTATTTACAATACAAGTGTATGCGTTTACATGGGTTGGGAAATTGAGGGTCTCTGTTTTGAATTTTAGAGCTTGGGAGTAGTGGTGGATAGGGAGAGGGTGTGGAGGCTAGGCTATGTTGGCATGATTGAACTTTATGACGTTCTGTTACTCTTGTCGCTTTCTTTCACGGGTTAGCCGCTCCAAAAACGGGATGCCTGTACCGAACTCTGTTTTCAACCGGTGCTATTAAAGTAGATTTATATACTCGCTAGGCTAAGCAGTCCGAAAAGCTGCACAAGCATAGTCTCGAATACTAAGTTTACAGCTAACTAGGAGTGATATTGTCAAGAAGACGTTGTAGGCAGGCTCCCGTGAACTAACGAAACCTAAGTACTGTGAGTTTGGTTTAAAAAGGCTTGACGTAGGCAAAGTAGCAAGCCATTTCAGTAAGTTGTCTGTATTTTCTAATTAAAACCTGAGTCTCTTCTTTGCTGCCTTCAAAAGGTCCTCTCTGAACTTGGGGTGTGCGACCTCGATAAGAGCCAAGGCGCGCTCTCTCTCATTCAACGGCGCAAGATTAGCAATCCCCCACTCGGTCACTACATACTGCGCGTAATGCCTCGGCACAGTAACCCTGGCTCCCTCCTTCAGGTAAGGCACGATACGCGACTTAGTCCCACTATCATAGGTGCTGGGCAGGATATTAATCGCCCTACCACCTTCAGACCAGTAAGCCCCGATCACAAAGTCGAGCTGTCCACCTGTGCCCGAGCGCATTGCATCTCCGAAAGACTCCGACGCAATGGTCCCCACAAGGTCCACCTCCACAGAGCCGTTTATGGCCACCAGGTTCTTCTCCTGGCACAGTAAGGGAATAGAGTTGGAATATGAAGCACAATAGAACTCGACCATGGGATTGTTGCCCAGAAAGTCGTAAAGCTCCTGGTCGCCAAAGGCAAATGCCATGATGATCTTGTTCGGATGAGTGGTTTTGTATTTACAGTTGACAAGGCCCTTTTCTACGAGCTCGCGGGTGCCCATCGGAGCCATCTCAGTGTGAATGCCCAGGTCTTTGAGATCGCTGTCCGCAATAAGCTTGGATATCACTCCGGGAACTGCCCCTATTCCTACCTGAAGGCAATCCCTGTCCCTGAGCAGGCTCACTACGTTCGCCGCTATCTTCTTATGCACCTCTGATGGCTCGGGCAGTGGAGGACAAAACAAAGGTTCGTCCGTCTCAACGAACTTTACAAACCGGCTGACATGGTAGTGCGAATTGCCATAAGTATGCGGCATCTGCGGGTTGACCTCACCGATGACCCAGTCAGCCTGGGCGATAGCGTCTGGTGTGAAGAACAGATCAAGGCCAAGTGATACGTAACCGTGGTCGTCTGGAGGGCTCACCTTGGTGATGACAACCTGCCTGCGTGGATCAAGTTCTTGCCGCTTCTTCAGTATAATGCCAACACTAGAGCTTTGGACCGGGGCGAATGTCGAAATGCCTTCTTCATGCTGCCACATAGTGAGCTGATTATAAAAACCGCACATCATATCGAAGGACTTTTTATATTCAGGTGCAAAAATCTTGTAGGGATGGAAAACTAGTGCGTGTATGTACTGGACATCCTCGAGTTCGTCTTTCCGGTCAGCGATTGCGTCCATCATAGCCGTGGATGGCTCACCTAGGCCAAGAGGTGTGAGAAGCCGATCGCCCGATTGGATGAACTTAGCGGCCTCTTCACAACTGCAAAACTTGGATTTGTATTCGTTTCTCCATGACATCTTTAAACTCCCAATTGCAGAATCGAATCCCAGTGCACCGACGCTACGTATGTACCACTAAACTAAAGTCAAAGGCCGGCAGAGCCTGGCCTGTTACCTTTTGTAGATTATTTTAAGGTATTCGAGAGGAGTTGCATTATAACTTATAGACCCACAAAGAACAACTGATATCGAGCATATCGGGGTCAAACCAGAACTGCAAGAGTATGAGAACGGCACGCTGTTGCAAAAACACTTGGTTTCGTAGTAAAATAATTAGCTAAATGTTATGCATACATAGCTAGATTCGGGGATCCAATCATCTGCAAGCTTTCCGGAGGATACAAGGCCGTTATCTTCAATTAGAGCATGACATTGAGCTATTATGACGATATAATCGCTATATTGTAATAACCACCTCTTGTTTTATAAACTACTACGATGGCATTTTGTCTGGGAAATCAAGTGTTGAAAAGGCAAGTTGGTGAACGAATGAAATTGCAGAAGCTTTTTAGCCCCATTCGGATCAATTCCATGGAGCTAAAGAATCGAATAGTTATGCCGCCAATGGGGACTGTGATGGCTAGCACCGAGGGCGTGCCGACAGACAGGCTGATCGATTATTATACGGCAAGGGCAGAGGGCGGGGCAGGCCTCATTACGGTGGAGTTGGCCGATGTGCATCCCTATACTCACATCCCGTATGGCGATAGAGGCCACATCGTTATATATGATGACAGATTTATCCCCGGATTGAAGCGCCTGACTGACAGCATCCACCGCGTTGGGGCGAAGGCATCCATCCAACTTTTTCATCCTGGGCGAGCTATGTTAAGCTCTGACCCATATCGACCGCCGCTTGCGCCATCAGCCATCCCTGATCCTATTATTCGACTAATGCCCCGGCAGCTCACCATCGCTGAAATAGAGGAGATTATTGAGTCTTTCGGCAAGAGTGCGTACCGTGCCAAAGCGGCCGGTTTCGATGCTGTCGACATACATGGTGCTCATGGCTATCTTATCGCCCAGTTTATGTCTGCGCAATCGAACCGACGTAACGATCTTTATGGCGGGGACCTCCTGGGTAGAATTCGCTTCCCATTGGAAATACTTAGAGCTATACGTAAGAAAGTGGGACCGGACTTCCCAATAATCTTCCGCTTTAGCGGCGACGAGAAAATACCGGGGGGACGCACTTTAGACGAGTCGGTTGCAGTAGCTGCACTATTGGTGGACGCAGGCGCTGATTGTCTTAGTGTCTCGGTGGGTACGCAGGTAAATGCGCTGACCTATACCATCGCACCCATGGGAATGCCTAAAGGACTGAATGTGGAGGCTGCAGCCGCTGTGAAGGCAGCGGTGGACGTGCCAGTAGCCGTTGCGGGCAAGTTGAACGATCCCGCGATGGCAGAATCAGTTCTCGCCCAAGGCAAGGCCGATTTGATAGCCATCGGCCGGGGTCTGATAGCTGACCCGGAACTTCCAAACAAGTTAAGAGAGAGGCGGTGGGAAGACATAAGGTGGTGCATCTCATGCAACCAGGGTTGCATAAACAGTTCGCTCGTAGGGGCTCCTTTTGCCTGCCTGGTGAATCCTGAGGCAGGCCGAGAGAGAGAAATGAAGCTGAAGCCGACTGCATCGCCCAAACGTGTGCTAGTAGTTGGGGGAGGACCAGCAGGCATGGAGGCTGCGCGCGTTGCGGCACTTCGCGGACATAAAGTCACCCTATGTGAGCGCAATAGCCATTTGGATGGACAATTCCACCTCGCAGCTATACCTCCCTGGAAGCAAGAGATCTCACCATATCTTAAGTACCTCGAGGTTCAACTGTACAAGTCTGGTGTTGACGTCATATTAGGAGTGGCAGTAGATGCTCTTGGGGTAGCGGAAGCCAAACCGGACGTTGTGGTGATTGCAACCGGAGGTCGACCAAGCAAACCGAATATTCCTGGGATCGACTCTGCCAACGTGGTCACTGCACTCGACGTACTATCAGGTACTAGCACAACGGGTAGGCAGGTGCTCATGGCGGGAGGTGGGCTTGTAGGATGCGAGACTGCTGAGTTCCTTGCGGAATATGGCAAACGCGTAACTATCGTCGAAATGCTGCCTAGGCTAGCCAGCGATATGGTCATGGGACCAAGACAACTGCTGCTGCAAAGGTTGAAAGAGAGCCAGGTGGTAATGTTGACATCGGCCAAGATAGTGGAGATCACTGCTGATGGTGTCATATTAGAGCGCCAAGGGCGGCAAGAAACCATTGATGGCATTGACAACGTAGTCCTGGCGCTAGGAGTAGACCCTGAAAGCGAACTGGCGGATGAGATCAGAGATCGAATACCCGAGGTGCACATCATCGGAGACGCAAGATCACCTGGGAAAGCAATGGACGCAATCTTTGCAGGCGCCAAAGTAGGTAGACAGATCTAAGTTGTACTTAAGTGAGTACGGTCACGGGCAATGAGGCAAACTGGATGGATGGTCAGCTGACCTTGGACATTCCCAAACCATAACTGAACACTGACAACTGAGACTTGCCAAAAGAGAGGCGAGTTGCAAGATCGACTTTTATTGCATAGGCTAGGTTAGCAAATACCCGCCATCTATCACTACAAGACCACCCGTCATGTAGTCTGCGGCTGCGCTGACTAGGAAGAGTACGACCTTGGCAACGTCATCGGGTTCCGCTGTGCGGCCTAATGGCAGTCGTGCCGTGCAGTTCTTACTCATCTCCACGAGTTCACTGGCGGATTTACTGCTAGTCAGGAGAGCGGTTACCTGGGCCTTAGTGCAGGGTTGTTCGCCCTCAGCGGACATCAATAGTAGACTTGAATAGTCTATTTATCTTTATCCGCGTCAGCGCAGGCGATATCCTCCATACAATCTTCCCGATAGAGGTTGTTCTCCTCTTTGTCATGATTTGGGTACCATACCTGAGCAAAGAACGGGTTTTTCCTTGCTTCATTATCATAGTTCCACGGGGGAGGCACACACTCAGGACACCAATGTCCTGCTTTAAGTAGGGTATACGGTTTGCCTGTAAATACATGCCCCAAAGCGCATTTCCATTCGAGAGTCTGATAGATGTCGCCGTTCCACCCTTTTGACAAGCACTCACCACCTCTGAATATAGCCGTTTCTTGCAAATCCTTGAGATCAAACTTTTCTTTGGATTCATCATATCCATGATCAAGCCTATGCCATTCGGGCTCAGGATCTATCCGTGGCATATCTACACCCCAGCCGGCAAGCGATTCAAAGGTCTTATAGTCCTTGTAGAAGGCTGTGATCCGCATATCACATTTGTTTTTGTACCAATACATTGTTCCGTTCCTATGGTTTTCAACCAGGTCTCTCAAAAGATGGTATGTAGTCTTTTCAACCTTCTTTCGCAAATCTGGATTATTTTTGCATTCAGAAGCCAGCTGCTTCATCTGCAGTGGCATACTTTCATATAACTCTTGCCAATAGACATCCAATGAATCCCTCCAGTAATGTAGATATTCATCTAATATATAACTATCTTCGAAGTACTGCATGTGGAAGTTCCTTAGAGCAAACCATGTTCTCTCTGTACAAGCTTCGATGCCCGACAAGCCATAGAGCTGAAAGGTCTTGTTCATATAATCATAAGCTGTACATCTCATACTAGGACCGCCGCCCATGTTATATACTCTTCGCCAGAAATCAGAATCATCGGGAATATCGAGACAACGAACAAGACCATATCCAGCATCTCGGCTTGTAATATTCTCCATGAATGAATCAATTGGCTGGTGGAACATAATTGGATCCCGCAAACTGACAAATTCTTTGTAGTCCATAGGCATGATGTAGGTCATTCGCAAAGAGGCCCAGTGTTCGATATTAGATTCCAAAACTGCCCTTTCCCCCGCAATCTTGGTTACAGCATAGAAATCGAAAATAGATGGCTTGAGAGGATCTCCCACTCTTCCCCAGTGTATTTCCTGCAGGCGGTCACCGGTTGCTGCCACTGTCCCGGTGTAGACTAGCTTGATATGTTCTGCACCATTAGGTTGTGCCTGAATTGCCCTGACAATGTTCTTTATACCATCGGTGTTAACTGCCTTGGCCATTTCGGGATAGTAATCAGCTTGCGGTGAAATGAAAGCCATTGCATCAAGCACCCAGTCAACTCCTTTGATCGCTTCTGCTACGTCAGCGTAGTTTGTTGCATCCCCCCAAACTATCCGAAATTCACTGCCTTCTGCCACTCCTTTACCTGGCATTGTTTCGATTCCGTCTTCTTTCACAAACCTTCTGAAAAGCTCCCTGTTCTTCTCCGAAGGGCGCAGCAGAAGGACTATGTCATACTTTTTCCTTTTTCCCCATAGTTCTTTGAAAGCCTCGTGTCCCATAGTCCCTGAAGCCCCGAATAGACAAAGCTTCTCCTTCTTCACAGCTGAAACTGACCCCCTAAACATAATATACCCCGTACCCTTGAGAAGTTCCCATTCAACCAACCCGCTCCCAAAGGCATTTGTTTCTTAGCACGCATCTCATGAAAGGGGATAATACCCTACCCGCTGACCTAGTCCTTATCCTCCAGTACAGCTACGGGCAAGAAACTAGAACCTGTGTGTGCGCCGATTACTGGGCTTGGCTCCTCGCTACTACCACAATATTTTTGCCATCAGCAGCAAACAGCTTTGCCAGCTGATAATCAATTCCACTGAAACCTCCAGTCACCAGGGCATATCTATCTTTGCTACCTATCATGTCTCCACCTCCTCAAGGCATTATTATAGTAATTGCGACATTCTACTGCGATTTGTATAATGGCGCAAGCAGAGAATCTTTTTTTGCCTAATTGACCATAATCACAACCTCTGTAAAAAGGCAGGAGCCCACCAGTTCCATTTACCCAAGAGGCGCATGAGCGCTGGAGCTAAAAAGAGCCTTATCACAGTAGCATCAAGGAGGATAGAAATAGCCAGTCCTAGCCCCACAAGTTTTAACAAGATAAGATCACCTATGGCGAAGGTACCGAAAACTACCACCATAACCAGGGCAGCACTGGTTATCACCCTGCCTGTCCGTGCCAGTCCTACAGCCACGCTTGTTGTATTGTCCCTTGTTTCTTCCCAGACCTCCTTGACTCTGGCCAGGAGAAATACTTCGTAGTCCATACTTAAGCCGAAAACGATACCGAAGACCAAGACAATTGCCAGCATGTTTATGGTGCCGTCTGCGGTGAAATCGAGTAATCCGCTTAAGTGACCCTGCTGGAAGATAAAAACCAAGATACCATATGTAGCAGCAACACTTGCGACGTTGAGCAGGATAGCCTTGAGTGGAAGCAGTACCGACTTGAAGAGCCAAAACAATGCCAGATAGCTTGCAATTATTATGAACAGCAGGACCCACAAGAAATGGTGAAACAATTGATCCACCATGTCCACATCAGAAGCTGTACAACCAGTCACGTAGGTTTTCAGACTACCGGCATCCAGATTTCGAATTGAGGTCACTAGTTCTCTCGCTTCTTGCCCCATTGGATCGCTGCGCGTATATACCAGCACCAAAGTTACACCGTCGCTAGTTACACGATTCAAAGCAGCCTTTAAGCGGGGGTCGGGTATAGACTCTGGAGAAGCATACATTAACTGGTACTGTTCTTCAGTTATGGATGGATCAAGGTTGACAATGCTTTCTATACGGCCGACCTCCTTTCCTAGGGCAATCTTGCGAGTGAGGTCATAGAGGGAGCTAACGCTATCCGGGTCAGTGATCTTGCTGTTGGCAGTAGCGCAAACCATAATCGGCGCCAGTTCGCCAGCTTCGAACCCCTCTTTGAGCTTCTCATAGCCCTGGCGTGCCTGGGTATACTCGGGAAGTGCGGTATAAGAAATGTTGCTGGGATTAATTCGCGCCAAGGGCCATATAAGAAGACACAAGGCAGGGAGAACAATCAGCAGTACCACAACTGGGTGTCTCATCTCCCAGCGAGCCAGCCGCTGCCAGAATGTCCCATTCTGCTCGGCTAAGCGGAATATTGTAAGCCTGTTGACCTTGGTGCCTAGGACACCTAATAGAGCAGGAAGTAGGGTCAGGCCGGCTGCCAGTGCCAGTAGCACCACTGCCATACCGCCGATGCCCAGGGAACGGGTAACGGGGTTATCGAAGCTAATCATAGCGGCCAACCCAATGATGCAGGCGACTGCCGAGTAAAAGATAGCCTTCCCTGAGGTGGCAGAGGTGATAATCAGACCCTGCTCAACACTTTTTCCTCTACCCAGTTCCTCCCGGAATCGGCTAACCATCATCAGAGAATAGTCCACGCCTACGCCGAGCCCTAGAAAGGCAATGACAGTCAGGCTGCTACTGGTTATGTCAATGAATTCAGATAGCAAGAAGACCAATCCCATGGTCAGAACCACGCTGGCCCCACCAATGGCCAGGGGCAACCCCGCAGCCACCAGGCCCCCGAAAACCCAGAGAAGCACAATGGCAATCAGCGGGAAAGTATAAATCTCTGACTTCTTCATGGCATCCATGGCCACCGTCTCAGCATCGACTCGGAAAGCTGCATCTCCGGTGACAACTATGGTCAGATGGGGTTGCGGCTTTAGTCTATCCCTGATATCGGGCAGCAGCTTAGATGCCTTATAGGCATCTCCATCTACACCAATGGAAGCGTAGGTAGTGTGGCCGTCGCGGGAGATCAAGTGAGGGTCACCAGTACTGCGGTAGGTAATCGGCGGATCCAACTCCTGCATGCCCTGAAGCCCGGTTAGGGCGGCGTCCATCTCATTCTGGAAAAGAGGGTCGTCGGCTGTTAGTGTCTCGCTGGTGAATACCGCGACCAGCGTGTTGGCCCTGATACCTAGTTCCTGTTCTAGTATATTATAGCCAGTTGCTGCCTCACCCTGGGTCGGTGCAACAGCTCCATGGGCTAGTTTATCACTCACCCTGGGAGCTACTATGGCGCTAAGCACTATGATGAGTAGCCAGGTCAAGATAACTGCCCGGCGGTGCTTAAAGGCGAAGTGACTCAACTGCTCGAACATATTTCCCCCTCCGTTACAAACCAAGTAGATACTCAAACAGGCGGACACAATAGCTTGGTCAAGTGCTTGATGAAATCGTATTACGAGCGCTGCAAATCTACATTAGAAGCTTGTTCCCGCCCCACTATTTCCTATTCCACAAATTGAACAATCGACCTGTCCAATCTCCAGTTTCACTATCAAATCTACCCTCAAGCCCGAAAACATCGGTTGACCCTGCTTCTCGCAAAACAGTTTGATGAGCAGCGGCCTTCATTAGTAACTCGGGCAAAACGCCAGCTTTGAAAGGCTCAAGTGCCGTGGATTCACTCGTAACCATGATTGCCATCTTAGGAACATTTGCTACGTCGACCACATCTCATGCCCCCTCTTAGCTTCCATCAAGAAGAGCAAGGGTAAGCCACCTCGGTTGTGTTATCAACAGGGCGGTGGTGAGGTATAGGGGGAAACGATGCGATAAGTGCTCAGTGGAGATTCACTCACTTTGATAATTGGTTAGTCAACTGGGTATCTTGCGAGTTTCCCCATAAGATTTTGACCATACTTTGGTCATATCATGCTTAGGAAGGGCTGCCATTATCTGTCTTACCATTGTTTGCACATGGCCCATAGATTGGTAGACCTCACACGTAATGCCGTGCTCTCGTCTCCACCTCAGGTGGTCTTCATCGTCCCATTTCGCAGCAATATGCATCGAGAGGCAATAAAGTGAGACGACTTTGCTTATACAGGGAACTTCTTTTTGGCACACCGGACATTTAAGTGGTTTACTATGATTTAACAACGGATTCCTCCTTTAACAAGCCACCACACTATATAATTGGCTGGGGGAAGCCTCTTGTAATGGACGTTGTGGGCATGGCATCGTCTACAGCACCCATAGCACAAGATATTTCAAGTATGTGCATAATATGCCTCTACCAGACTTCAGAAGTAACGATAGCGCAGTTATTATGAAGACGGGTATAGCCCCGCCGGCGAGACCGTCTCGCGAAGGAGCAAATAACCTCCTAAGAGTATAGTCAAGCTAGGGATGTTCCGTAGAGAGCCTTTATTGTGATAAGTTTATACTACTAAGCACGTGCTCTTGTCAAGAGGGTAGGATGTTAAATAAATTGTCTTTCATAACCCTTACGTTTGAGGATCGCCTGATAACCATCAATATGATCCCCAAATGGAGTCTTTTCGGAGCACTTTGCTTAGGGTTTTTTGGCCTTGTACAGGCGCCATTACTTCTGACTCACCGCCAAATCGAAGCTAAAATCCAAGAGTGTATTACTTTCCCACGGATAAAGAAGCAGGGTGTATGGAATGTGGCACGATGGCTAACCGTCTATTTGAGCCTCTAGGCCAGCGCACTGCATAGGACTATTCGCCTATCACTAACCAAAACAGTTAAGTTTTCTCTTTGCCCACCAATCCAGCTCTCAGTTCCAATTTTGTAATTGCATTCTGCACACAAATGCCCCCTAGAAGGCAGCCCTTTCACATTTGTATGGTAATTGCAGGGACTCTTTCTTGACCCCTCCAACTTCGAATCGGGTCGCTTGAGCAGTGCCTGGAGCGAATATGCAGCGGTAGAAACCTTGACAAATACATAATAGACGGGCAAGATATATCAACGAGATATTCTACGAGGAAACAAGTCTGACGTAGTCTGCCAAAGTACAAAACGCGGAAATTCGCTTACAGTTCTTGAATGAGCATCTCTCGGAATGCATATAACTCAAAGCATGTAGGGGGTTGAAAAATGAAACGTGGATTTCTCATAGG
>Ga0315284_10015467_pt1 | contig 10843 bp, 20 predicted proteins | sample YL17G09_16_MG_FD_203696 | JGI IMG/M metagenome (GOLD analysis project Ga0315284, IMG submission 203696) | Sediment microbial communities from Yellowstone Lake, YNP, Wyoming, USA - YL17G09_16 | ecosystem: Environmental > Aquatic > Freshwater > Lake > Sediment | place: USA: Wyoming | collected...
AATAAAACTCTCGAAGTAAAAGAAATAAAAATAGGTCCGAATACATCTGAAAATGATTTGGTTTATCGTTCTAAACACATCATAGAATTCCTACAGAAGGGTCATAAAGTTAAGATTTCCCTTCAATTTAAAGGACGTGAAATGGCTCATATAGATAAAGGGAAAACATTAATTCTTAAATTAATTGTATCTGTTGAAGAATACGGTATCCCAGAATCTTTACCAACAATGGAAGGTAAAAAAATGTTCTGCTTATTGAAGCCAAAACCAAAAAAATAATTAATTGGAAAGATTAGTTATAGATTATCTAAAAAGATATTATATTTTAGGTGAAAAAATAGGACTTGATTGCACATCTAAAATTTATGTTATTTATTATTATGACAAATTAATTTACTGGGATGATTTATCAAAACAATTAATAACTATTTTTGGGATTAATGAAGAGTTAGCAAAATTTTATGTTGGTAAATGGGCTTGGGAAAATAATTATGATTTGTTAAAGTATTGGGATTTAGAAAGAAGTCCATTTGATGACCTTGCATTTCCAGAAATTAGTAGAATTTATCCAACTACAATAGCTATGGATTTAGTACCAGTCCAAGCATTATCTATGCCAAAGATGGATTTACATTATTTTGATTATGTTTATAAAAAAGAACCGTGGTATAAAATAATAAAAAATAAAATTATTGATTATTATTTTGTTATTAAAGAAAAAATTAGTACCTTTGTAAATAAAGTGAAAATATGGAAGAAAAATTAAAAATAACTAAAATAGCTGTTTGGGATTTTGATGGTACCTTGATTGATACACCATTACCAGATATCGGTAAAGTAAAATATAAAGAAAAAACTGGACAAGATTGGCCTCATGAGGGATGGTGGAGTAAACCATTATCATTAGATATGACAATTTTTGAAATGCCAGTTATTAAAGAAACCATTGATTCTTACAATAAAGAGATAAACAATGAAAACACTCTTAATGTTATGATGACTGGTAGAATGAAAAGATTATCTCAGCATGTTGAAGCTATATTAGAAACTAAAGGATTAACTTTCCATAAATACATTTATAATATGGGTGGTAGTACATTAGATTCTAAGATAAGTTCTCTAGAGAATTTATTAGTGGAATATCCAAATGTTATAGAAATATTGTTAACTGATGATAGGTTAGAACATATACCTTCATTTGAAGCTTGGTGTAAACAAAAACTTGATGAGGGTAGAATATCTACTCATAAAATTCATGTAATACCTTCTGGTCACCATTAATCATAAGTTTATGAAACATAATGAAAGATTAACAGATATTATTAAAAAGAAAGAATTCAAATGTTTTTGGGTTTGTTATCATTATCTTATAGATGCTGGGTACGATTCAATGGATGCATTTGGTTATTCTTTAAAAGAATTTGGTGAGGATAAAATTTTTACTAATGTAGCGTTTATTAGAATTGATATAGGTGATATATATAGAACTTTAACATATGGTGAAAAAGTTGAACCTTTATTAATAATAGGGTTAATTAATGAAACAAATTCTCATTTAAGTGGACTATATAAGATATATTTAAAAAAGTTATCTGAAAATAACAAAAAAAATTTAGAAATTGAATCAACTTGTAGTATTGTTACAATAAAAAAACTGAATCCTGTAATAATAGACTATCTTTTGTCTGTGGCTAATGATTTTTTTAAAATTGATTTAAAAGAATATATTAAAAAATCTAATGAAAATGAACGGGAACAATTTAAAGAGAGAATTAGAGGTGAATATAATCATCCCTCACATCCATCAGATTATATAACAAGTGTTGACCCTGCTACTATGCATATGGTGACTACAAATAGATTAACAGGAAAACAAATAAATGATTATGGAATTAGATAATAGATTACTAAAAATATTAGAAGATAAGAATTTTAAAACATTTGTAGAGTGTTTTGATTTTCTATCATTGGCTGGATATGAAGAATCAGAAGCTATAATGAAAGCTATTGATTTATTTGAAGGTAAACCATCTGATGGTATTATACACATAGGAAAAGAACATGTCACTTCTAATGGTGGAGGGTTTACTGCGGTATCAGGATATACTAATCATATTGTAAGTAGTGGTAGTACTACTATTGGTCAAATATATGATAATTCATTTAGAGTAGAGCCTTATAGAAATAGCCCTGATGATTTACTTATAAATGTTTATGTTACAACTGATAAAGGTGATATTAAATATAAACCTTTATATAAGGCTTTTATAAATACCAGAGAATATTCCCCAAATGAATCATTAGATGAACAAATAAAATCTATACAAATAAGATTAAGAACAGAATTAGGAATTAAATTCTTCCTTGATATAATGGAAGAATTAAAAAAATAAAATATGATAAAGATTGATGATGTGCTGGAAGGCAAAATAACGATGAATAGCTCTGGTAGTGCTTACCTAGTAAGTAATGAAATACCTAAAGATATTTATATAAATAAAAATAACACTAATAAAGCGTTACATTTAGATAAGATTAAAATAAAAGTAATAGCTGGTAATGGAAGAGCATTAGAGGGTGAAGTTATTGAGATAGTTGAACGATTTAAAACAGAATTCGTAGGACATATTCAAATTAGTCCACGTTATGGATTCTTTATTCCAGATAGTAATAAAATGCCAATAGATTTTTTCATCCCAAAATCAAAATTACTTGATGCAAAGGATGGTCAAAAAGTTATTGTTCGTTTAGTTGAATGGAAGGATGATGCAAAGAATCCTAATGGAGAGGTTATTAAAGTGATTGGTAATGCTGGTGAACATGAAACTGAAATTCATAGTATATTAGAATCTCATTATTTACCTTATGTTTTTGATGAAAATATAAAAATAGAAGCTGATGCGATTTATGAAACTATTAGTCAAAATGAAATAGATAAACGCTTAGATTTAAGGGATATTATTACCATTGGAATCGACCCAATTGACTCTCGTGATGCTGATGATACTTTAGGGGTTCAATTGATTGATGGTGAATGTTTTGTATATGTAAATATAGCAGATGTTTCATTTTATATTAGACCAGATACTGATATTGATAAAGAAGCATATAATCGTGGAACTAGTGTTTATTTGGTTGATAGGTGTGTTCCAATGTTACCAGAGAGAATTTCTAATGATATTTGTAGTCTTAAATCTGGAAAAGACAAGTTAGCTTTTTCGGCTATTTTTAAAATAAATACTGATGGTGATGTGATTGATAAATGGTTTGGTAGGACAATTATTAATGTTAATAAAGATTATTCTTATGAGGAAGCTCAAGAAGTTATAGAAAATGGGGTTAGAAAAGAATCTGAAATAACAGACCAAGTTATTTTAAAATTAAATCTATTAGCTAAAAAACTTAGAAAAGAAAGAGAAAAAGATGGGTTTTTGGATTTAGATAAAATGGATATAAAATTCAAATTAGATGATAATAATAAACCAATAGAAATAATTTTTAAAGTATCTAAGGATTCTAATAAGTTAATTGAAGAATTTATGTTATTGGCTAATAAAGAAGTTGCAAAATTTATTAAATCTAAAGGTTATCCATCTATCAATAGAGTACACGAAGCACCTACTGAAGAAAAAATAAACGGACTTAAATTATTTGTTTCACAATTTGGTTATAAAATAAAAACTAATAATTCAAATGATATAAAAAAATCATTAAATAATTTAATGGGTGAATGTAAGGGTAAATTAGAAGAAGATTTAATTACTACATTAATTACAAGAACCCAACAAAAAGCGTTATATACAACCAAAGACTTAGGACATTATGGGCTTGGGTTTAAAGATTATAGTCATTTTACTAGTCCTATTCGTAGGTATTCTGATATTATTACACATCGTTTGTTGGGGTTAGCGTTAGGAAATAATGGATATCCTAATAAATAACCTATTTAATATTTCATAAATATCTTCATCGTGTTTAATAATAATTAACCTAATATTATTTTTCAAACAATATTCTTTTTTAATATTATCTCGTTTTTGTTGTAATTTTAAATAATTTTCCCCACCCCAATATGGGACAATTATATAATGTTGTTTACCATTATATTCAATACAGATATTATAGTCAGCGAGATAAAAATCAAATGGTAATGGTTTAATATGTTTACAATCTGGAAATCTATATTGTGGTATAAAATTAATATTATTTAATGATAATAAATTTTTAATTTTGTGTTCACCTTTTGATTCAACACATAAAGGGCAACCAGAACCACTTAAATGATAATTAGGTACTTGTTCAAATTCTCCATGTATTGGGCATATGATTTTAATCTTTGTTTTTGCGTTTATATATTTCACTAAATTATAGTTATATCTTTCACCATGAACTAATTTTGCTTTATATATAAATTCTTCACTTGTCAATCTTTTACTCATTATTTTAATCCTTTTTCTATTGCTTCCCTTATTATTTCTGATATCTTTACTATCCTATTTTCTTTTGTACTCCTTTTAATTGCAACATCCAAGCATTTTTGGTGTTGGTCCTCATTTAATCTAAATGTAATTGTTTTGTTTTTCATAGTTTGTATTAATTAAAAATTGTTATTGTCTTACATATAAATATATGAAATATTATTAAAAAGTCAAGTTTTATTAAAATATATTTGAAATATTAAAATATAATTAGTACCTTTGCATTATGGAAAAATCAAAAACACTACCAAACATAAATAAATTAGAGGCTCAATGTATACATATTTCTGAAATGGAGAAACGAGCCGCTAAAGCATCTAGAGATTCTATAAAATATATGCAATGTCTTTATATGCAAAATAAAATAGGTAAAATATATAAAGGTATTGTTTCGTCAGTACAGGATTATGGTATATTTATAGAACTTTCAGAAACCAAGACAAATTGTTTAGTTAAAACATCTAATATTAGTGGTACTTGGATATCTGATTCAGCGAATTATCAAATAAAAGAATATAATACTGGTGAGGTTATCAGATTAGGTGATGAAGTAAATGTAGTTATTTCTATGGTTGATGTTGAAAAGAAAACAATCGATGCAACTTTAATTAGATTATAATTTGTTTTATTAGAAATTAATTTATACCTTTGCAAATATGAATGAAATTAGTTTAGAAATACCAGAAAACCTAAAAAGGCATTTAGAAGTTATTGATTATGTTAATAATTTTTGGAAACATGATGTTTGGGAAATAGTTGGTGTACCTAAAGAAAGATTTAACTTTTAATAAAATAAAAAATGGGAATATTAGATAATATTAAAAATACGTTTTTATATTCAAACAAATATAAAACAAATTCAGAAGCTGTTATTGTAGCTTGCTATTTTAATCCACTGAACAATCCTTATAGATTAAAAGCATTTAAAATTTGGTATGATTCCATCAAACATTTAAACCATTATATTGTTGAATGTTTAATTGGTGAAAGTAAAGCTGATTTAACTGATATAGTACCAATAGCTAATTGTATGACAGTAAAAACAAATAATCTTCTTTGGCATAAAGAAAGCTTATTAAATAATATTATAACTACTTTACCAAGAAAATACAAATATGTTTTTTGGTTAGATACTGATGTATTATTTACAAATAAAAAATGGTTGGTGGACAGTGTTTTTCAATTAAAAACCAAGAATATAGTACAACCATTCGAATATTGTGTTCATCTGGACCAAGACCAAATAGAGCCACATTTTGATGTGACACACGAATACGAATTTGTTAGTGACCCAAAGCATAGACATCCAAAAATGTGGAGAAGTTTCTGTGCTAATTATGTAACCACAAACATCTCTGGTGATTCAAATTATGATAAACATGGTCATGTTGGTTTTGCTTGGGGTGCTAGACGTGAAGTTTTAGATTCAGTACCTTTATATGATAGAGCATTGATAGGTGGTGCTGACCATATAATTGCACATGCAGCTGCTGGTCAATTTATGCATTCTTGTATTACAAAATCATTTACTGAAAATTTAGACGAAATTGATAAATGGTCTAAAAAATTCTATTCAGTAGTTAAAGGTAAAATAGGTTATGTTAAAGGTGATTTATATCACATATGGCATGGTGATATTGAAAAAAGACAATACTTAAAACGTATTCAAGATTTTACACCGACAGTAAAAAATATTACTAGTAAAGATAAAAATGGGTTACATATCACTAATAACAAGGAAGATGATAAATACATTAAAGATTACTTTAACCACCGTGAAGTAAAAGAAAATGATGGTTTTATTGAATCACTTATAGTTGGTTATGCTACCGATTCAACACTAATGGGTAGTGCTATTGGTGGTAATGTGATGGGTGCAATGATTGGTGATATGTTGAACGATACAAATAAGAATGAATCGTCCCATGATTCGAGTATGAATAGTGAAAACTTTTCTTAATATGATGGATAATGAAATAAAACACTTAGAATGGATTTATCATAGAATGGCCAATGTTCATGGTGAGAATATAAATTTTGACTATATGATTAAATTTAGGAAAATCATAGATGAGCAAAAAGAACTAAACGAGAAAATAAAAAAATTCGAACAATCCACTAAACTTAATAAAAGCAAATGACCGAAATAGAAAAATTATACTTTAATATTTTTAAACTACAACTAGTTGCTTTTGTTGAAAAACAATTTTCAGTATGTGATAATTTTAAAATTAAATTATCTAATTGTAAGGATGAAATAGAAATTAAAATTTTATTCAGGGAATATAGAGATGATGTTTTTACAAAACTTGGTGGTAATTTAAATAAAAATGAAGACGAAGTTGAAGATTTAGAACGTGATGTAAGGGATTTAGAAAATGAAATTAGTGAACTTGAAGATACATTAGATAATCTTGGTTATTATAGCAGAAGTAGTAGTCTAAATGATGAATACAAGATTAAGTATTTTATGGAATATAAAGATAAATATAGTCCTTGGGAATTAGAAGAGATATTAAAAAACGGTAAAGATAATAAAATAACAATACTGGAAGAAGAAATTAAATATTTAAATTACGAAATTTCAGAATTACAAAATAAAATATACGACTTAGAATAATATGAAAATTTTAACAATTAGTGATACCCATGGTCTTCACAATAAAATACCTAAAGAATGGTTCGTTGAAGCTGATGCTATAATGCACGGTGGTGATTGTACTAATAGAGGTTATCTATTAGAAATAGAATCATTTATTTCATGGTTCAGTAAATTAAATTATAAATATAAAATATTGATAGCTGGGAACCATGATTTTGGTTTCCAAGACCATCCCAATGAAATTTCAATCATTTTAAAAAAATTTCCAGAAGTTATTTATTTAGAAGATAGCGGTGTTGAAATTGAAGGAATTAAAATTTATGGAAGTCCACAAACACCTTATTTTTATAATTGGGCTTTTAATTGCGCTAGGAATCAACAAGATTCATTAACCTATAATAAACCATTGATAAGACCTTATTGGGATAAAATTCCAAAAGATACACAAATATTAATTACACATGGCCCACCACATGGAATAAATGATTTTGTTCCATATAATGGTGGAGAGTTTGTGGGGTGTAAAGATTTATTAGACGTGGTTTATAACTTACCTGATTTAAAAATGCATTTACACGGTCACATACATTGTGGTTATGGGGAACAATTAATAAATGGGGTCCATTATATAAATGCTTCTAATTGTACTGAAAGGTATGACCCAATCCAAAAACCAATTTTATTTGAAATCTAATGGAAAAATATGAAAAAATTGAGGCGGTTTTAAACCATATTCAAAACGTTCAACGAAATTGTTATAAGCTAGGACTTAAATTAATTAAATCAGGTCAATTTGAACTTGGTCGTAATTTAATAGCCAATGGACAGATACATGATAATTCAAAATTTAAAGGGATAGAATTTGAAGAGTTGTTTTTTGGTTCACCAATATTAATGGATGTTGTTAAACACCATTCATCAACAAATCCTCATCATCCAGAATTTTGGGGAGGAATTCAAAATATACCAGAAGTTTACATTGCTGAAATGGTATGTGATTGTTCAGCTAGGTCAGCAGAATTTGGTTCTGATGTAAGAAAATGGTTTACTGATGTGGCCACTGAAAAATATAAGTTCAAAATGGAAGATGAAATAGGTAAAAAAATAATTTACTTCTTAGATATGTTACTAGAAAAACCTTTTAAAAAATAAAATTATGAAAAGTAATGAATTCGCATATTGGTTGCAAGGGTTCTTCGAACTATCCAATACTAATACATTAGATGAGAAACAAGTTCAAATGATAAAAAACCATTTGAAATTAGTGTTTCTATACGATATTGACCCATCATATTCTGATGATAAAACGGTTCAAGCGATATTTCAAAATATCCATGATGGTAAACCACCATTGGAAGGAATTAATATTACTAAAGTAATACCAAGATTACCACAAAGAGATAGTGATGTAATAGTTAAATGTTAAAAAATGGATAAATTAAAATTATTTGTTATTTGGTTAGATGGCTTTATTGAAGCCTGTGGACCAACTTTAAATCCAGAACAAACATCAATAGTTAAATCTAAACTTAATGGTTTATTTGTTCATGAAGCTGAAACAATAGATGTAAAACCTACACTTGAAGAATTAGGTAATATACATGGTTTCCACGTTACTACAAAACCTGAAAATATTTTTGGGCGTGATGAAAATGGTGCGTTATACAGATGTTAATTATGAAAGAATCAATACCATATATTATTTTATTAATTTTTGTTATTATAATTGCTTTTCTACCTATTTCAAATAAAGAAGGTAAAGTAACTATATGTATAATAGATTCGGTATCTAATGTTAATAGGTATGAAATAAGTAATGATTATGATTATAGATACCATACTGACTGCGATATGATATTATTAAGTAAAAAACTATATGAAATTGGTGATACAATAAGGATAAATGAATAAAAAATATGAAACAATTAGTTAGAAATCGTAAAGCATATTTCGAATATACTATACTTGATAAACATACCGCTGGTATTGTTTTAGTTGGTAGTGAAGTAAAAAGTATAAAATCTAGTAAAGTATCAATAGAAGAAGCTTATTGTTACATAACAGATGGTGAAATATTCATTAAAGGAATGAATGTAACACCACATAAAGAAGGTGGTCCACATTATAATCATGAACCATTAAGAGATAGAAAACTATTATTAAAAAAGAAAGAAATAGTTAAACTGGCTGAAATTATTTATCAAAAAGGCTTGACTATTATTCCTTTGGAGATTATATTATCGGATTACGGGTTTATAAAGCTAGTAATTGGTGTGGCCAAAGGCAAGAACCTATATGATAAAAAAAATTCCATAAAGCTTAGAGACTTAGATAGAGAATTAAAACAAACAAATTTGTAGTTTTAGTTGCATCTGCATAAAATATTTAGTATATTTGTAAAATCACCATAATTTAATCTTTAAATCAAAATTAATCTAATTTATGAGAATAATCGAAATCGCCAAAAAAAACACATTTAGAGAATCAATTTCATTTAATCAATACCTTAAAGAAATATCTAGGATAGATTTATTAACAATAGAAGAAGAGGTTATATGCACAAAAAAAGCTAAATTAGGTGATAAAAAAGCTATTGATGAATTAGTAAGTAAAAATTTACGTTTTGTTATAAGTGTAGCAAAACAATATGCTAACCAAGGAAATCAACTTGAAGATTTAGTTAATGAGGGGAATATAGGATTAATAATAGCGGCTGAAAAATTTAATCCAGAAATGGGTGTTAAATTCATTTCTTATGCGGTATGGTGGATACAAAAAGTTATAATGGACCATTTAGCTAAAAATGGTAAGATTATTCGTCTACCAGCAAATAAAATAAATAACATATCTATTTTAAATAAAGAAATTGAAAAACTTGAACAAAAATTAGGTAGAAGTGTTGATATATCTGAAATAATAACTGAATTCGATTATGATGTAGAAGATACTCATAAATTCGAATTATTAGAAATGTTGAACACAAACAGTGTTGATTCCTTAGACCGAGAAATAAGTGAGGATGATAATGGTTCAACAACACTAAATGATTTAATATCAGATGATTATATGTTTAAACCTAGTGACCATTTATTATTGAGTGTTGATATAAAAACAGAGATTTCTAGAATTATAAATAAACTCAAACCAAGAGATAAACGTGTTATTGAAGCAATATATGGGTTAGATGGTTCAACACCAATGACATTGCATGAAATAGGTCTTGAACTAGATTTAAGTAGGGAAATGATTAGACAAATAAAGATGAAATCACTTGTTTCATTGAAAAAACATATAGATTTAAATGTAATAGATTGTTAGTGATTAGATGGAAAAAGAGATTATAAAATATCTTAACAAGAATTTTCAAACTAGTGAGTATCATTTTAGACAATGGGTTGTTATTGATAGGTTTATTGGTAGAGAAGAACAAGCATGTGAATTAGTTATTCATATATGTACCGTTTTTGGTTATGATTACCCAAATGGTGAAGTACTTAATATTATTAATAAATGGTGGTTAAAAAAAGAAAAAAAAATTAAAATACACGAACATCGTCAAAATTATATAATTAATCCTAAACATAACTATTAATTAAGTGTTTTTCTTATTTTTTAGATATTTATTAGTAAAAACTATAATATCATGGAAAAAAGTATAATTAAGGCTATCCTTAGAGAAAATCTAATGGCTAAGATAAAAGAAGCCAACACTAATAAAGAATCGGAAGAAAGTAAATCTAATGATAATTCTAGTGAAAATAGT
>Ga0315284_10015468_pt1 | contig 10843 bp, 11 predicted proteins | sample YL17G09_16_MG_FD_203696 | JGI IMG/M metagenome (GOLD analysis project Ga0315284, IMG submission 203696) | Sediment microbial communities from Yellowstone Lake, YNP, Wyoming, USA - YL17G09_16 | ecosystem: Environmental > Aquatic > Freshwater > Lake > Sediment | place: USA: Wyoming | collected...
TGCCGCCTTGGCGATTTTCGAATTTTCACTGCCTTTTACGGGAATTTCTTCCATCCCACTTTTCTCTTGTCATTACTACGAAAATAAACCTTTATGTGTCACTCCCGCCCCCGACAGGTACTTTCGATGGCAGGCTCCGGCGGGAATCCTCACACCTAGCGTCATCCCCGCGAAAGCGGGGATCCAGTTTTTTAAAATCCTGGATTCCCTCTTTCGAGGGAATGACTTTATATTTTTATGCCCCGTGATGTCTCTAAAGAGAAGGTAGTATGCCGGACAGGATGGATGTCGCATCCCTGCTGTTCAGCCCTTCTATAGCAACGGTCTTCTTTCTCGACCGGTGGCCGCTTGTAATGGTCACCTGATTCTTTTTAATACCCAGCGTTTCGGACAGAAAACGGATGCATTCGGCATTCGCCCGTCCTTCCACCGGCGGAGCGGCGATTTTCAGCTTCAGCGCTTCGTCCTGAATGCCGACAATCTCGCTTTTTGCCGATCCCGGAACGACATGGATATAAAAGATGACGCTGTTTCCTTTCTCTTTAATGAAAATCATATCAATATTTCTGAGACCTTTTGTTCCACCCTACATCGCTCCTGCATTCTCATATAAAAGGTTTCTCTCTTTTTCATCTGAAATAAGCCGCCAGTTCCATCATGCTTCTGACGAGGAAAGACTGTAAAAAAACAATCGCTAAAATGACAATGATGGGCGAAATATCAATCCCCATGTTTCCCAGAGGGAGCCATCTCCGGACAGGCGTCATGACGGGCTCCGTAACCCGGTAAATAAATTGAACAATCGGATTGTATGGATCGGGGTTGACCCATGAAATAACGGCCCGGGCGATAATAATCCACATATAGATGGTCAGGGCGATGTCGAGAATTTTTGCCACAGCGATAAGAAAGTTACCCAATACAAACATGTTATCTCCTTCTATCTTTGATGTTTTCCAGGATTTCCTTGCGGAAGCGATTTGACGAACGCTTCGAGAACCCCGTTGAAAACTTCCGGATCTTCCAGCATCGCCATGTGCCCGGCATCTTCAATGAATGACAGCCGCGCGCCGCTAATATGATCCTTCAGGAACTGCGACATTGACGGTGGCGTCATCTTGTCATCGGCGCCGCAAACCACGAGGACCGGTATCCTGATTTTCGCGATATCCCGCGTGATGTCAAGGCGGTCACAGGCCAGGAAATCACCGTAGAGAACATCCGGGTTCACCTTCGCGAAAGCCTCGGACACCTGGCCGGACATCCTTTCCCGATTTTTTTTAGATACGGAAAATCTGGCGGCAAAGGAAATGACAGACGCGGGAGCCATCTTCAGGCTGCTGAGAATCATCTCATTGACCGGCATCCTGGCGCCCCCGCCCACGGGAACAACGCCGGAGAGTTTGTCGCCATTCTGTATGGCCACGACCAGGCCGATGGCCGCGCCAAGAGAATGACCGATCAGGACAGGTTTGTTCAAAAAGAGCTTGTTGATCACTTTTCCGATCCATTCGGCATAAAGGAAAACATCCTGTTCGCCCTTGCCTTCGGATTGTCCATGACCCGGCAGATCAATGGCAGCGATGTTAAAATCTTCTTTCATCTTTGTATACTGATTGACCCAGATGGTGTGATCCGCGCCGGAACCATGAATAAAAAAAAGGGATTTCCTTTTATCATCGAAATGCCGGGCACTCACCCGGCAGGTTATTCTGGTTCCATCGACGTCATGAACAATGATCATGAAGACCCTCTTTTGTTCCCTTGATCGTAGGTCAGGTGACTATCATATATTGAAGGGTGGGCGCCTGCTCACCCTGATATTTGAAGTTAGAGATTTAACGCAAAACTTATGGCATTACGAATTTCACTCAGTTTTTCTTTAGATAAAGTGGCAATTAATGATCCAATTCTTGATTTTGAAACCGTCTGTATGTGGTCACAATTAATAGCGCAATCATTACGCATACCATCCTGACGGGATAAAAGCACTTCGCTCGGTATGTCTCTTGTTGTTGAAGTTACCGGAGCGACTGTAACCTCACCTAAATATTCCAGGACAGAATTTCTTGTTAAAATAACCACAGGACGTTTTTTATCAGGACTTTTGAACGTGTACCACCTTACCTCACCCCGCTTCATTAATCACCCCACTCCTGTTCTGATTCCCAAACGCTGAATTCCGTTTTGCCGACAGGATAACGTTCGTATCCTTTTTTATGCTTCTTTTCAAGATTGTCGATATTTACCTGACGAATAGCATCCTTCAAAGCTTTTCTGGTAAAGGCAGAACGGGTTGTCTTGAGTTTTTTGACAACTCTGTCGACATTTTCCACCAGGTCGTCATCTAAAGTCATCTGAATCGTTCTCATAAAAGCCTCACAATACTGTTGGTATTTATAGCTACAATAACCCACATTATTACATAAGTCAAAATAATGATGCCCTTATTATTACTCCGGCAACAATATATGTCAAAGCCGTCATTCCCGCGAAAGCGGGAATCCAGAATTGGACTGGATGCCGGATCGGGCCTGCCCCGTACCTGATACGGGGTCCGGCATGACATTTGATATGTTTAATTGCCGGAGTAATAATCGTTGGCTGAACATGATAGGGAGGGACATTTTTTGTATGTATTTCAGTATCACGATTTGTATGGGAAATCTACCATGAAAAGGGGAGGAGAGCTTTTTTTGCCCTTTCCTGGTGGGGGGTGCAGGAAGCAGGCAGACAGGTTTTATTTTCGCAGGGATGTGGAAATAAAGATTGACTTCGTTTTTTTTTGATGGTTGTTTAAAGGCGGTCAAAAAACAGGAGGGAAGGGGCAGAGATGCTAAAAGGAAAAAAGGTTGGGATTATTGGCGGCGGCAAGATGGGCAGTGTCCTCATCGGTGGAATTATTGCCCGGAAGTTGATACCGGCGGGCAATATTATCGTCTCCGATACGGCGCCGGAACGGCTGGAAGACCTTAAAAAGACATACGGCGTTCATACCACCGACGATAACAGGAAGACGCTGAAATCATCCGGTATCTGTATTCTGGCAGTAAAACCTCAGAACATGTCGGAAGTGCTTGAAGGCATCGCCGGAACGTTTCAACAGAGTCAATTAATCATTTCCATTGCGGCGGGCATACCCACCCGGTTCATTGAGGGATATCTCAAGAAAGGGGCCCGCGTTATCAGGGTCATGCCCAATACGCCGGCACTGATCGGCGAGGGAGCAGCTGCCCTTGCCCGCGGCGCTCACGCCACAGATGACGACATTGACATTGCCCGCCGTATTTTTGAATCCGTCGGCATCGCGGTCATCGTCAAGGAAGAACTCATGGATGCCGTAACAGGGCTGAGCGGAAGCGGACCTGCGTACGGATTCCTCATCATCGAAGCGCTGGCGGATGCGGGCGTGAACCTGGGATTGAGCAGGGATATTGCCCTGAAACTGTCGGCACAGACCATCATGGGCGCCGCCAAACTCTGCCTGAAGGGAGAAAAGCATCCGGCGGAATTGAAGGATATGGTCACCTCTCCCGGAGGCACCACCATTGCCGGTTTGAAGGTGCTTGAAGAAGGAAGGCTCAGGGCCACGCTGATGGCAGCCGTCGAAGCCGCGGCTTTGAGATCCAGAGAGCTGGGGAGTAAAAAATAGCCGGAATCAACCGTTCATTCCACCAGTTGCTCGAACATCCTGCGCAACCTGCTTAAGGGATCGCTTTTTTCATCTTTGACACGCTCGGGTTCGGGCCTTGTTTCGGGTGCTCGCTCCGGTGACATTTCCGTTTTCGATTCGACGGCTTTGTCTTCCGGTTTCTCATCAGGTTTCTTTTTCCTGAATCTTGGTTTTCTTCTTGACTTCTTTTTAGCCGGCTGAGGCGCGGCATCAGTCGGTTTATCAATTTTTTTTATCTGTTCATCAGTCTTCAGCAGAATGGGCATAACCGGATCGGGCTCCGCGGCCTTCTCATCCTCTTTCACCACTGGCTCCAACGTGGTCTCTACCTGCTCAGGAATGATTTCTTCAACCTTCTCCCGCGGGACCGATTCAATTTTCAACTCGTCCCAGGGCGTGTCCGGATCACCGGAAATATGAATGGACATATCATGGACGTTTTCCAGCTTGCCGATTTCGCTTCTTTTCTGGTTCAGGAGATAGTCGGCTATTTCATAGGGAAGGGTTATTTTTAATGCTGACGAGGTCCCCTTGACCGCCTGGGATTCAATTTTTCTGAAGGCATTGAGCGCCGTATATTCCAGTGACGGTCTTACGCCCCGCCCCTTGCAGAAAGGACAGGCGGAATAACTGATCTCCTGAATCGTTGACTGCTTTTTCTGCCTTGAGAGTTCGAGAATGCCGAATTTAGAGATGCGGGATAGCTGAATTCTCGCTCTGTCGATGCTGAGAGCTTTCTTAAAGGTCTTTTCCACCTCTGCATCATGGTTTCGCTCCCGCATATCGATGAAGTCGATCACGATAAGGCCGCCAAGGTCACGGAGACGCAATTGTCTGGCTATCTCTTCAGCCGCTTCAATGTTTGTCTTGAACGCCGTATCTTCCACATTGCGCTTGTTTGAAGCCCGACCCGAGTTCACATCGATGGTGATCATGGCTTCCGTGGGATTGATAATGATATAGCCGCCGGATTTCAGTTCCACCCGGTCCTTATAAATGACACGGATCTGGTCCTCAAGCTGAAACTTGTCGAACAGAGGGGTCTTGTCTTTGTAGAGTTTAATCATTTTTAAACTTCGGGGCATGACGGCTTTACAGTAGTCCCTCATTTTCCTGATTGTCTCCACATCATCCACAAGGATCTCCACGATCTCCGATGTGAAATAGTCGCGAAGCGAAAGAACGCCAAAATTACTTTCCTGATAAATGAGAGACGGCGCGGATGTTGTTTTTGTCTTCTTCTGGATTTCCTTCCACAGTCTCGACAGATGCTGGTAATCGCGGGAAAGCTCCTGCTTGGTTCTGTTCATGCCTGCCGTGCGCACAATAAACCCGATTCCTTCCTCGATCTTGATCTGCTCCATGAGCCCCTTCAGACGTTTACGATCTTCTTCATCCTCAATTTTGCGGGATATGCCGCTGCTCGGTTTGTTCGGCAGCAGAACCACGTACCGGCCGGGCAGGGAGATGTACGTCGTCAGGAGAGCGCCCTTTCGTTCACTCACCTCCCTCATGACCTGGACAAGAACCTCCTGTCCGGCTTTGAGAGAATGTCTGGTGCTGGACGGGCCGCCGTCCCTGGCGCCGGCTTCCGCATAATACTCGGTGCTGACATCATGGAGGGGGAGAAAACCGTCCCTCTTGCCGCCATAATTGACAAAAGCGGCCTGGAGCCCCCGCTCCACTTTCATGACGACACCCTTGTAAATGTTACCCGTGACCGGTTCTTTGATGGCCATTTGAATATTGAATTCGATTAGTTTACCGCCATCCACAACGGCCATCCGTTTTTGTTCGGGATGAACGGCATTTATCAGCATTTCCCTTTTCATATAAATCCTTATATTTAGATTAGTGTCGACACGTCGCCCTTTCCGACCCTGATGACTTCAATGATATCATCTACAAGGCTGACGACACTTGATTGCTCCGGAACAAGCGTCCCTCCGTCGATGACGAGATCGACAAAGTGTCCGAATTTTTCTTTGATATTGTATGGATCGCTCAGGATATCCCCGTTCTCAGTCTTTACGCTGGTACTGATAATGGGTTGTCCCAGTTCTCTGACGAGGGCAAGGCAGATACGATTATCCGGCACCCTGATGCCCGTGGTCTGCCTCTTGGGAAGGATGATTTTGGGAACGAGCCTTGATGCTTCCAAAATAAACGTGTAGGGGCCCGGGAGCAGGCGTTTCATCGTCTTGTAAGCGTAATCCGATACCCGGGCGTACCGGCTTATGTCTTTCAAATCCGCGCAGACAAAACTGAAAGGCTGCTTCTTGTTTCTCCTTTTGATCTCGTAAATCTTTTCGATTCCCTTTTTATTATAAAGGTCACATCCCAGTCCGTAAACGGTGTCCGTCGGATAAATAATGACTCCCCCGTCCCGTAAGATATCAACGGCTTTTTTGATCAACCGCGCCTGTGGGTTCTGGTTGTTAATGGAGAAATACATATCGCTTTTCTGATTCCATCAATGAGAAATCTGAATTTTCCCTCAAATTGCTACCCTTGTCATTAATACGAAAATACAACGTTGACGAACCCGTAAAAAGTCAAATTTTGGCGCTGCTTGTCATTCCCGTGAAAACGGGAATCCAGTATTTCCATATATATACACTACCTGGATTCCCGCCTACGCGGGAATGACAACGGGTGTATGCATCCACGCCGGAGCCTGCTCTCGAATGTCCTTTTTGGGGGCGGGGATGACAACGGGTGCAATGTATCAGAAATAAAAGCGATTATCAATAATCTTTCGTTTCATCCTTGCTTAATTTATATTGCATGCTGTCCACAAGAGCATTCCAGCTTGCCTCAATGATGTTGGCCGATACGCCGACGGTGCTCCAGACCTCATCCCCGTCCCTCGAATCCAGGAGGACCCGCACTTTTGCTGCGGTTCCTTCAGAGCCTTCCAGGATTCTGACCTTGAAATCCACCAGGTGCATCTCGGCAATCCGGGGATAAAATTTTGTGAGTGCTTTTCTGAGAGCATTGTCAAGGGCATTCACAGGGCCGTTTCCTTCGGCGGCGGTCAGCTCCTCCTCATTGCCGACCGATATCTTGATGGTGGCCTGAGAAACGGGAGGATTGTCCTTTATCTTCGCATTCATGACCTGGAAACTTTCCAGCGTAAAGGGTTCTTTGAATTTGCCCGCCGCCTTTTTCAGCAATACAGACAGGGACCCCTCGGCGGCGTCAAACTGATACCCCTGAGCTTCCATGTTTTTGATTTCCTGAACGATCCTCCTGCTGATTGCCGTGTCAGGTCCCAGATCAATCCCCAGTTCCCTTGCCTTGTACTCGATGTTGCTTTTACCCGACAGCTCCGAAACCAAAACCCTCTGCATATTCCCTACCTGTTCGGGCAAAATATGTTCATAGGCTGCCGGGTTTTTTGAAACGGCGTCGACATGTACCCCCCCTTTATGGGCAAAGGCGCTCCGGCCGACAAAGGGTCTGGAGCTGAGGGGAGGAATGTTTGCAACTTCGCTGATATAATTTGACAGATTTGTAAGCTGTCTGATGGAGGCTTCCGGCAGACAGTTTCTGTTCATCTTCAACTGGAGATTGGCGATCACGCTGATGAGGTCGGCGTTCCCGCATCTTTCCCCGTATCCGTTTATCGTTCCGTGCACCATATTGACGCCCGAAAGAACGGCCGTAAGCGTATTGGCCACCGCAAGACCGCCGTCATTGTGGGCGTGAATGCCAAACTTGCGGGAGGGAATCCGGGCGCTTACTTCCCCGATGATTGCTGAAACCTCATGAGGCAGGGTCCCCCCGTTGGTGTCACAGAGAACAATCGTGTCCGCGCCGGCTGCAAGAGCGACCTCCACGACTTTGTATGCATACTCCGGATTCTGTTTATATCCATCGAAGAAATGCTCCGCGTCATAGATGACCTCCTTCCCCTTCTTTTTCAGATATTCAATGGAATCATGAATCATGGCAAGATTCGTGTCGAGGGATATCCGCAGAATGTCGATCAGATGAAGTTCCCACGTTTTTCCGAATATTGTCACCGTCGGCGTCTCCGCCGTGAGCAAGGCCGTCAGATTCGGGCACTTCTCGACTTTCCTGTCCGGCCTTCTTGTACTGCCGAATGCGGTCAGACGGGCATTTTTAAATGTCGCCCTTCCGGCCAGTTCGAAAAAACGCGCATCCTTGGGATTGGAACCCGGCCAGCCGCCTTCAATGTAGTGAAAGCCAAAATCATCCAGACGCTGTGCGATCCTCAATTTTTCTTCCGCTGAAAAATTGATCTGCTCTCCCTGGGTTCCATCTCTCAACGTGGTATCGTAAAGTAAAACATCCGCGCTATTCATGGTCTTATCCCCCCTTGTTGAAACTCCGGTCAAAAAAAATCCGCTATCGGTTTGACCTGATAACGGATTTTGGTTCATCTCTATTTTCGATCCAGACACTACTCCATCACCAGGCCTCCTATGTCATGAGGCTGAATTATGCCATCGATGATAATAATGAGCGTTGTGATGGTTACTTTCTGGTTCATGCTGGTTCACTCTCTAAGCGGTTATAATTCCCAGTTATTTAATTTATCTATAAATTGTATTATTTTTTTTGTCAAGAGAATTGTCCCTATTTTCTTTATAACGAGGCGCCCCTGAGAAAGTTGATGGCATTTTTGAAGATGTCAAGCCCCATCCCCTCTTCGGGAAGTTTTTCCCGGGTCCAGCGGGGATGGTTGGTGTAGTGGAGATAGGCCTCCGGGTGGGGCATGAGACCGAAGATCCTTCCCGTGCTATTGCAGATACCGGCGATGCCGTGTATGGAGCCGTTTGGATTGGCGGGATAGTCCACGGCGATATCCGCATAGTGGTGATGGCTGTACTGAATAGCGACATGGCCATTATCGTGCAACCTTTCGAGAACATCCTCATCCTGCGCGATAAACTTTCCTTCCCCGTGTCTTACGGGAAGGTACAAATCCCCTATACCTTTTGTGAAAATGCAGGGCGACAGCCAGTTGACATGCAGATAGACCCACCGGTCTTCAAACCGGCCTGAATCGTTGAACGTCAGGGTCACGGTCTGTGTCCGGTAATCTCCGTCGAAGCCGGGAAGCATTCCCAGCTTCACCAGAAGCTGGAACCCGTTGCAGACGCCGAGAATCAGTTTTCCCTGTGCGATGAAGCGGGCAAACTGATCGTAAAGTTTCTCATTCCTCCCCTCGATTCCCGCATGCAATATGCGGTTCGCCCCCGCCTTTGCCGATCCCAGATCGTCGCCGTCAAGGAATCCGCCGGGCAGGTTGAGGAAATGATAGTCGTCGAGGCTCTTTTCACCGTAAAGCAGCATGCTGATGTGGACGATATCCACTTCATCGGAACCGGCGAGTCTGCAGGCATGGGCCATTTCCATTTCGCAGTTGGTTCCGTTTCCCGTAATGACGATTGACTTGACTATCTTCGGCATCTGATATCTCCGATTAAAAGTTCAGGGGCTTCTGCCATATTGCTTTTAAAAGCTGAATATCTTCTTCGATGATCCGGTTTCCCCCGATGCCATCAATCTTCAACACACCCTCGGAAAGGACAACGCCCACGCGGCCGATGACTACACCTTTCAGCATATCTTCAAACGGGCCTTTTGCTTCCGGTAAAATCGTGACAACGAAGCGGCTCTGGGATTCGGAGAAAAGAAGGGTGTCGTTTCGATCGATTTCCTCGGACGGAACAAGAGCAAGATTGATGAACAACCCCAGTCCCCCGGCAAAGGCCGTCTCGGCAAGGGCAACACCCAATCCCCCGTCGGAACAGTCGTGACAGGAAGCGACGAGTCCTGCCTGAATGGCCCCGCTCAGGGCGTCGTACAACGCTTTCGCCCTCTCCGCATGGACTTTCGGAACCTGATTTCCGACAAAGCCATGCATGGCATACCACTCGGAGCCGCCCAGTTCGGGGTAGGTTTCTCCGAGCACGTACACAAGGTGATCCGCTTCCTTGGCATCCATGGTGACGGCTTTGCGCACATCTTCCATTTTGCCGATGGTCGAAAACAGCAGGGTAGGCGGAATCGATATCTTTGTATCGCCAATCTGATAGTCGTTTTTCATGCTGTCTTTCCCCGAAATGCAGGGAACGCCGTAAGCCGTTGTATAATCGTAAAGCGCCCGGTTCGCCCGGACAAGCTGCGACAGCTTGTATTCACCATCCGGTGTTTTCTCCGATTGCACGGGATCACACCAGCAGAAATTATCCAGTCCGGCCAGCCGTTCGAGGGTTCCGCCTACGGCAATGGCGTTCCTGACGGCCTCATCGATGGCGCATGCCGCCATATGGTAGGCGTCGATATCGCCGTAACGGGGACAGATGCCGTGGGCCACCACAACGCCTTCATAGGAACTCAGCACAGGCCGAATGACTGCCGCATCACCGGGGCCGTCGTTGCAGGCGCCCACCAGCGGTTTGATCACACTTCCTCCCTGGACCTCATGGTCGTACTGTCGAACAACAGCCTCCTTGCTGCAGATATTAAACCGGGAAAGCATGCCTTTCAGAGAATTTCCCATTTCGGCAGGCTCCGGGAAATCAGGCTCCGCATGCCTCGGCGGCAACCACTTCGCACGCAACTGCATCTGTGGAACGCCATCGTGGAGAAAATCCATGTCCAGATAAGCCACTGTCTCTTCACCGTAGCGGATATGGAACTTGCCTGAATCGGTGTACGTGCCCAGGACGGTGGCATCCACATCCATCTTCCGGGCAAGATCAAGAAACGCCTGCACATGTTCCGGAGCCACCGCCAGGGTCATCCGTTCCTGGGATTCGGAAATAAGAATCTCCCACGGATTCAACCCCGGATATTTCAGGGGAGCCTTCTTGAGATCCATTTCACACCCGCCGCAGAGGCGTGCTGTTTCACCAACAGAGGAAGACAGCCCGCCGGCGCCGTTATCCGTTATCGCCCGATACAGTCCCCGGTCTCTTGCGATAAGAAGAAAATCCGTCATTTTTTTCTGGGTAATGGGATCGCCGATCTGGACAGCCGTGACCGGAGACCCTTCATGGAGTTCCTCGGAAGAGAAGGTTGCCCCGTGAATGCCGTCTTTTCCGATTCTGCCGCCGGTCATGACGATCATATCACCCGGCTGAATTTCCTTTGTGTGCGATGGCTGTCCCTGAATAACGGCGGGCATGATAC
>Ga0315284_10015469_pt1 | contig 10842 bp, 8 predicted proteins | sample YL17G09_16_MG_FD_203696 | JGI IMG/M metagenome (GOLD analysis project Ga0315284, IMG submission 203696) | Sediment microbial communities from Yellowstone Lake, YNP, Wyoming, USA - YL17G09_16 | ecosystem: Environmental > Aquatic > Freshwater > Lake > Sediment | place: USA: Wyoming | collected...
ACTTGAACATTTCGGCGGCCCTGCCCTTGCGCTTGGCGGCGTCCATCTGGAAGACGTGAACGCTTTCATGCGACAGGACCGTGCGCAGCATTTCCAGCGACAATCCGCCGAAGGGGGGCATCAGCACCACGGCGTCTTCGCCCACGCGACCGGGTGTGCGGTTTTGCACCAGCAAGGCATCACGGTGGTCAAACCGGATGGGATAGCCTTCGGCGGTCAGGCGCTCATTGGCCATTTGTTCAAAGCGGAGCACGTCATGGCCAGCCTCGTCCTTGACCTCTTCGATGAGGCGCATGATGGCGTCCAGCTGGGCTTGTGACGGTCCAACGGACGCTTCCAGCAACCGGTCAGCTACGAGGTGTGCGTTCATGGAGGCGGTGGCAGGGGTGGTGTAGCGGTAGTGCCGGTGGACGGTGTGACCACTGTGACGCTTTGAATCCACTCAGGCATCCAGAATTCTTCCTGCGCGACGTAGACACCGTGGTCAATCATCCACGGCTGGCAGGCCACCAGCATGGGCAGGGAGAGCGGGGTGTTCAACGAAGCCCGGACACTGCCGGTGCTGCCGATGTAGAGTCCGGCTGGAACCAGTGCCGGTCGCCCCACGTGACCGGGCCGGGATTTCTTGAATGCTCCGACTTGCCGGACTTCGCCCGACGTGTAATCCGAGCCTGCGGAGTAAACGCCGTAGAATTTGTCTCCAGCGGCGTAGACAATGCCGCCATAGGTGACCGGTCCCGTGGTTACTTCGTACTGGCGTCCCACGGTGATGTCGCTGTTGCCAATGTCGGGCACTTCGCGCAGGCGCGGGTTCTTGAATTCGACAAATCCCATCCACCCATCAGTGGCGTCGGCGCTCCAGCCTGCGCCGCTGTCGTGGAAGGTGGGGATGGTGCTGCCCGCAGCGGTGAATTCCAGCAGGGTGGCATTGTAACCGGCCTGAATGGCGCGCTCTGCCCGGTCGAGGCACTCTTGCCGCCAGCCTTGGAAGCGCGAGGCGGCGGGCGTGTTGGTGTAGGTGCCAAAGCTCTGGAACTGCACCTGATTGAACCGGATGGGCAGGGATGAGGCGTGGGCGTAGCTGATGGACACCGCTGGATTGACAGCGACGGCTCCGAAGCTGCCGTCGAACAGGATGACTTCGGGCAGCTTGTTCAAGCCCGAGACATTGGCGCTGGTCAGCGTGCCCACGGTGGCCACCAGACTGTAGCTGCCCGTGCTCTGGGTGACGTTGTTGAAGTAGACTCGGCGGACGTGGAACTGCCCGTCGCCGTACGTCCAGAGCAGATTCAGTCGGAAAGGGTCGTTGTTGGCGACGTTGAAATCCACTTCAGAGCTGGTCACGGTGTTGCCATTGAGGCCGCTCCACAGCAGCGGCGCGGTGTCCTGCATGATGTCCAGCACGGATTGTCCCGTGGCGGCGTACTCTGTCTTGACGCCAAAGCCGGTGGTGTTGGTGCCGGAGATGTTGCTGTAGTCGAACTTGAACTTCCAAGCGCCTGCGGGCAGGGGAAGACTGAAGGTCAGGGCGTACTGGCGCACGGTGCTGGGAAACGCGCCGTTGACTTGGCTGTAGAGCGTTCCGCCAGAGATGGCGGAGAACACCGCGCCGGGGGCGTGGGTTCCGCTCTGGTAGACGATGCCGTCGCCGCCTTCGACGAGGTAGCTGTCGCCTGAGATGCTGCCCGAGGGCACACTGACGGCGTAGGATGCCCCGCCCAGCGTTCCGGTCGTGTCGCTGATGTTCTGTCCACCAATAATCTCAACGGTTGAGTTTGGTTCAACCAGCACGGCGAGGCGGGTGTTGCCCGCAGGCACGCTGCCTGACATCTGGAAGGTGAGGCTGTTGCCGGGCACGGTCAGGGAGGCGGCGTCGACCTGCATGACGCCGCCGATGGTCACGTTGCTGTCGGTGCGTTCGAGGTAGACGCTGGTGTCGGAAATCTGGGCACCTTCCGGTTGGAGCTGGCCTGCCTTTTGACGCCAGAACTGGGCATCCTTGCCTTCTGGAACCTGTGCCAGCGTGGTGAGCGTCTGGCCGATTTCAATGCCCGGAATGCTCAGGGCGTAAAGCTGGGGGACATGAACCTCGTCCACCTGCTCACGAACCCACTGCAAGGTCTTGTTGCTGATGTCGTAGACAAACGTGTTGCGGTCGAGCAGCGCAGGTTCAGCCTTCCAAGTGCGCGTAGCGCCATCGTCTTCGGTCAAGGCGTACACTTCGGGTTCGCGCTCGCTGCTGCCTTCCACGGCCACGTAAAGCCGCAGGGCGTACTCGAACGGGTTCTTGAGCACCTGTGCCATGCGGGACACGTAGGCGGCCAGCTGATTGTCGCGGTCGGCCAGCAACTGGTCTGGTTTCTTGAACAGGTCGCGGTTGAGCGGGAGGTTGATGCTCACGTCAGCCGGTGTCGCCGAGGCTTCAGCCAGTGACCATGCCAGCGACCCTGCTGCCCGGACGGTCACGGCGCTTGGGTCCGCAGGCTGGATGGGCGGGCTGGCGAATATCTGGCAGGCGCGGGCCAGCACTTCAAAGAGCAGGGTGTCCCGTCCGTACAGGTCGGCATCCGCGTAGCGCGCGGCATCCCACGGGATGGACACGTTTTTGACGTGGCGTACCCAGCCGATGCTGCCACTGTTGGTTATTTCAGACGCTGCCAGCGGCAGTGTCGGAATGGCCGGGCCTTGCAGCGTGGGGTGGTCGGGCAGGTAATGCCAGATGTCAGCGACTTCCAACGCGGTGTCGAGGATGGCAGAGCCGATAATCAAGTCGCGGTATTGCAGCTCGCGGTCGCGCTGCTGATAGTCAGCGGCGTTGAACGCGCTGGCTGGCACAACCGGCGACAGGGTGCCGCTGGCCGGCGCGGTCAGGGCGGACTGCCATTTCAGCGGGCTGCGCAGTGACAGGACGAGGGCGCTTTCAATCTGGTCGGGCTGGCTCATAGTGTCGGTGTGTTCGGATGCAGCGCGTTGTAGAGGGCGTGCGGTCCTTCAGGCACGTAAGCTGGCGTTGCTGGAACATGGTCGGCGATGGATTTGACAACGCTAGGAGCGGAGTTGTCCATCGTGGCATTGGCGCGTTCCAGTGCGTTGTCGAGCACTGCTACCACGACCGGCAACCGTTTCAACCATTGCTGGTTGAGAACTTCGAGGCAAGCCGGACAGGTGTCTTCGTTGGCCCTGCCGGTGCCCTTGCACTGCGGGCAGTTTGGGTTGGTGTAAGGGGGGTAGGCAAGGGTGCCTTCGCCTTCGCAGTCCGGGCAGCGCCTTTTGCCAAAAATGCCGCTGCCCGCGCATTTTTTGCACGGCGGGCTGAAGCCTTCCCAGCGTTCGGAGATGAATATGTTGCGGTACGCGTCCAGTTTCTTGGCTCTTTTTACTTCATTTGGACGCCAGAAGGCTTTTTTCCCGGGGATGGCTTCGGCGCGGGCCATGCCCCATGATTCCCAAGCTTTGACCGCGTCAGGCAGATTGTCGAACAGGGGCACCAGTTCCGCCGCCATTGCTTCGTTGATGTCGAGGTTTTCCGCATTTTTCACCTGCAACAAGGAGTCGAGCTGCGTGTGTGGTGGAAAATGAACCTGCGCGTACGAAGCAGTGCCTTTGACTACAACGTACAATGGTCCTTCTTTGATATATTTGGCAGCCATGTCGAGGGCTATGGTACACCATTTCGTCGTGCGCTCGTTGAAGGACTTGCCAAGGCCGATGGCCAGCGTGCGCGCTGCGTCAGGAGTGGTGACATGGCGCAGCTGAAGGTCACCGTGCGTCCTGACCACCTCCATTCCGTCGGTTTGGTTGGCTGCGGCCATCGTCAGCAAATCAGGCACGGTAGCGTAGGACATGATGTCCTTGCTGCCAACGAAGCCACGCCGGTTCTTCTTGTTGTGGAACAGGAGCAGCGCGTCGCGCAGTGTTGGTCCATCCGCTACCTCTGCTACCAAGCCACTAGCGTATCGCCGCAGTAGCCAGCTGATGTAGGTTTTTTCTGGTGTTGGGTCAATGTCAGCGACGCGCCGGATGGTTTCTTCCGGGAGGTCGAACTGCTTGACCAAGTACGGCATCTTGGATTCAAGGTCTTCCAGCAGACGGTCCACGATTGATTCAGCCTTGGTGCCCTTGTTGTGTTTCACGCCGACCGCTTTATCGTCCCAAATCTCTTCCATCTCTGGGTCTTTTTCACAGGTCACGTCCAGCTCCTGCCCGAGATGCTGTTTGCACCATTTTTTGATGGGTTCGGCAGCCTCTGGATGGCCCGAAACGCGCGCGGTCAGGATGCGCACTTCCTTGCCGTCGTCGAGCCAGTTCTTGACGCGGTTGACCATTGCCGGGATGGGTGCGCCGATGTGTTCAGCGCCTTTCCAGCCGGTGTCTTTGGCCAGCGCTCCGTCAAGGTCGACACCAATCCAGCTCATAGGTAGAATTTGAAGGCACCCGTCACGACTACTGAATAGTCCGAGTTGCTCGTGTTGTTGCTGACAACCACGGTGTAGATTCCCGGGGTGGCGAAAGTGTGCCGCGCAAACGGATTCACGGAACAGGAACCCACTCCCGTCATCTTGGCCACGGCCAGTGGCGCGGTCAGCATGTCGCCAAAGTAGACCCCGACGCTGACAAAGCCCAGCGCAGAATTGAACAGCAGCGGCTGCACGCTCGCGGTCAGTGCCTTGGGCACGTGCAGCGTCAGGGTGCGCAGGGTCAGCTTTTGGCCGAGGGTGACGGGCACCTGCGCCACGTGAATTGACCGGGAGCGGTTGAGCTCGGTCGCGGCGAAGTAAATCGGCACGTCGATTACCCCATTCAACCGGTTGGGCGTGATGAATCCGTTCATTGTCAGGCGGCGTCGAGTTCCATCCGAATCTGGCCGGTCACGGACAGGCGCAGATTGATGCTGTCAGATGCCGGGATGGTGGACGTGGAGTCGGACTGGCAGTTGTTGGCGATGACCCACGAGTAAAGGCCCGGGGTGGTGAGGATGAGTTCGCTGGTGATGTCCCGGCTGACAATGCCTGCCTCGGAGACAATCAGGGTGTCCAGTGCTCCGCCAAGGCCGGGGTCGCCTGACGTGTAATCGAGGCGCAGGACCACGTAGGCCAGACCGAGGTTGGCGTAGATTAGGTTTGGCGAGGAGATGTCGGCGATGTCTACGTTGGATGAGTGTAGTTGCAGGTTCAGCATCCGGTAGCGCAGCCGGTGCGGCTGGAACAGCTTGATGGAGGCAAAGACCAGCCAGTCGCCCATGACCATCTCCGTGGAAGGCAGTGCCACCGGCAGGTCGATGATGCTTTCGAGTTTTGTTTCCGTGAGGTATGACATGGGTTCTGTTAGTTCTATTTGCCACGATGCAGGTATTTCTTGCGTTTTACGTCTTCGACTGAAGCGCTGAGATTGAAACCTTGGTTGTCGGCGATGCGCCAGAGCGGTTCTTCGGGGCGATGTGCCATGAGATAGTTGTTGCTCGACAGCCAGTCGCGGGCTGTCGAGACGTATTGGTTGCCATAGCCGTACGTTTGTGGAATGGTGGCGACCAGTTTGTCGTCCACGTAAATTTCGACGGTGTGGTAGGTGTTGCCACTACTGAACCAGCGCCTGCCGTAGACTTCCACCTTCTTGATGGGCTTGCCACGGTGGAAGCGGGTCATGAATGCCTCGGGGTCATCTGGGTCAGCCGACTCCTGCCAGCGGCGTGGTCTGGCCACCAATTCGTGGATGGCGTTCAGTTCATCCTCGGTGTAGCCCCTGAGATGGTAGGAGTACGTGGTTCTGGAGCCGTCGCGATAGTTCTGCTCCTCCTCGCTACTGTACCAGCCGTCATTGCCAGTGTCCTGCGCGCCTTTGTTTCGCAGCCATTTGACTGCTTTTTTGACCGGCGTGGCGTCATCGTCGTCGAACTCGTCAACAGCGAGGTCTTCGCCTTCTTCATCTTCCCAGCCGTTTTCTTCGTCGTAGTCCTCATCAGGAGGGTCGTGCCATGTGATTTTGCTGAAGGACGTGGCAATGCGGCGCTCGCCCCGGCAGAGGGTGCTGTCGATGTAGGCCAGCAGGTCGAAGTCATCCGGGTCTGTGGGCGCTCTGGGAGGCGGCTGCCAGTTGTTCACGGGCGCGTAGCTTGCCGGAACGGGTGGGTCAAAGGGCATCTTGCGCTGGCTGGCTTGCCCAAGGCTGACGGCTGGGTCAAAGGGCAGCGCAGGCTGATAGAAGTCGCTTTCGATTTCCAGCAGACCATAGGCCAGCGGCAGGCTGGCTGCGTTTTCGACCACGAGGCGTTCTGCATTGGACACGAGCCGCCGGCCTTGCAGCTTGCGGACGTGGCTGTCTACATCGAACAGCAGCGCGGGCAGCAGGTGATGGGGTTCAAAGTGGGCCACCTTTATCGGGTTGGACGCCTTCCACACGATGCGCAGGAACCAGTATTCGTCATCCTTGCTGAAGCGGACATCGAATTCCCACGCAGGGTCCACCGACAGTGTCCAGACGCTCGCCATCTTGCGGGTGAAGCCGCGTTCTTCGAGCTGGTCTTCGGCGCGAGGGTGCGCTTGCGCAAGGCGGAGCTTGAGGCTGAGGCTGCCGGGGTCCGCTGATTCCTGTAGGTGGCGCGGACACGCGGGTCTGAAAGCGCCTGCGCAGTGTCCATTTATGGTGGGGCCGTAGCACAAGTCACAGTTTACGCCTGCGTCATAATCAGGATAATCTACCCAGAACCAGCTGCCGCACTGCTGGCAGTCAACGACGCCATCTTCGTCTGGTTTGGTCAGTGCGTCTTCACGGCCTCCGCACTCCGGGCAGGAGAGCGGGCGGGTAGCGCCGTCAATGTAGCGCTGGAAGTTGATGTCATCGGGGTCAGACATTGAGCAGTCCCAGTGAAGCCAGACGTTGCACCGTGGGCACGCGAATTTCTGATTGGAGGGGTGCCCCAATCAGGGGGTCTTCGATGTTGTTGACCCGCGCTATGACCCACCAGAGGGCGGGCGTTCCGTAAAAATGGGCGGAGATGAGGTCGAGCCTGAACTCAGCAGCGGAAGGAACCTTGTACAATACGTCGGTTGCATCGGGCACGACGGCGTCGCGCATCAGCCCAAAGACGATTGCGCCACCGGTTTCGTAGACCGGAGTGGTGACGAACATGCTATAGGGTGCTAATTCTACGCGTTGGCCTGCCATATCGACATTAACTACCCGTCGCTCAAGCCTCGAAAACTTTGGACCGGGTGTAGCCGCGCGGGGGAAGATTGATTTCCACGATGGGTTTTTCGGTGCTTTGCTGCTGAAGGACTTGACCGCTGTAGACAGCGGGATAGTTGCGGCTGCCCAGCATCAGCTTTTCCTCTGAGTTGACGGCATTGAAGTACGCGCCTGCGGCCGCGTCGCTGGTGTCTTTGCTGCCGTCGGGCGGATGGTCGTACTTCCGGTCCATTTCCAGCAATTGCTCGGCTTCGCGCAGCATCTGCTCGTTGCGCGGCAGCCGGATGCGCTGTTCCTCAAAGCCGGTGCGCCATGCGTTGTAGACACTCTTGTCCTTGTCCACGGACAGTCGGCCCACTTCATAGCCGCGTGCTTCTAATGTTTGTAATGAGGATTCCGACTGAAACATGTCTGCGGTAATGAGTCCAAACTGGTAGCCGCACATGTCGCGCAGCCAGAAAAAGAAGCGCTGGATTTTCTCAAGATTGATGGGTTTGTTTGCTCCGGCGCAGATGGTCAGGATGAAGTCGTACTCGACCATCAGCCGGTATTCGGAGAAGGGTTGTCCGTCCCTGACCAGACCCTCGACAAGCTGGCTGCCCGCCAGATGGCAGATGGCCACACCGGCCATAGTCTGGGTGGCCAAGTCGATATGCGCGTAGCGTTTGTACTGCGGATGGCGCACTGGCTGGATGCGGCTGGCCACGCGGGTCAGAAACGCTTTGTGTTGCAGGAAGTCCCAGATGTTCCTGCCATCCTCGGCACTCAGCGGAATGCGCTGCACGCCCGGCTGCATGGGGTCGGGCACATGCTCCTTCTGGCTGGAGGTCAGGCACTGCTCGATGTCCAGCAGCGATGGGAACAGGCGGTGCGCGCCGCCCACGCTGATGCCGGACAGGTTTTGCAGCTGAGACTTGCAGTTGCGCCGGTAAGCCTCCCAGTAGAATTTGGGGACGTACTCCGTCTTGGCACCCCCGGGCGGTTCTTCGTGGAGGTCGCCTGTTTCGATGGGCGTGCCGTCTTCCCGGTACCAGCCACTCAGGATGAATGGCTCCATGTTTTTCAAGCCGTAGGCCACCCTGAACCAGTGGTGGTCAGGTCCGATGCCGGTGAGCGCGTGCCGCTTGATTTTGTAGACTGCGTTGCGGAAGACCACCTGCTGCAACGGCAGCCGGTTGGCCGGGTTGGGAATCTTGGCGTTGTCGATGTCCCGCTGACGGTTGTGCTCCTCGATTTCGTGGCAGACCTTTTCGGTGAAGCTGGATTCGTCCTGTGCAGACGAGGCAATGACCGAGATGGCGGGCAGATAGGTGGCAATCTTTTGGAAGCGGTTGGCGATGCGCGTGCGGACTTGGTCGTACAGCTCGTACGCTTTCATGTCCGGGTCTTTCTCAAGGCGGAAGTTGCCCTCGTCCAGCCCGATGCCGATGAGGTTTCGACCGAGGACGTGCTGGCCCTTGGAGCCGCCGCTGAGCCAGATGCGCGAAGGGCGTCCGTCAGGCAGCGTGTTCTGCATTTCGATGCGGTACTCGGAGTAGTCGGATTCCGGGTCAAACTTGCAGACCTCCTTGAAGAAAGGGCTGTCTGACATGTAGCTCATGGCGTTGCCAAAGGCCGTGTCTTTGACGGCTTCCTTGGTCACGGAGAGGAAGTTGTAGACGATGTTGGAGTTGCGGTTTAGCCCGAAGAAATGCTGCGGGTTCTTCAGGTGGCAGGCGAGACAGATGCGGTAGAGGATGGCACTGACCATCATGACAGTTTTGCCGATGCCTAAACTGCCGGTAATCACCATGTTGTGAATGCAGGAGCCGTAGTTCAGGTTCTGGCACATCAGGTCGTACCAGCCCGGCCAGATGCCTTCGTTCTCACCTTCCACCGGACGCCATGTGGCTCCGAGGTAATAGTCGTCCATCAAGAATGCCTCCATCGAGGGAGGCTCTTTGACAAAGTCCAGACGCCACGACTGCTCCTCAGCGGTATAGTCCCCGGCACGGTATTCCAAAGCTAGCTTGTCGTAGACGCGCTGTTCCAGCGTGTTTAGCGATGGGTCTTGCCCGCCGCTCGGAGCTTCGGGCAAGGCCGCTTCGGCGGTTTCGATTTTCGTTCTCACAGACTTCGTATCCAAGGTCGGTCAAAGAGTAGAGTGCCCAGCATCGTTCCTTGAACGGGTTGCCGCTGAGCCTGCGCCGGACGAGTCTGGTTTTGTGCAGCCAGTTCAGTATCTTGATGGGCTGCACAAAGGCAGGTATCCCGCCAAGGCGGGTGAGACGCTTGGAGGGCGCGTTGGTCCGGGGTGTTTGGATGAGTTCGACAAACAGGCTGGCGCTCAGGCCCGGGTGCTCCTTGATGATATTGAGCGCGCGCAGCCGTATTTCCGTCAGTGGGGGCGTCATTTGACAAGGGCAAGTCCGTATTTTTTGGCGCACGCCAGCGTGGGTGCGCGGACATAGATGGCGAAATGCGTGTCAGTGTAAACTTTGCACATCTCGCCAGCGTTGGGCAGGGGCGGTGCGCCGTTGCTGACCTGCCACGTGTAGAAGGTAGCCAGTCCCTCCAGTGTTTTTTCAAAGTGGTTCTGCTCGATGCCATCAACAGCCAGCTTGACGGCAGTGGCACGTATTATCTCCAGCGCGCATGCCCGTGGGGGCACCCATCTTTTTTGGATGGGGTTCAAGTAAAGGCAGTCCAGCAGCCAGTGTCTCGTGGAAAAAGAACGCAAGTTTCCTTCACGCCAGACGCTAAGCCCGAGACAGGCCGGAGTGCTGCCGTAGACGTGCAGGCGAACGCTCTCGCCAGCGACACCTTCAACCAGCATCAGTTTTAGTTCGGCATGGACACCCGGCATTGCTGCTAACTTGCATCCGTCCTTGCAGGACTGGTTTCACGAGCGCGAACGCTTATGCTAGGCCGAGCAACACGGCCTTCAGATGTTAAGAACGCGGTTTTTCAGGGTTAAGAACCGGAAATAGTGCCGCTGGAGGAAATGACCGACTGCCCGGTAAGCTCGCGTTTAAGGTTGAACAGCTTTTTGCGGATGATTTCCCGGCCTTGCGGCGTGGTGCCTTCCCAGCGCTCCCGGATGCTCTGTTCCAGCGTGCCGCTGCGCGGGTCCACCTTGTCCACCACCATGATGGTGTCCACCGACTTGACGTTCTTCTGATGGGACTGGCACTCGTTGATGACGTTGTTGGCAATCTGCCAGATGGTGACGGCTTCATTGGTGCTCATGTCGCCGCGCATGGCAGAGCGTTTGAGCACTTTTTCGTTGTGGGAGCGGATTTCGAGGAAGTCGCCGATGCGTTCTTGGTCAATCTGGTTCAGGATGGCGTTGAAGAGGTCAGCCTTTTCCTGCTGGTGCGAAGCAATGCGGGTGAGCGCCACCTTGACTTCTTCGATGTCGCCATCGGTCATCAGCCCGGAGATGAGGCGGGTCAGCACTTTGACGGTCGGGCTGACGGGTTCGATGGGGCCGCTGGGGTTTTTGAGTTCGCGGGCGATGACATTGTTCATCACGGCGCGGGGTGACGTGGGCGCTACCAGCAGCGGCACCATGCCAGACTTCACTTCCTCAGCAGGGGGTGTCTTGGGCTTGCGGGCGCAGGCGGGCAAGCGCGGGACCGGCAGGTCGGCGTCGTCAACCCATGATGTTGGTTTTGACGG
>Ga0315284_10015472_pt1 | contig 10842 bp, 10 predicted proteins | sample YL17G09_16_MG_FD_203696 | JGI IMG/M metagenome (GOLD analysis project Ga0315284, IMG submission 203696) | Sediment microbial communities from Yellowstone Lake, YNP, Wyoming, USA - YL17G09_16 | ecosystem: Environmental > Aquatic > Freshwater > Lake > Sediment | place: USA: Wyoming | collected...
GGAGCGGATTCCGATGGCACGGAGACCGAACGCGGGAGAGACGGCGATTCCGACACCGAGACAGACTCGTGGATCGATTCCGAGTGGATCGACGCAGACGGTGGGCCGCTCGACACGAGAAGTGCCGACGACGACGGTGACGGGCTCAAGGATGGTTGACTTGGAGACGATTCCTGCGAAACGGGTGACGAACGAGAAGGAGAACTTGTGATCGACATTGACGGTACGGATGCCGAAGGAGACGGAGACACGGAAGGCGATCCAGACACCGGAGAGTACACTGAGGAGTGTGATGTTGGCGAACTCCAAGGCGATTCCTCGGAAACTGACGCTGGTCGAGATGGCGATGAAAGAAATGACTGCGATGGTGCAGAGACCGAAGGAGACGGAGAGACTGAAGGCGATCCAGACACTGGAGAGGACACAGATGGTTGGGATTTTGGCGAACTGACAGACGATGCCTCCGAAACTGATGCCGATGGAGAAGGCGACGAGAGAATGGATTGCGACGGTGCTGAGACCGAAGGAGACGGAGAGACTGAAGGCGATCCAGACACTGGAGAGGACACCGAGGGTTTGGATGTTGGCGATTCCACAGAAACCGAAGCGGGCAGAGAAGGCGACGTCGGAATCGACTTTGACGGTGCGGAGGCGGAAGGAGATGGAGACACGGAAGGCGATCCTGGCACTGACACAGATTCGGGGGCAGAACTAGATGGAGCAGACGACGGAGAACTCCGAGGTGACTCGAAAACGGACTCCGCTTGAGAGGGTGTTGACGCCGACGGTGACGGCGACAGAGATGGCGAACTTGATGTCGGTGGAGACTTCGAAGACGCCGATTGTTGAGACGCCGGTGAACTACGTGGCGACTCTTCCGAAACTGGCGTCGATTCGGATGGAGATACCTGCACAGACTTGGATGGTATCGACGCCGATGGAGACTGAGACACAGATGGCGATCCGGACACGGAAGACGATCCGGTGACCGACGACGATGACGATGAAGAAGATTCCGAAGACGACGACGAAGATGAGGACTCCGATGAAGAAGACGAGGAGGAAGAAGATTCAGACGACGAGGAAGAAGAAGATGACGATTCGGATGACGACGATGAGGAAGATGAGGATTCCGATGACGAAGACGAAGAAGAGGAAGATTCTGACGATGACGATGAAGACGATGAAGACTCAGATGAAGAAGACGAGGAAGATGAAGATTCGGACGAAGAGGACGAAGACGAAGAAGATTCCGATGACGAGGACGAAGAAGAAGAAGATTCCGATGACGAAGACGAAGAAGAGGATGATTCGGACGAAGAGGATGAAGAGGATGAAGATTCGGATGACGACGACGAGGAAGATGAAGATTCGGAAGACGATGACGACGAAGATGAGGATTCCGATGATGAAGACGAAGAAGAGGAAGATTCGGATGACGATGACGATGAAGACGATGAAGATTCAGAAGACGAGGACGACGAAGATGAAGATTCGGACGAAGAGGAAGAAGAGGATGATGATTCGGATGACGACGATGAGGAAGACGAAGACTCCGATGAAGAAGACGAGGATGAAGACGATTCCGACGAAGACGACGAAGACGAAGAAGATTCCGAAGACGACGATGATGAAGATGATGATTCCGATGAAGAAGACGAAGAAGCGGATGATGATTCCGACGAAGATGACGAGGAAGATTCAGAAGACGAGGAAGAAGACGATGATTCGGACGAAGACGAAGAAGAAGACGAAGACGATGATGACTCTGATGAAGACGAAGAGGACGATGAAGAAGAAGATGAAGACGAAGACGAGGAAGAAGACGAAGATTCGGAGGACGATGAAGATGATGACTCCGATGAAGAAGACTCCGAGGACGAAGACGATGAAGATGAGGAAGAGGAAGAAGACGACGATTCCGAAGACGAGGATGATGACGATGAAGAAGAAGAAGATTCCGATGAAGATGAGGAAGATGACGAAGACGAAGAGGATGACGACGACGAGGAAGAAGATGACGAAGACGAAGAAGATGACGAGGAAGAGGACGACGACGATTCAGATGAAGACGAGGATGACTCGGATGACGACGAAGAAGACGACTCGGACGAAGACGACGAGGAAGAAGATGCAGAAGAGGACGACGATGAAGAGGAGGATGAGGACGAAGACGAAGAAGACGAAGACGATTCGGAAGACGAAGACGAAGAAGATGACGAAGACGAAGAAGATGACGACTCGGATGAAGAAGAAGATGAGGATGAAGATTCCGAAGAGGATGATGAAGAGGATGACGACGAAGACGAAGATGAGGAGGACGACGAAGAAGATTCCGAAGAAGATGACGAAGACGACTCGGATGACGAGGAAGAGGATGAAGAAGATGAGGACGAAGATTCCGAGGAAGAAGATGAAGAGGAAGAAGACGAAGACGATTCCGATGACAAAGACGAAGATGAAGAGGATGAAGACGACGATGAAGAAGAAGAAGAGGATGATTCCGATGACGAAGACGACGACGATGAAGAAGAAGACGATGAAGAAGATGAGGACGAGGACGATGATGACTCGGATGACGATGACGAGGAAGATGAGGATGAAGACGATGATGACGATGAAGAAGAAGAAGAGGACGATTCGGATGATGAAGATGACGAAGACGATGATGACTCGGATGACGACGAAGAAGATGATGACGACGACGAAGAGGAGGATGACGACGAAGAGGATGATTCCGATGACGATGACGACGATGAAGACGATGACGATGAAGAGGAGGACGAAGATGAGGAGGAAGAAGACGATGACGACGACGAAGAAGAGGACGATGATGACTCGGATGACGACGAAGAAGATGAAGAGGATGAAGATGAAGAGGATGATTCCGATGAGGACGAAGACGAAGAGGAAGACGAGGATGACGATGAAGAGGATGAGGAGGATGGAGACGAAGAGGACGATGAGGACGAGGAAGAAGATGAGGACGAGGACGATGATGACTCGGATGACGACGACGAAGAGGATGACGACGATGAGGAAGAAGAGGACGACGAAGAAGAAGAAGAAGACGAGGACGAGGACGACGAGGACGAAGAGGAGGAGGAAGAAGAAGAAATACCTGTGTAGCAGGCTGACGCACTGGCTGCGACGTAAACCGGTGTTCCGGACAATCCCGTGTAGACGAACGTGTAAACCGTTGCGGCGCCGAGGTTTTCAGCTACGTACGGGAACTGGCCAGGCGAGGACGTGTAATCACCTTTGTGATCACGGGGCATGAATTCGTAGCCGACGTACAGGTGCATCGACTGGACGACGTAGCCCTCGCGCATGGTGTAGGTCAAGACGGCCGTGGTGCCGTTGTAGTAGAATGTCGCATTCGCGACGACCGTGCCGACGTTGCGGTCGCAATTGCCAGCACCGGCGTACACGACGAAGTCGGTGATCCCGTACCAGAGCGGCCCGATAGTCCAACCCCAGTTATTGAACGCGGGTATGTTCGGTATGTCGAGGAAGCACGCGGACGCCGGGGCGTAGTAGGCATACGACGTCTGGCAGTTAATGGCGTCGGTGGCCCCGCGCTCGTCGGCCGCCGATGCGCGGTCCCCCGCGAGTGCGAGGAGGATCGCTGCGATGGCAACAGCCGTTATTATTCGCGGCATGCATGCAGTCGTGCCACACACAGTCGCGGAGCTGTATTTTTGCGGCGTGATATCTCTTATTTTCACGATGGTTTGTTCTAGGTCGCTCCAAAAACGCTTTGGGAGAAAGAGACAGGAGACGGGACTCGGGTGGCACATTCGGCTCTCCCCTTTTTATTACCAACCGGTGCACACTTTGTGCGAAAACCTGCATGACTGATGCAAGGGAGCCGTGCTGCGCCGCTAACGCACTCGCGTGCACGACGTGCCGCGGTCTGCCAGTGGACCCTGTGGCTTGCGCGGAGTGCGGGGCACTGTCGTGCGCTGCATGTGCCGGCGTTCGGTGCTGCGCGCTCTGCGGATCAGACGCGACGCCGGTGCGCTGCCCGTGGCTTGAGAGCGCCGTCCGCGCCATCGCGTTGCGCAGTGCGAAGAGCGGTCCGACGGCGCGGCGGCACGACCCCTCGTCTGCCGTGGCCGAGATACTGAGCGTGTGCACGTTCTGCGTGGTCACTTTCGGCGAGGGCACCCTGTACATACATTTGGGCCTACTCCCTGACGCCGTCACTCGATTCATCGCGGACTTCATGGCACGCCTGCTGAAACTCCGCGCCGACATCGACGGCGCCGGCGTGCTGCGCGTGCACTGCGACGAGACCATCAAGCTGGCCGGACAGCCGCCGGTGGCCCCGGCCGACATCGACCTGACGGTCTTCTACAGACGCGAACGCAAGACGACGAAGCAGGCAACGAACTGAGGCGAAGTCGCGGTGTAAAGAAAGAGTTTTTCCCGTGTACATAGAGAAGTAAAAAAACCGTCAATTCTCGAAGTAGTAGTGTTGTGTGATCACATGCTCCGGTAGCTTCACGATCGCGGCCACGTACACGCGTGTGACGCCCGTGTCAGCGACGCGATCGTCGACCAGACCATCCGATTCCGCGCCGACGAAGCGAACGACAAATATCATGTGCTCGTATCTCTCGGATTCGACGAGCGTGTGCACGTACTCGAGGTTGCACGGACACGCCTCGGTCCACGCGGCGACGCGGGTTACCGTATTCTCCGCCTGCCGCAGGGTGCGTTCGAGCATCGAGTACTTTCGGTCAGCACACAACTCCCTCGCGCGGCGGTCCGAGAGCAAGGCTGTCGGCGGCGCATTAGCGTGTCGATCGCGGTTCCAGCCAGTCGTCGAGACGAACCCGATGACATCGCTCAGATAACGCACGCCTTCGTGCGGATCCGTCCGTGGACGCCGTGTGGCAGGGCCTTCTTCCTCGTCGTCGTGGCGCGGTATTCTCCAAGAGAGCATGGAGCAACGTTTTTACCGAGATGTTTTGTTTTGTATTTTTTTTCCTTCCCTCTTCGATAAATGGTCACGGACCTCGACTTCCTAAGTGCGTAGAGAAGCAAACGGTCGGAAACATCACTTTTTTGTTTAATCCTCGAAAATGGAGATGGTCCGCAACGGTGGACCGCAACAGGGAAGCGTACCTTTCAGGCAACGCAAAGTGGAACCAGTCACCGCCTACGACAATCATTGGTTGTGCACATCTGTTCCAGGATTCGTGTGGCAGAAGGCATGCGGCGGATGGTTTCCGATGGCGAAGTCGCCGCCTGCACAGAATGTCGAGACCAACCAAGAGAAGCTTCAGCGAATCTCAACATATCGCAGGAACCTACTGTCCAAACAAGTGTTATTGAAACGGTCCGCCGAAGCGGACTTCGCCATCGGCAAGAAGGCGAGTGCCGCGGTGAAGATTAAACAAGCCTTGGCGTATTCACCAAGCATCGAAAAACTCGAGATGGCGGAGCAGACTCTGCAGACAACAACCGTATTGGAGACGGTGCGCGAGACGAGCGGAGACGTCTCCGTTATCATGGAGGAAGTGTCGAACCTTACGAGAGGAATCTTGGGGGACGGCGATTTCGGCATCGACAAACAAATCGTCAGGGACTTCGAGAAGACGTCCGATGAGACGTCAATAGCGCTGAACCGCTTATCAGAACAGGACAAGAATCAATTCCCCAATACACTGGACGTGTCCAAGGATATGACGGATAACGAATTTGCGGATCTCTGCAAAATGATACCCGATTCGAACGCAGGAAGCGTCAGCGTCCTGTCTGTGTGCTCTACTGCGTCAGCGCCAATGCAGACGAAACCGCCCACGGGAGAATCGAGAAGTTTCAGAGAAGTCTTCGAGAGCGAGAAGGCATCACGTGAAACGAGCAAAGTGATAGAATCAATACAGAAGTGTCCCAATCCGCCACTACCGTTCGAGCGACAAACCACTCTCGGGCGTCAGGCCAATAACCCTATGGAGACCTAAAAAGACGTCGTCTTGTAAATAACACCGAACGTTGTTTCGCATATCGCAAAGGGGTTCGAAACGATAAAAAAAAGTATTTTTTTTTAATAAAAACACTCTCACGGAGCGGACGCTGACCTCAATGGAGAATCGGAAGTTGACCATGCCACCGGCAATGCTGCTTTCCCAGCCAGCGAAGCGCATTCTCTGGCAGCGCTGGTCGGAGCGACTCGGGTGGGCTGACCTGGAGCGCGACGAGAGGGAAGTGCGCGCAGAGATCGAGGAGACGTTCGGTCCGCCGCCGTACGAGTTCCTGACGCCGGAGGACGCGGGGCCGCGATTCGCGTACTTCTTCAGAGAGCGTCGGACGCGGAATCCGATCCTCGATCCCGACTACGCCGCGCTGCGGCCCGGGCCGAACTACGGCCACTTCGCGGGCCACATGACCGACGGGCTGGGACGCGAATACCGGTTCCAGTCCGAGAGCGACTACGAGGTGACGCTGGCGTACCGACGGCCGATCAGACTGCGCGCGAAGTTCGACGCGGGGAACGGCGGCGAAGGACATCCGAGCGCCGGCGACGACCTGGTGCTCGTGCACGGCGAGGCGTGTCCGGGACACGCGTGCACGGTGGTGAGTACGCGCATACTTCCCAGGGCAGCCACTGGGGTCGTGACGGTGACCACGCCGACCAACGGGAGCGTGTCCGAGGCGACCTGTCCCAATCGGAGATGACCGTGAAGGTTGGGGAAAAAAACCAACGAATCGATAATGAGTAATGGAATAGATACTGGGTCTAGATTACATGGTTTGCGGTCCATCCGCACCGTCTTCCCGACCAGATGGACACCGAGGCTTTCGCGGCGCAGACTTCGTAGTCGCTTCGCTGTCGTCGCCCTTCTTCGCGGACTTCGGAGCGCGCTTTCGCGGCGGGGGCTTCGCGCCGTCCACAGGCGGCTGCTTTTTCTTTGATGGCCTCTTGCGCGCCGGCGCCGCGGCCGGCGGCGGAACGTCTGCGACGGATGGTGCCGAGACGAGGAGGGCCGACCGCATGCAGTAGACGCGCTCGCAGTGTGTGCACCTCATGAGGCACGGGTACGGCGCGCCCTCTATGACGCTGCGCGCCCACTGCATGGCGCAGGCGTTGACGTAGCAGGTCTCGCACAGGGGCGACGAGCTGCACTGGCATCGCGCGGTAGGTATCTCGTATTCCACGCCGGAGCACAGTTGGACGCCGCGCAGTATGTTGGCGTACTGGGTGCAGTTTGCGGCCTGGCACTTGACGTCCGGTTTGTACAGAGGCACGAGCTCCCGGACGCGCTCCGCGGACAGAGCTCCGCGCGCGCGGAGCTCGCCGGCCAAGACGAGAACCATCCGCGATCGCATGGCGTCCCGTGCGATCCCGAGCCACGTCCGGTCGGCGCCGCCGGTGCCGAAGAGGCAGGGCTCGGCCGGGATCGGACCGCGGCTGCGGTCGAAGAGGTAGTGACTGTAGGACTCCCGCACCAGCGTCCACTCTGCCTTCGCGATGCAGTCGGCGTACGCGTGGAGCGGTTCCGGGCACGAGAGGACGCACGTCCGGAGCATCTTCGACGTCTGTTCGGTCCACGAGTCCACCTCGTCCTTCGCGTAGGCGAACCCGTCCTGGAGGCGGGCGTACTGCGGCGTCTGCCGCTGCGCGACGATGGTGGTGCGCGGCCCCGTCTGCGCGATGACGACGGCGCCAGCGTCCACTGGCAGCGGCGGGAGCGGATACGGCGGCGTGGCGATCACCGAGAACGGAGGCCCCGATCCGAGGATCGAGGCTCCGTCGTACGCCTGCATGATATCCATCGGGTCGTCCGCCTTCGATTCGGGCATGTCGACGAGGATGACGCCCGCCTTCTTCGCCGACTCGACTTCGCTTTCTTCGATCGGTTTGGGTGGTGCGACCGTGCACTCGCACCTCGTGATGGTGACACACGACGGAGTCGTCGCCGCCGTCAGGGCGCTATACTTCAAAGCGCGTCGCGCGTACTCCAACGCGTCGGTTTCGCTTTCGGACAGCGGGACGCTCGTCATCGGGCAGGACGCAATCCAGGTGACCACCGCGCGATGTGGTCCTCTCGAGGAATAATTTTTTTATGATGAACGGAAAGGAAGTTTCGAAAAAAAAGAAGCAATTTTTTTTTGCGTGCGTCCGCTCGAAATCGGAGGGACGTGCAACACGTTTGATTTTTACGTTCTATGCGAAATGGAAGCAGTTGAAGAATCTGCATGTCAGATCTCTGATGCATTCCGGGGCGCCGCGGCGGGAACATCCGGTTGCTGAGATCGACCGGGGTCCGCGGGCGGGACCGGCTCGTCTCTGTCGCCTTTCTCGCAGAGCTCGCGGACCTCGATCGCTTTCTTGTGGCAGTACTTCAACAGGCCGAAGGCGACCATGCGTCCGTTCTCGAACCGCGTCCAGACGGCGTCGGAGAGGGCGACCTGCGTGACCTCGGTCATGGCGTCCTCGGCGGAGATGCCGCGGCCGCACATGCCCTCGTAGATCTTCTCGAGGGTCTTCTGCAGGACCTTCGGCCAGTACCAGAAGTCGTAGAGGTTGCACACCATGTCCTTCGAGCGCTGCATGAGGACGAAGGTGCGCGTCGAGCGCGTCTTCGTGATCCCCTCGCACTCCATGGTCAGTACGTACGGGTACTCGCCCGCGGGGATCGCGTGCCTGTTGAAGTCGCAGACCATCTTGCCGTCCGACTGCGCGGGGCCGAGGACGACCACCGGCGGCGCCACGGCTTCGTTGACGCTGCCGATGACGACGTACTGGTGGTCGAACTGCTCCTTCTCCATGTTCCAGCACGCGCAGAGCAACTGGCACAGCGACTCCATCGCGTCGCGGCAGGGCCGTTTGAAGGCGTCGAGGATCGCGCGGGCGTTGCGAAGCGTCTCGTCGCCCGCGAACTTCGCCGGCACGGGCTGCGTGCTGGTGCCGAGCGCGGCGCCGGCGACGTCCTTGTAGCACACGATCCACGCCATCAGACGTGCGAAAGACCGCCGCGTGTCGTCCGGCACGCCCTTTTGGATCGGCGACACGGTGAGAACCTTCCCGGCGAACGCGATGGCGTCCGTGAGGTCTTCCAACATCCGCCGACGCGCCGCCTCGTCGTCGAGGTCCATGTACTCCTCGAGGCCGCTCTCGCAGTACGCGGTGACGGCGCGCTTCGCGGCCAGCTTCGACTCTCGCTCAGGCAGCGTCCGCTTGCCCTTGGCCACGGCCGCGACGTCGTGCAGTTGGTGCTTCTCGCTGGTCCCGTTGCGCGCGGCGTCTCTCCGCAGGCGCCGGCCCTCGCGCGCGACCTCGTCCGGGTCCAGCTCCGACTCGTTGCCGTCCTCCGTCCCGTGCGCGTGTTTCGGGACCTTGGCGTCCGGTTCTCCCGGTGCGTCGGCGTCTTCCGTCCTCTTCCTCTTCGTCCGGTGTTCCGTCTCCGCCTTCTCGTTCGACGTTTCCTCGTCTCGCTCTTGATGCTTGTGGTGCTTCTTGTGGTGGTGGCGATGGTGGTGCTTTTTCTTCTGTTCCGACTCGGCGACGGTCTCGGTTGCGTCGTCTGTCGCGTCTTTGCTGACCTTGTCTCCGTCGACAACGATCGCGTCGTCCGTGCTCATGGTCGTCTCCTTCTTTCTTTTTTTCTTTGAAGTTTTTTCCCCTACACCTCCACCTTCTCCTCGAAACGCAAAGAGAAAAAAGGGAAGGGAGTATTATTTTTTCGGAACGGCAGTCCGAAGTGGGGGAGGGGAAAAAAGAAAGAAAGAAAAAGAGACAAATAGAGGGTAATACGTCGGTTCGTCCGATGAAAGGATAAGTAATCACGTCGAACACAGAGAAGAGACCACGAAAAGAAATCGACAAGACGCGCAGAGGACGTGAACCGGTGCACACGAACGTCGCCGCCCAGGCCGACTTCGCTGTGTTCGCCAATGTGAAGCCGAACGGACTTCACGGGGGAAGAAGCAGGCGGAAGCTGTTGGATCTGCGGGACGCCATGCCGTTCGTCGCCTGCTTACTGTGCATCGCGGCGCTCGCGGCGCTCACGTGTTGCGCGAACGACCGCGACGTTCTGCAGCTGCTGGACGCGTTCCTGTCTATGTCGCTGTGCGCGGTGTGCGCGAACGCGATCGCCTCGTCGTCGCTCGACGTCTTCGTGCTGTCGCTGGGCTGGGCGGCGTGGATCGTGTTCGGGATGGTGACGCACAAGATCGGGTGGGAGAGCGGGCGGTACGAGGCGCTGGCGGCGCACTCGGTCAGCGTCTCGGCCATCCTGCTGACGTACTCGCAGGCGACGCGCGCGATGCGGTGGGCCATCCCGCTCGTGACGGTGGCGTGCCTCGGGTCCATCGTCATGTTCCCGCGCAAGGAGACCAACGCGTTCGAGGTGCAGTGGGAGGACGCCGTGCTGCACGTCAGCGTGTTCGCCGCGTCGTTCGTCGTCACCGGCTACTTCGACGCGCTCGTCGACGCCGAGTGCAAGGACCACGAGTGCGTGCGCGGCACGACGAAGGCGGTGCGCGCCCTCCGCGTCGCGTGGGTGCTATTCGTGGAGAACAGCCTGCTTTTCTTCCTCGTGCCGCAGATCCTGGTCACCGTCCTGCAGGTCAACTACGCGCTCGAGGTCGACCCCGCCATAGAACAATTATCCCGGGTCCTCGTCACACCGCCTTCCTCGTCTCCGGCGACGGAAAATGGGGTCTACACAGGGCGCGAGAGTCTCGGGGTCGTGCAGTACGGACAAGGCAGCGGCGGCGGCGGCGGCGGTGGATCCGCCATCGTCTCTGCCGCGTCCGGACACAAGTACACGCAGCGCAGCGTCGATCAGGGCGGTCCAAGGGCGAACGTGCTATCTTTCCAGAAGGCAA
>Ga0315284_10015473_pt1 | contig 10842 bp, 7 predicted proteins | sample YL17G09_16_MG_FD_203696 | JGI IMG/M metagenome (GOLD analysis project Ga0315284, IMG submission 203696) | Sediment microbial communities from Yellowstone Lake, YNP, Wyoming, USA - YL17G09_16 | ecosystem: Environmental > Aquatic > Freshwater > Lake > Sediment | place: USA: Wyoming | collected...
TGGCGGCGACCAGCGGTAGGTTCACAGGTCGTCGTAGCGGCCCGCCCGGCGGCGAGGATCCCGGCCGCGGCCCTGGGGGCTGGGACGAGTGAGTCGGTTCTCCGGGAGCGAAAGGAGTCTGTCCGGAGCGCAGGGAAGCGTTAGGGGTTGTCGCCGAAAGCGAACAGCATTCACCTTGAGAGGAGCGCACGGTTTCACGAGACGGTAAGCGCGTTCGGGCTCGCACGCGAGCCTCCTTCCTCCCGGCCGCCGCGAGGCGGCCTCCTTTTCTTGGGAGTTCCAGGCGGGTGAGGGCGCCCGCCCCACTCTCGTTGTTGTCGTGGCGCGGCCGCCCTGCCGCAGGCAGGGCTGCGCACAACTTTCTTGCCAGCTATACTGACGCTTGATGTTTCCGCTGAGCGACTCGATCCCGTCTCCACTAGCGGGGGGTCCGGCGCGCACCATCTATTGCGGGGGGCTCTGCGGGGCTCCGTCCACCTGCCGCCGCAGGGGTGTCCCCCGAACCCTCACCGCTCGGGCGGAGTGCATCCGCCCTCGCTTCGCTCCGACCCCGCGCGCTATGGACCCCCCGAGCCCCCACGCTCGTGCGGGCGAGGCGGGCGGGCGAGGCGCTCGCTCTATTTTCTTGCTTCTTGTGGCGCGGCCGCCCCCGGCCGCACACCTCCGTTCGCGGGGGGCGGTACCACGGCGTAGGTCCACCATGGGCGAGGGCGGCGGACTCCGGCGCGAGGTAAACTCAGAAGCTCGGAGCGGGAACCTTGGTGTGCGATCGGAGTGACCGTTGGCTCTCATCCATCTTGACGGCGGCAGTCGTGATGGCCCCGTTCGCAACGGTCGGCCTAGGCTTCAGGACGGCGCTCGCGGTCCAGGGCGGCATGCTCCTCGTCCTCACGCTCGTGGCCGGCATCGTTGCCGTAAGACAGCGCGGCTGGCTCAGCAGGCTGCTGGCAGCCCCCCGACCACTGCTGATGGGCGTGTCGTGCTACGCGCTCGCGGGTCTCCTCGGGGCGACCGTTGGTCTCGCCCGGGGCAACGCCCCGTCGTTGCTCGCGGGCCAGTTGCTCTCCATGGGTCTGCTTCCGGTCGCGGCTGTCGCCGGTGTGGCGCTCGGCGGCGGGACCCCCTGGCGGGCGTATGCCTTCGGCGTGTCCTGGGGAGTGGCGGGCGGGGCTCTCGTCCATGTCGTCGTGTGGGCCCACGGCCTGTCCCAGGCGAGGGTTCTCGGGCGCTTCTTCCTTCCGAACAACGTCGCGATGGCGGGCCCGGCCCTGCTCGCGCTGCTTGCCGCCTTGGCACTTGCGCTGGGGAGCGCCGAGCGCGCGCGGCGCTGGGCATGGGCGGCCTGCGGGCTCATAGGCGTTTACATCGTCGGCGCGGGTGTGCGATCGCTCTGGTTGGTCTCGCTTGGTTCCCTGATGCTCTTCCTGCTGCTGTCGGGACGGATTCGTTGGTTACTGAGGCCTGCCGCCCTGACCACGGCGTGTGCTGTCGCCGCCGTGCTCATCGGCGGTGCGCTCGCCCTGCGCCACTGGTGGCTGAAACCGCGACCGGACCTGATCTTGCCCAAATCTTGGACAGTGAACGGGGCGCGGTTGCCGCCCGTGGCTGAACCGGCGGCAGGTGGCGACCCGTGTGTCGGAGCCTGGCCGGCCCTCGTCTGGACTCCTGAAACGGATCGAAGCTTCCTGGAGCTCTCGGAGTCCGTATCCGTTACATCTACATCGGAAGGGTGGTATCGCCTGCGCGGCCGTGTAAGGGGCCCCGGGCATGGGTGGGTGTATCTCGTGGTGACCTGGTTCGACCACGACGGTCGCAGGGTAGCCGAACTTGGCGGGTACGGGGGTGGGGCAGGTGGTTGGCAGGAGATCGAAGCCGCAGGTCCGCGTCCCGCGTCGGCGTCCCACGCGAGGATAGGTGCAACGGCGAGTACGGGTGGCGATCGGTGGGAGATCCTGAGCGTCCGGCTCGAGCCGCTGGGCTCGCCGGCGCTGTCTTTCCTGTGCGACGGCGCCCGGCGCCTGATCGTTCGGCCCACCGTGCTCGCCGCCGCCGACCAAGTCACCCATGGCGCTGACCCGTCGCTCTCGTTTCGGCTTGCCGAATCTCTGCAGCTCTGGAGGCTCATCCGCAGCCGGAGCGTGTTGGTGAACCTTGCGGGACAGGGCCTGGGTGCGCAGTTCCCCTTTGCGAGTTTCGTCGCCGACGACCGTGGCGGCTTCGTAGTCAGCAGTCAGACCAATTACATCCACAACTTCTACATGTTCCTGTTGTTCAAACTGGGGATTGTGGGTACGTTGCTCGTGCTTACTGCGCTCTGCACCTGGCTTCTTTGGACACTGCGGGCCGCTCGAAGCGCGCCGAGCGGGGCGTCACGGTACTTTCTCGCCGCGGCTGGCGCGGCGTGGGTGGGGTATTGCGTCTGGAGCACTGTGTGTCCAGAGATCCTGGACCCGCGCATGGCACCTCTATGGGGTCTGCTGCTCGCCGCAACTGCAGCGTGCTCCGGCGCGGCGACGTCGCACGCGACCAACTCAGAAACCGGATAGCGCCTCTGGAGCGTGGGCGGGACAGGCACCTGGAGCAGACTTCTGAGCGTGCCGGACCTACCAGGTCGCGAGTGTCTCCGGCTCTGTCACGTCTCCCGTGCGACGCTTTCGGACGTGGCGCGCCCACCCTCGGGAACGCCGCCGCGACGGTAGCTGGGGATCATCTCGCCCAGGTGGATCAGGACCCGCCTTCCATCTTCAGCCATCGCTGCGTCCACGAGTTCGGAGATTCGGTCCAACGTATCGTGAGGGGGGGCGGGGCTCCGCACGGCCATTATCTTGTCGGCGACGTGTGTGGTTCGCTCCTCGTCCTCGGCGAGCAACTCCTCGAATAGCTTCTCCCCAGGGCGGAGGCCCGTGAACTCAATGCGAACGCCCGCATCGGGAACGAGTCCCACCATGGTGATCATGTTGCGGGCGAGGTCGGCGATGCGGATCGGTTCGCCCATGTTCAGCACGCAGAGCTCTCCGTAGCCGACATAGACCGCCTCCAGGACCAGCCCGACGGCCTCTGCGACGGTCATGAAGTATCGACGCACCTCGGGGTCCGTCACGGTCACGGGTCCCCCCGCTGCGATCTGATCCTGGAAGATGGGAACTACTGAGCCGGCGGAGCCCAGCACGTTGCCAAAGCGAACGGCGCAAAAGCGAGTGCTTGAACGTCTTGCGAAGGCCCGGACGGCCATCTCCGCCACCCGCTTAGAGGCTCCCATCACGCTCGACGGTCGCACAGCCTTGTCCGTTGAGATAAGCACGAACCGCTCCGCTCCTTCGCGGTCGGCCGCCGTCGCCACGTTGATGGTGCCCAGGACGTTGTTCTTTACCGCCTCACACGGTGCCGCCTCCATGAGGGGAACCTGTTTGTGGGCGGCGGCATGGAACACATCCTCTGGCTTGCAGCGTCCGACAAGGTCCCGCATTCGGCCTGCGTCACGGATGTCCGCGACCTCGGCAGCGATGGCGGCTGTCGGGAACTCGCGTTCGAAGCGCCTGCGCAGCATGTAGAGCCCGTTCTCGTTGATGTCAACCATGGTGACGGCGGCGGCGCCGGACCTGAGCAACTGCCTGCAAATCTCGCTGCCGATCGAGCCGGCGGCTCCGGTGACCAGCACCCGGCGGCCCGACGCCATCGAAGCGGCAGTGCTTTCGGCGAACGAGACAGCAGCCCGCGGCAGCAGATCCTCGGGCGAGAGGTCTTGGAGCATTGATGCGGCCGACCGCTCCTGGAGGTACACGAAGGAGACCGGCAAGATCTTGAAATGCAACTTCGAAGAAGCGCAGGTCGAGAGGATCTCCCGGATCCTCTGCGCAGGCAGGCGCGGGATCGCAATCAGGACCCTGGTGATATCTCGCTGGGCCGCGAGCTCGGGTAGGTTCACCGTAGCGCCGAGGACGGGCCTTCCGCCGACGATGGTGCCCCTCTTCGCCGGGTCGTCATCGACGAACCCCACCACCTTGTAGTCGTGGCTGCGGGAACGCTGGAGGTCACGCAGGAGGAGTTCACCGGCGGCACCGGCGCCCAGGATGATCGTGCGGGTGGTACTGATGCGCCGGGCCCGCGCCCAGTCCGCGAGGTAAAGGGTAGCCAGGCGCGGGGAGAAGCGTACGGTTGCCATGAGCAGACTGGAGAGGAGGAGCTCGAGCACGACGACGGAGCGGGGCGGGCCCATGAGTTGGAGGAAGTACACCGCGGACATAAACAGACCGGTGCCCAGTAAGCCTGCGAGCCCGAGGCGAGCGGCGTCCGGCAGACCCGAGAACGGAAACGACCAGCGGTGAAGGCGGAGGCCAATGTTCGCCACGAGGCGAGATGCGGCCAGGGCAACCATCAGCACGGGCAGCGCCGCCCTGTACGGCTCGCTGATTCTGCCCTCGAAGCGAAGCAGCATCGCGAGCCAGAGACAGACGATAGCCACGACAGCGTCAATGCCGAGAAGCGCGGCGTGCCGGAGCCAGATAGCCTGCACCACCCTCACGGGGTGCTCCTTCGCGGCGGCCCGGGATCCCTGCCTCGTGGTCAAGGGCATCTGCCCTGGGGAGATCGGCCCCATCCTCGCGTCACGGTTTCTTGCCCGCCTGCGCTGCTCCGACCGCTGCCGAGAGCGTGGCCACCACCCGATCAACCTGGTCGGTCGTAAGGTTGTTGTGGAACGGCAGAGCCACGGTCCGCGTCGCGACTGCTTCGGTGATGGGCAAATCGCCGACTCGATGGCCGAAACGCTCGCGGATGTAGGGCTGGAGGTGGACCGGGGCAAAGTAGCCGCGGGCCGGTACGCCACGGGCCTCCATCGCCCTGATGACCGGTTCGCGGTCCAGCCCTTGCGCCAGGGTTACCACGTAGACGAACCAACTCATACGGACGTGGGGCTTCACCACCGGTGGTCGCACCCAGGGCAAACCCGAAAGGCGCTGCGTGTAGGCCGAAGCCACGTGCTCCCGCTTCGCTATGAAGCCTTCAATTCGCCGGAGCTGGGAAACCCCGAGCGATGCGGAGATCTCGTCCATGCGATAGTTGTAGCCGAGACGTTCGTGATGCAGCCACGCTCCCATCTCGCCGCGACCCTGGTTGCGAAGGCTGCGAGCGAGGCGGGCGACGTCGCGGTCGTTGGTGGCGACGATACCGCCTTCGCCGGTGGTGATTTGCTTGTTTGGGTAGAAGGCAAAAGCGGCGGCGACCCCGAACCCTCCGAGCTTCCGGCCCCGGTACTCCGCCCCCAACGCCTCGCACGAGTCGTCAATCACGACGAGGCCATGCCTGGACGCAACGCCGAGTATGTCGTCCCAGTCGGCTGGGTGGCCGAAGACGTCCACCGCCATGATCGCCTTCGACCTCGGCGTCACCTTGCGCTCCAGATCAACCGAGTCGAGATTGTACGTCTCGGGCTCGATGTCGACAAAAACCGGGGTTGCTCCTTCGTACAGCAGCACGTTGACACTGGCCGCAAAAGTGAACGACGGAACGAGCACCTCGTCCCCCGGACCGATCCCGAGCGCCTTCACGATGAGGTGCAGCGCAGCAGTGCCGGAGCTTACTGCGACGGCGTACCGTACGTTGACGTAGTCCGCCACGGCACGTTCGAAATCCTCCGCCTTGCGACCGAGAGCTAGACGTCCGGAGCGGATGACCTCGACCACCCCCTGCACGTCGGAGTCGTCGATCTCAGGCGACGACATGGGAATCGGATCGTTCATCTCTTCTCCCTTGTCGGCCGAGCCGGAACCCCCACCGCGACGACCTGGCTCGGCAGGTCGGCGACGACCACTCCACCTGCCCCGACAGTCGTCCACGCACCTATGGAAACCATCGGAGTGGCCGAGCTGCCGATGCCGAGAAACCCCCCTTCTCCAACGACGACGCCCCCTGAGAGGTGACAGCCCGGCCCGAGATGCGCGAAGTCCCCAACCGTGCAGTCATGGTCCACGGTGGCCGCGGTGTTGACGATGGCATGGGCACCGATGCGGGTGTCCGGCTGGATCACGGCACCCGCGAAGATCACGGAGCCCGCGCCTACGGTCACGGATGGATGGACGATCGCAGTTGGATGGACGGCGCACACCCACTCCAGCGGGAGGCGCTGAGCCAGGGCCTTACGCACCCGGTTGGCGCCGACCCCAAGCACGGCGGGGTGGCCCAGTCCGTGCTCCAGCTCGGTGAGGGGGCCTACGATTGGTACGCCGAGCAGCTCCGTACGCCACTTGCCGGGATCATCATCGTAGACAGCGGTCACCATCCACCCGGCGGCTTGGAGGGTGCTGACTACCACCTTCGCGTGTCCCCCTCCACCGACGAGGACTACGCTCCGTGTCATCGAGTCTCCCCCTCACCTCCGCGGGTGCCTTTGAACCTCGGCATGGTGGAGTGCCCTTTGGCGCTGATGCCATGCCGAGTGATCACGCTCCCGACGGTAAGCAGGAGCACCCTGAGATCCACGGCGAGGGTCGCATGGTCAACGTACCACGTGTCCAACTGGAACCGCTCCTCCCAGCCCAGGACGTTGCGTCCTTTCACCTGCGCCCAACCGGTCATCCCCGGCTTTACGTCGTGGCGGCGAGCCTGCTCGGGAGTGTAGTGCTCGAGGTACTGCATGAGCAAAGGCCGGGGGCCAACGAGGCTCATCTCCCCGCGCAAAACGTTAAAGAGCTCCGGAAGCTCGTCGAGGCTGCTCATCCGGAGGAAACGACCGACTGACGTGAGCCGGTCCCTGTCGGAAAGCGGATTCCCGTTTGCGTCGCGCGCGTCGGTCATCGTCCGGAACTTTAGCACCGTGAAAGGCCGGCCCTTCAGGCCCGGGCGCTCCTGGCGAAACAGCACGGGTGGCCCCATGGTCACGAGAATAACGAGCGCGACCAGGGTCATGACGGGCGCCATGACAACAAGCACAACAACGACGCCCATTACGTCAAACGTGCGCTTGATGCACGGCCTCATGAAACCAGACCTCCGCTCGACCGCCACGGCGTCGTGGGGACGGCCGCACCATAAGCGGTGCCGCGGACGCACGCCGCCCCCGCACGCCCAGAACGCTCGCGGGCATCATGATCGCACGAACCTGAGATGGCAACGTTGCTCGACGCGCTGCTGCGGTTTTGAGGGTGCCGATCTGGTTTACACTGCCACATATGGCCGGGGCGACCAGCGCGGGCGAAGATCTCCTTGCCCGGACAGACTCCAAGGCGGTCAGGGTGTGTCACGTAGTTGCGACGACGGAAGGCGCCACATGGATGTTTGAACAACTGCGCGACCTCCGTGACCGCCACGGGTACGAAGTCTGCGCCGTGGTCTCGGGCACCTCGGGCGAGCTGGTCGCGAAGCTGAACGGAGCCGGAATCACCGTGCAAGCTGCGGACTTTGGGTTCGCCGGCCTCCACGACCTGTGGGTGTTGCCCTGGAAAATCGCAAGGCTTACAAGGTTCTTCCGGCGAGAGGGCATCGACGTTGTACAGACCCACCTCTTCCACTCCATGGTGATTGGGCGTTTCGCGGCGTGGCTGGCACTGGTGCCGGTGCGGCTCACCATGGTGGCCGGGCCGTTCCACCTCGAGGCCTATACGCCACGCTGGATCGACCGCTGCACCTACTGGATGGACACGAAGCTAATTGCCTCCTGCGAGTACACGAGAAGGCTTTATCGGGAGATGGGCGTGAGCGAACGGCGTCTCGCACTCGTCTACTACGGCCCCGATGCGGCCCGCTTCGATCCATCGCGGACCGAGCCGGCACGGATCCGGGAGGAATACGGCTGGGCGCCTGACACGCCGGTGATCGGCATGGTTGCCTACTTCTACCCGAGTTTCGTCCCCAACCGGTGGACCCCGCCTGCGCTGTGGGGTCGATCAACAAAAGGGCATGAGTACCTCATCCGGGCGATGCCCACGGTGCTAGGCGAGTTTCCCACGGTGAAGTGCCTGCTGGTGGGTTCCGGGTGGGAGCAGCAGGGCGCAAAACACATGACCGAGATGAGGGAACTGGTGCATGCCCTAGGACTCGAGGAGAGCGTTGTGTTTGCCGGCTTTCGGGCCGACGCCAACAGCCTTCTGCGCGCAATGAATGTCTCCGTGCAGCCGTCGCTGAGCGAGAATCTCGGCGGCACGATCGAGTCTCTCCTGATGGAGTGCCCGACCGTCGCGACGAGGGTAGGCGGGATGCCCGACAGCGTTCGGGACGGCGAAACCGGTGTTCTTGTGGCTTCCGCTGATCCGGACGACCTTGCGCGGGGTATCCTGGAACTCCTGCGCGACCCCGGGCGTGCCCGGGCACTCGCCCGAACCGGCAGGAAGCTCATGCTCGAGCGGTTCACGCTGAGGACAACGGTTGATGATCTCGACGGCCTCTACCGCGAGGGGATGGCCAGAACAGGCAATCGGCGTCAGGGCTTCCGCGACGTCCGTTCGCTGGTGCGGTGTCTGGTCGCGGCCCCGGTGGCGGCGTACCTCGTGCTCCGCTTGGTTCTAGTCGACGTGCTCTGGCTGCCCCGCTGGGACGCCGGGTGGCGCCCCTGGCACCTGGCCTCGGTGCGGAGGGTCGCAAGTCGAATCTATCGCGCTTCAAGACGGCTGCTGCCGAACACCAAGGTCGTCTTGTTGTGGGATCGGTTCTTCGCGAAGATCCGGGGGCGGCATTGATCCTCGATCGCGGGGATGTTCGCAACGTGGCTGCCCTACTTGTGGCCCAGGCAGTGGCCGCCCTCGTTGGGGTTTTCGCGTTCACCAGGATTGGCCGGGAACTGCAGGTTCGCGAGTTGGGCAGGTTTGGTTTCGCCCTCTCGTCCACCGCGTTTTTCGGGCTGCTCGCGGAATTCGGGATCCGCTACGCCGCAATGCGAGAGATAGCGCTCAACCCAGGGAGTTCGGGAGCGGTCTACCGGCACGCTGCAAGAGCTCGGTGGCTGCTTGCGGGTGCGACTCTTGTGTTCCTCCTGCTGGTGGCCAGCCTCCGGCCGTGGCGAGGCGAGCGCGACCTGCTCATGCTGGCCGGGCTGGTGGCCGTGACCCAGTTCGGCTCAGATGCGGCAAGCTGGGTGTTCTTCGGGCGGGGGCGCGTTGACCTTGGTGCGGTCGTGCTGGTCGTGGACCGCCTGCTATACCTCGTTGGAATCTACGTTGCCGCATTCACTCTCCCAACTGCCGAAGGGCTGGTGCTCGGGGCTCTAGGGGCAAACCTCGTGCGGATGGGCGTCTCCAAGTTCTGGATGAGAGCCAAGTTTGGCGGAGCGGGCGGCGGCGCGTGGGAACCCTCCCTCTTCCTCCGAATGCTGACCGGGGGCGCGGCGATTGGTGTCGCGATTCTTGTCTTCGTGGGCTATTCTCAGGTATCGGTGGTGCTGATGAAGGCGTTTTCTACGCCCGAGGAACTCGGCTACTATGCGATGGCCTTCGGTATCGTCAGCGTCCTGCTGGTCATCCCGACGTCGCTCACGATGGCGTTGTTCCCGACCCTTGCGGCGAGGCTGGACCAGGGTGAGGAGACCCGCCGCGAGCTGCTGGACTGGAATTTCCGGCTCAACCTCACCTTCGCGCTTCCGCTCGCGGCCTTGCTGTTCCTCTTCCCCGACGCATTGCTCGGAGCGTGGATGGGTGTGAAGTACGCGCCGGCGTCGCTCACGTTGAGGATCCTCTCTGTGGTGCTGGTGCTTTCGACCCTCAGCTTCATGTACCGTCTCTTCTTTTTCGCGTCGAACCGGTACCGGTGGGAAACTGCCCTCAACCTGATCGGGGTGAGCATCATGATCGTCCTCGGCGTCCCGATCTGCAGGGCGTATGGGGGCGTCGGCGTGGCGGCTTTGCTGGTGACGACGGAGTGCCTGATAGTCTTCGGAAAGGTGCTGGGGACGAGGCGCTGGCTGGGCAGCCCACCGATCCTCGGCGTCTTTGTCCCGGGTGTCCTGGCGGTCGCGATACCAGGCTGCGCGGCGTGGCTTGCAGACGGTCTCCGGTGGTCCCTGCGAGCAGGAATTCTCGCGGTTGGCGCTGGCGTGCTGTTAGTGGTTTTCAAGGTCGTGCCCATCGAGCTCTGGCGGGTGGCCAAGGGCCTGCTCCGCCAGCCAGGCTCCGAGGGGGCGGCATGAGGTCTCGATGACGTATGAGCCCATCGTTGAGCACTACGACGGGGCTTGGCTAGAGGATACCGTCCCGCCCTACGTCGCGGGCCTTTACCGGCCGCTGCGTGGCCTCGGGGTCTCGGCTGGGACCGAGGTTCTCGACATGGGCTGCGGCAACGGCATCCTGGGCCAGTGGGCGCGCGAGACCTTCGGTTGCAAGGTTTGGGGTACCGAGATCTCGACAGTGGCGGGTGCGCTGGCCCGCCGGCGGGGGTACGAGGAGGTCGTACACCACTCCCTGGAGAGCACTTCGCCGCCCTACCCCGGGCGTCGATTCGATCTGGCAGTTCTGTGCGCCACTGTGGAGCACCTCTTCGCGCCCGAGAATGCGATTCGCCAGGCCTGGGCGGCCCTCCGGAATGAGGGCGTTCTGCTGGTACTGACGCCGAACGTGACGTGGGTCGTGAACCGCCTCCTCTTCCTTTTCGGACACTGGGAAAGCTCGCTGCTCGGCGGGACCCCGGGCCACATCAGGTACTTGAACCAGGTGCAACTCCGTGACCTCCTCCTCAGCAACGGGTTCCATCGCTTGGACTGGTCGCATTCAGTCGGGCTCGTGTTGCCGCCCGACAACCGGGCCTTCGTGAGGGGACGCCCGTTCAGGGTGCCAGCCTTCCTCGTGGGCAAGCCGGTCCGGAGGTGGCAGAGTCTCTGGGCCGAGAACTTCATCGTGGTGGCTACCAAGAGCGCGGCGGCCG
>Ga0315284_10015474_pt1 | contig 10841 bp, 7 predicted proteins | sample YL17G09_16_MG_FD_203696 | JGI IMG/M metagenome (GOLD analysis project Ga0315284, IMG submission 203696) | Sediment microbial communities from Yellowstone Lake, YNP, Wyoming, USA - YL17G09_16 | ecosystem: Environmental > Aquatic > Freshwater > Lake > Sediment | place: USA: Wyoming | collected...
AATGTCCATATTCAAATGCGGTCTGGGCTGCGGTGAAACGCATGGCATCGCCATCCTTTTCCTTCGGCAGCAACACCACATATTGATCCATCGTCTCGATTAATTTCTGCTTTACTCGCGGAATTTCTAGAGGCTGCGCTACCTGGCCAGGGGGCGGCAGCTGCGGCCACTTGGTGTCCTGAACCAGCTGGTTGATCGCCGCCACGGCATTGAGTGCCGCAGGCTTCATATACTTGCCGTGTGGTTGCGATTTGGCGACAATGAAATAATGACTTGAAGCAGTCTCGAACTGCTTTGAATCGAATTGTATTTCGGCTAGATAGTAGCGAATATCGTAGGCATTGGGATTCGCCGCAAATGACGCTAAATAAAGGCTGTAAATCTCAGCAGCCTGACGTAAGTATGCTGCGCTCTTCGCCTTTTGTCCGCGCTGGTGATACAAGGCACCGAATCGATGGGCGGTCAGTTCGCATAAATGCGTAGCTTCGGCGCTGGCCTCTTTGTCCTTTGCATTGGCAGCAATCCAGGCCGCCGTTCCAAGGTATAAAGAGTGCATGCGTTGCAACTCAGCGACGACCGCGATGGGGTTATTGGTGAGATCATACAGGTCGATGAGCTTGGCATGAATCACTGGATTATTGGAGCGCGACGGCGCATCCTTAAGTAAACGCTGGAAGACAGCGATTGCCTGAGCGTTCTTGCCCTGGTCGACGTAAATATTGCCGAGGCGTTCGAGCATCATGTAGAACGCGCCCTCCTCACCTATAGTCTTAAAGTACTTCCAGGCTGAAGTTACATCCTCAGCGTCAGCCCACACCATGACAAGGTCATTTAGGGCCTCCTGCCGCAGGTTCATATTGCTTTTGGCAGTGCTCTCATTTGAATTTTTCTCGGCTAGCTTGACCACCAATTTAAACGCCGCTGTCGCCTTTTTATAGGCCTCTAGCGTTTCAACCTCATTACGCGCTGGGGCGTTATAGTAGGCCCAACCGAGCTTATAGACGGCGTATGGGTACGCCTTATTTTCCTTAAAATCCATGCATTTTTTGTAGTAGGTAATCGCATTAGGAATATCGTGTTTTTCGAAATAATATTCGCCTAAAGACAGGTAGGTGTCAGGGATCAATGGCGACTTAGGGAAGGCATTAATCAATTGTTTGTAATAATCGACAGAAGTGTCTTTACCCATCCGCGCAAGAACACGAGCCAATGAATAAAGCGCTGCGTCGGTGCGTGGATGCCGGGGGAATTCCGTGACCAATTTGCGAAACGAATTAGCCGCTTGAATCATCTCACCGTCAGATCCGGACGTATCCAGTTTGGGTTCAGCACCCTTTTTATCCTTTTTCCATCCCTCCCAAGCCTTTTCGTAGGCAGACATCTCACCATCTCGGAGGTAATCATGGCGCTCCACATGCAGCTCGCCGACACGCAACAACAGTTCAAATCGTCGCACACTCTTCTTCTTCGTCGTCAACAATTCTTCGATTGAAGCGACGGTCTTTAGCCGAAGACCATCGGCTTTTTTAAGGTCCGCTTCAGAAATATCGCGACGATTGTCGGAGAAATAGCTGGCATTGTCCTCTAGGTTCGGAGCCTGGCTTTTGGAGGACTGCTTACCTTCTGCATGCTGCAGAACTCGCGCCTGAGCCTGGTGCGCAGACAATCCCAACAATAAGGCCACTGCGACTTTGTTGACCATAAAGAACCGAATTATCTTTTGTATTCCTCTAATCATATCGGTCTCCTCATTTACCATTTTTACCCTGAACCGCGCACATAGACTCTACCGGCTCGATGTAGTATCCCAATTCGTCCCACCAATATTCGCCATTGCGAGCATCCTTCCAGGATTGTGACTGTTTACTCCAGCTGTTTACCTGCATGCGCTTACTGACATTGGTGATTTTAGAAGATGCATGCAGCTCTTTGCCGAGGAGCTGGTCCTTCTCGCTCATCAGCAACTCGACGTAAAGAAATTCTGCTTGGGCGAATAGTCGATCGTAGTCCTTCTTCATGTCCTGTAATTCAGCCAAAAAGTGCTTACCAACATCCTTACGCAAGGCCTGCGCCCAGCGGTCCATATAACCCAGCGACTGGTTTGAACGAGTTTTGTTGCCAAAGATACCCTTTGCTTCAAGGCGACTCCTCTCTTCTATAATTGTGGCGTACTGATCACGCACTAGCAGCATGCTGTCTTTCTGTGCCGCAGTTTGCAAAATCGAGCGCGATAGGCCCAAAGACTCTTCAGAGACACCCGCGACGAGGTTCTCAAAGAGCGCGTAGGCCGTCTCGGCGTCGAGGTGCTTTCTCGCAAGGAAGTCCGTTAGCTTTTCAACATCCGGCTGGTAGCGTTCCATGAAATCGGCCAAAGCGTTACGGCTAGAGTCATAGCGGCATAACCAATAGTGGATCATAGCGCGTAGCAGTGGTGCTTCCGGATTGAAGGTCTCTTTATAAAACGGGCTCTCGACCGCGTACAGTCCGCCTAAGGCATGCATGGGATAGCCGGCCATAAAAAGAGACCAGCTCTGCTCGAAAAGGGCATCATAGAAGTTCGGACCCTCACGCGACACGAGCCGATACATCTTTGACGACTCGCCAAACCGCTGCCGTTCATAATATAGGCGGCCAAGGGCCAAGTGAGCATAGTCAGCCATGTCACCACGCTGCTTTTCCGTAAGCGTTGAGAGCTTTTGGGCTGTTGGGAACAGGATTGCCTTAAGCGCGTCTTCTGCTGCAGCGGGCTTTTCTAGTTCGATAAGGAGCATGGCTTGCTGGTATTTCGCTGGAAAAAAGTAACGGTCACCGACCTTCAAATCACCATAAAACTTGAGGGCTTTGTCTGGCTGGCCGGCGTGCGCCGCAGCACTGCCCGCAAAATAGTTCCAGTCGCTACCGAATACTGGCGCCTTGTGACCCTTTAAGTCGGTGCTACTGGCAACGATCTCTAGTACGTTTTGAATCGGCCGCTTTTCTGACACCCGCTGCAGTATAATCCAAGCCGGTCCGAGCTCTGCGGCCAGCGGGTCCGGAGCCAGTTTGACCGCCTGAGAGGCATAGATGGAAGCTAGGACCGGATAGCCCGCCTCAGTTAACAGTGATGCCTGCGATGACAACAGAGATACGCGGTCATTCATCGTCATCTTCGCACTATAGTCATGTAGATCAGTCAGCCTGACCCAAGTTGCGGCTCGGCTCGTATCACCGGTCCGATAGGCGCGCTTGACGGCCAGCAATTGTTTGTGCAATGCAGCTGGGCTGCTCGGATCAGCGGCACGTGCGGGTTCCTTTAATTTAGCCGCCTTTTTCGCAAAGGCCACCGAGCCACCTGCAATATTCGCGAGGATGGCGGTCAAGATGAAAGTGTGGCTAAACCTTTGGCGCATAATGCTCCATTTCAATTAAAAAAGTAACCAACGCCAAAGTCGATACTCTTGGCGTTGCGGCGGGAAGTTAGACCTGCCCGTATTTCATTAAAAATCCTGTCCTTAAAATCGACCCGCACCGACCATGCCTGGCCAATATAAAAGCGCTCGCCTGCACCGAGTGCTATGGCCGTCTTGCTGCCCTGGTCGGTGGCGAGCATAGCGATGCCGGCAGTCGCGTAAATGTCGGTATAAATAATCGCCATATTGAGCACATTTAGTTTGCCGTAAAAAGGTGCGACGATGGCATTGACGTCAAAAATTCGGTGAATCGCGTTAACTTCAGGATCCGGAGTAACGATAGTGTTGACGTCAACTGGACCATTAGGGGTGTATGGACGGAACTTGAGCTTGTTGAGCGCCTTGCGGTCGGCAGAGCTAGTGACCGAAGTACGCTGTAATTGGACCTCCGCACCGATCCACTCATTGAAGAATAGCCCAAGGCGAAAGCCGGTCGAGCGCGTGCTAATATAAGCCTCGTCGAGCATGGTGCCAGCAATCAGCCCGAGCTCGGGCCGCCACGTCTTGAGAAAGTAGCGATTTTGCAGAACATCGACCGGCTCCTTGCCCGACTTGCCACGAATTTCAGCCGGATCAAGTTCGAGGCTAAACGCGGCCCCGGCCCAGAGCAGGGCGACACAACCGGCTAATAGACGAGTAAATTTCATGAATCTGCTTCCTCTATTGCATAGGACCAATGGGCTGACGCGGTATCTCGGCCGACATTTTGCCGTCAGGTATGTCTTCGGACATTGCCGCAAAAAATTTAGTTTGCCGGGAAAATTTTCTCGGAACAATTTCGGGTAGCCTAATTTAGAATGTAAGTCTGGATACTTAGTATGCTGGACTGACTGTAGACAGAACAACTTACAGTCATATATATTCAACAAAATTGTTGCCGCGAGAGGGATGGTAAGTGTCAAATGATAGCCGCGCTGCCACAGATGCCGTCAAGCCAGTTTCCCGCCTAGAAGAGGTTGGCACGTCCCGTATGGACGACGAGATCTTCACTCGGCGTCCCGTGTATGCCATTGCGTTGGTGGTACTGATGGGCTTTCTGCTGCTGGCCGGGGCGACTAACCTCTATAGTGCCTCCGGTGGCGACTCCATGTTCTACTCACACATGAAGCAGATGAGTGTCGGCCTAGCGATCTTCAGCGGGCTAGCTTTTCTGGTCCAGCCGAAGCACCTAAACGCCTCGGCTTATTGGCTCTATGCCGCTATATGCGCCGGGTTGGTTGCGGTCCTAGTGATGGGCCATATCGGCTGGGGGGCTCGCCGCTGGATCACCATTGGTCCCATCAATGGCCAGCCTTCAGAGCTCGCCAAGATCATTGTCGCCATCGTCGCCGCCCGATTTTTTGCGGAAATGCAGCAAAGCAGGGCTTTTCGCTTAAGAGATTTGTGGTTTTTGGCACTGCTTGTCGGCATCATGTTTGTCCTGATTTTCCCTCAGCCTGATCTCGGAACCGCGAGTTTCCTCGTCCTCATCGTCTGCACCCAGATCTGCTTCATCCAAATCGACTGGCGCAGTATCGCCATGCTGGGCTCAGCCGCAGCCATCACCCTGCCTTTGGGCTGGCGTTTTCTTCTTCTCGACTACCAAAAGACTAGGATTCTAAGCTTTCTTGACCCCAACTACGACACCCAGGGGAAGGGCTACAATGTGTTGCAATCGCTGATCGCGGTCGGCAGTGGGGGAATCTACGGTAAAGGATTTATGAACGGCACTCAGACGCATCTAAAATTCCTGCCAATGAGTCACTCGGATTTTATCTTTTCGGTATTTGCCGAAGAACATGGCTTTATAGGTAGCTCGCTGCTGCTGCTAAGCTTCGCCGGCCTAGGCTGCCTTGCACTGCTCATCGGAAGGCAGGCGAAGAACACCTTCAGCGCGCTGCTCGCGGTTGGTTTGGGCGCATTCCTGTTTATTGAGTTCGCCATCAATGTCGCGATGGTGTTGCGCATGTTCCCCGTCAAAGGTCTACCGCTACCCTTCTTCTCCGCCGGCGGCTCCAATTTAATCGTATCGTGCGCCGCAATCGGAATCTTGATCTCCATCGACAGGGATAATCGCGGGAAATTCCGCAATCGGCATATGCATGTGTATAAAAATTGAGGCTCGTGGCGTCAGGCTCCAAGCGAGAGGCCGCTGGCCATTGTTGCTGTGCCCGTGTAGTCTCAGAGACTGACTAATTCCGCGGACCGCAGCCGCATCTATCGTGGTGGATTCATGACAGTAACCAATGAGTCGCCCGGCCTCTGGGAGGGGTCGCCGCAAATTCGTGCGGCCGAGCCCAGTGACTACGCAGCGATGGTCAAACTTTGCGACGGCGCAGAGGTCTTCACCGCAACTGAGCTGGATTCGGCGCTACAGGATTTCGCCGCCTGCGACTCAGCCCTAGGGGACCGACTAGTCGTCCACCAACAAGGCGAGGGAGCACTGCAAGGATTTATCCAATATAGCCCGGCACCGATCACTGATGGCAGTTGGTATATATACTGGATCGCTGTGGCTAAGCAGGCTCAAGGCGCTGGAATCGGAGCCACCCTACTAGCCTATGCTGAAGCCGACCTCCGCTCCATTCGGGCTCGTCAGATTCTGATTGAAACCTCGGCCAAGCCGGCTTACGACGCGGCCCGCAGCTTCTATCTCGGGCGCGGCTATCACCAGATCGCCCGCATCCCTGACTATTACACGCACGGGGATGATAAATGCATATTCCTCAAAAAACTGTAGTTTATCCTTAGACGGGCCCTAATCAGGTCCAACTTAGCACCCCGGTGCTGTCACCAAACTTGCGCAGTGATACACCTGCAGCTGCGGCGACAGCTAGGTGCAGATTACAAAGTGGAGTGCCATCGTAGCGCAGGTGCCTTGCACCTGGAATGGCGCCTCCACCCTTGCCGATAACGGCAATAGGCAGGTTGACGTGATCATGTTTAGAACCATCGCCTAGTCCGGCGCCAAATACCAGGATGGAGCGATCAAGCAAATTGCCGCTGCCTTCGCTAGTCGCCTTTAGACGAATGCAGAGCTCGGAAAACTTCGCAATGTGCCACTTCGCAATCCGAGCAATTTTGCCGTGACCTTGCTCCGAGGCATCATGGGAGATGCTGTGGTGGCTACCGGGGACACCGACTAAATCATAGCTCTGCTCACTCGTCTCACTGGCGACGATAAATGTCGCTACGTTGGTCATGTTGCATGCAAGAGCATGGTATAGCACGTCATATAGCAAACCGATCTTATCGTGATACGGTGCCCCCGTGATTGGTCGGGTCAGCGACTGGCACCGAGCACTGGACGCGCTCGTAGAGGCAAGGCGAACTTCGAGATCGCGCACCGATTGCAAATATTCCTGGAGGCGGGACTTGTCGCCCCGGCCAAGCACTGCCTCAAGTGAACTAGCTTCTACAAGGACAAAATCGAGTACGCTTTTGCCGCCTTCCTGACGCTGTTCCTGCTGACTGCGTTGCTGTTCGGCGGATCCTCCGCTAAACATGCGATTGAATATCGCAAATGGATCGAGCTCTCGAGTATTCGGACTGCTGCCGCCGAGCCATGAAATATGGTTTTGATAGTCAGCCGCGTACCCGCTTTCCGACTCACTTTTTGGCTCACCACCCAAACATAGGTTTGAGTAGCGGCTTTTCAGGCCAATTTGGTCGGCAATCACTAGGTCTATAGAACGACCGATGAGTGGACCTGGGTTTGCGGCCGTTTCACCGGTGAGAAATCCAGCGCAGCCCCTGGCATGATCACCAGAACGCCGCGCCATCGCGGGCCGGTTACTCAGACCACTTACCACCGTAAGATAGTCTTTTAACGGCGCTAGATCGGTTAGAGCAGTGGGTAGGGTGAAGCCGGTGCCGACACTGCTGGGCTGCCACTGCGCACCGTTACCAAGGTAAAGATAGACTATACGTAGCGGGCTGTTATCAGCGAATGCACGCCCTTTTGGTAAAAAATAGTCGAGTAGAGGCAAGGCTAGAGTGGTACCCAAGCCCCGCAGAAAGCGTCGACGTTCAGACCGAAATGCCATGATCGTCCTTACTCAATAGTTAGCAGCGTTAAACTCAAATCCCCTACAAGATCCTTGAGGCCGTAGGCTTCATTTTTACTGCGGTCGGCAATCAAATTAATGGCACAAAGCTCCTTGTCATTCGGCTCTCGGCCCAAAGTAAATGTCGCGATTTTTAGTGCAACGCAGCGCGGGAATGCCGGATCGGCCTTAAGCAGTTGTATTAGCTGCGCTGCGGAATTAAATCGGCTACCATCTGGCAACGCGCCGCTGGCATCGATGGCACCGGTGAGGTCGAAGTCGCGCCATTTGCCCGCTTGGTCGTAGTGCTCAAAAGCCAGACCGAGTGGATCCATAAGCGCATGACACCCGGCACAGGCTGGCGCTTCACGATGTTTGGCCAGGCGCATCCGAATCGGCAAAGATGTGTCGCCCTTTTGCAAAGCACCAACCTGGTCGGCTGGCGGTGGAGCTGGCGGCTGGCACAGAATATTGTCTAAAATCCACTTGCCGCGCTTGACCGGCGAAGGCTGGTCGACATTCGATGTCTGCACCAGGTAGGAGCCCTGGGTCAAAATCCCGCCGCGTTGATCGCCGCTAAAGTCGACGCGGCGAAGCTGTGGTGTTGCCGGTTTAGCTAAGCCATAATACGGCGCCGTTAGATTGCTCACATAGCCAAATGGGGCATCAAGGAGGTTCCTGATGTTGATGTTGCTGCGGAGAAATTCGCCAAAATAGGCGGTCACCTCTGCACTTAGGTCTGCAACAAGTGCAGGCGGAAGCCCTGCGGCAGCCGGCGTGCTCGCCAAATTTTGTGCACCAAGCCACTGGGAGGCAAAGGCTTCAGCAAAATCCTGGGCACGGTTATCAGCGAGCATACGCTTCATTTGTGCCACAATCACCTGACTGCTGCTAAGCTCGCCCAGCTTAGCCATGTTTAGTAACTCGCTGTCCGGCATGCTGTTCCAAAAGGTGTAGGACAGACTCGACGCCAGCGCATATTGTGCCGCATGCTCTAGCCCAGGCTGGCCTTGCAAACGTACTCGGTAGAGAAACTGAGGTGCCATCAATACTGCCGCGACGCTGGCAATATAAGCGTCTTTAACCGCGAGTCCTCCACTGGCAAAGGCGCCCGGCAGAGCCGTCAGCCGTTGCCTTTCGCCGTCCAGCAGTGGCCGACGAAAGGCCCGTTGGGCCAAGCTAGCCACGGCGGGGCCGGTACAGGCCACCGTATAATTTTTGTCGCCGCAAGGAGCACCATTTTTGACATATTCCACAGCTAATCTTTGGCCTGAGATTAAATAGGCCTGGGCTAGCGTCGGGGTGAGGGCGTGTGCCGCCAGGTCGGTATCAAAGCCACCACCACGATGATCGGAGGGTAGCGCTTGCGCAGGCTCTCCCTCAGCTTTGAGCAGATCGCGCATGGATTGATTATACTGCCTGTTAGTCAAAAGCTTTAATGCCGGCTCTACCGTCGCAGGCGTAGTTAAACCACAAGCGGTTTGCGCTGCGGCGGCAGCCGCAGCGTTATCGCCATCGCTAGCTCCATCTCTGCCGCGTGTGTCTGGAAATGCTTCCCGATGCTTTGGCAAGCAGGCGATGGTTGAAACCAGCGCGAGCAGCAGCAAAATGGTGAGTTGCGGTTTTATCGATAGACCGTTCATTTAAATCCATCAGTGGGCCGGTAAAGGTCCAGGTCGGTGCTAGCTTAGGTTTGACTCTCCTAATGCTATCGGTCGCATCTCGATTTTAGCTGAGTTCTCAGCCAAGTACCGGCGCCTGGGCCCGACTGCATGCTTCTCCGCCTCAAATAAAACCCACTGATATTACAGAGATAAATTGACCCGCTTCGACCGCAGAGCATGAGCACTGGACAAGTCGCGTGCGAGTCTTATGATATAGCCGTGTGTATCAGACATCATACCTTGAGGTCTGGTTAGTGCTACGGCGGATTCCAGCCACGATTGAAACCATTCCAAAAGGGTTGCCCATGCAAAACGCATCTAGCCTACGGGTCAATGTCCGCGATGATGTCGATGTTCGTGCCAGCAAATATATCACCGGTGTTTATGTGCAGATGATGCTAGGCGTCATGGTCACTGCATTTACGGCCTATGCCCTGGTAACCACCGGCATCATGATGGATATCGCTGTGGCCGGCGGTTCAATGGTTATTTGGGGCATCTTCATCCTGCAGATGGGCACCGTCATGATGTTCCGCCCGATGGCGCAGACAGCTAGCCCATCTAAGTTACAGGGCTTATTCTATTTCTACACGCTGGTCACCGGTGTTACGGTCGGCTACGTTGGACTTATCTACACTGCCGCAAGTATCATGAACGTGTTTGCAGCGGCGGCGCTTGCCTTCGGTGGACTGGCCGCATTTGGCCATGTAACGAAAAGGAACCTCGGCGTCGTTGGCACGTTTTGCCTGCAGGCCCTATGGATGACCATTGGTCTGTCGCTGCTGTATGCAGTCTCCGGAATGATCCCATTCTTGCGGCCATTCGCGCAGACCTTAAACCTGACGACCGGGCTACTCGGCGTGCTGGTTTTCTCGGGCCTGACTGCATATGAGTCCCAACGCTTGAAAGAAAACGCATACACGCTGGCGCAAGGCAGCATCGATGAGCGCGGTCTATCTGCTTATACGACCTCTGGGGCGCTCATGATGTACCTAAACTTCGTCAACTTATTCTTTAGCTTGCTACGCCTGTTCGGCGATCGCCGCCGTTAGCCCTTGGCCAGCATGGCAGGAATATAGGGAGTTGTGCCGAGGTTTGCCCCTGCAGCTCTAGCCACTGTGGCCATCACATGTGCCTGGTTGGGTGCAGGGAGCGTGCCGTTTGAAAGTGTCGTCGGCATCGGATTATTACCAAAATCAGCGGAGTCCTTGCGCGACTCAGCGTTGACGAAGGTAGTTTTTACCAGGCTGGCAGGTCCGAAGATGAATGCCTCAAAATTCTGACTATCACCGCCTTCGGCACTGCGGCCGCCGTCGGAAGTGATAGAGACCAAGGCATTGGGATAGCGGGCGAAGATCTTTGTCACGGCCTGACCTACGCAGGATTTAACTTCGTTAGGGCTTCGCGCACCAAAGGCAACATTGCTACCACCGCGGCCGGCGTGATCGCCACCAGCGTTAGGATCACTGTTGGAGATCGACAATGTTGCGGCGTGGATAAGACCAAGGTCGATCAAGGCACCCGCAGCACTGATCTGCGGCAACAACGGATTGTTTGATGCAAGGATAGCACTGTCCAACTGGTTTGCGGCAGTCAACTGCAACGGCGTCGTTTTAGCATCACTAAGCGCCTTATTGAGTGGATCCCTAGCCGCCTGAAGGCGAAGCGCCAGGTCTTCCAGGCCCTTGCGAAAACGTGCGTCT
>Ga0315284_10015475_pt1 | contig 10841 bp, 15 predicted proteins | sample YL17G09_16_MG_FD_203696 | JGI IMG/M metagenome (GOLD analysis project Ga0315284, IMG submission 203696) | Sediment microbial communities from Yellowstone Lake, YNP, Wyoming, USA - YL17G09_16 | ecosystem: Environmental > Aquatic > Freshwater > Lake > Sediment | place: USA: Wyoming | collected...
GACCAGGTTTCCCGCACGCTGTCATTCTGAGCGCAGCGAAGAATCTGCTTTTCTGAGCGAGATTCTTCGCTGCGCTCAGAATGACATGAATAATGCGGGGTAGCTGCCGTAAAGAAGCGGGCGTGGGCGACGAACTGCGCCTCCAACCTCAGACAGGATATTGGCGAGACCAACAACCTGGCAGACAAGATGCCTGAGAAGGTAAAGGAGCTCAACGCGCTGATCGGCCGTTTTCTCAAGGAGATGGAAGCCGTGGTTCCAATACCTAACCCCCGCTATGCCGGCAAGTCTTAGCGACATACCATGGAAATACAGAAAACACCCAGCCCGGCACCGACCGTCCGTATCGGCCCCGAACATCTACCCTTTTCGCTCGATATCGTGTGCGACTACTTGGCCGGGTTCAGCCGCCCGGACAAGGGCGGCGCATACGGCTCGCTGAGGATTCGTCGCACGGTTGATGCGTCCGGCGGCGTCACGCTCGCCATCAGCCAGGCGACCGGCCCGCTGCGGATCGGCGACAGGATCGCCCACACGACCGCGCGCATTGTCTGCGCCCCTGACCGGCTTGCCACGCCAAGCAACCGGTGTGGCGGGTGAGGCTGCATCACGCTCGATCCTGCTTCGCACACAGACTGAGCACAAGCTTAGAGCCCCGAATGCGTTCACGGGGAGCTGGTCGCTCTTTGATGCGGTGCAGAGACTGCCTTTCGAAGTGGACCCGATCGAGTTCGACATGCTCGACGATCTGGAGCTTATGAAGCCCCGTCAGCGGCTCGTCGCCGGACCGAGTATCGAGGTCGTCCTGAACGGACGGAAGCTCCGGTTGCATAGCTTCGAGCAGATCGGCGAGGGCATCCTGCCCTACAGCTACTGGCTCGATGACCAGCACAGGCTGCTGATCGCAGTAGGAGGAGTGCGGGCGTTCATCTGGGACCCTACCGCTTCAACGCCGCCGAGTGGGCGGCCGTTGCGAAGGCGGCCGGGACGAAGTATGTGGTTCTTACGACCAAGCACCACGACGGCTTCTGTCTCTTCGATAGCAAACTGACCGCCTACACGATTATGAACTCGCCGTTCCATCGTGACGTGACAAAAGAGCTGTCGGATGCGGTCCGCAAGGCCCGGCTGAGATGGGGAGAGTACTTCACCGGCCCGGACTGGCACTACCCGGACTACGACACGGAGAATCACGCGAAGTTCGTCGAGCATTTCAGGGGCCAGGTGGCACTGGGCTCGGCACCTCGATTGTGAAGAAGATGATACGGGCCTACCAGGCGTGAAGCGGAAAACCTTCTCTTCTTGGGTTCTTCGCTTTTTGCTCCTGCAGGTCGTCTGGACCCGGCAGCGATCCGGGCTCGATTGGCTGTGTTGCGGGCAGGTAGGTGCTGTGCCGGCATCACGGCAAGATCCCCCCGAACGGTATCCGGCACTGAATCAGGGTTTGACGAGAGCGCGCCAGGGGGATATTACGGCAGATACACATTCCGACTTAAGGGAGGTAAGAGAAATGGCCGTCGAGAAGGCTATCGGATCGAGTAGTCTGGCCGAGGTCGTGGACCGCATCCTCGACAAGGGAATCGTCATTGACGCGTGGGTTCGAGTGTCGCTGGTTGGCATCGAACTGTTGGCCATCGAGGCCCGCGTGGTCGTGGCCAGCGTGGACACATTCCTGAAGTATGCGGAAGCCGTCGGCCTACTGGCTAAAGCCGAGGCGGTGGCGTAAGCGGCCGCCACGGGTGGCCCATTAGGGTCACAGGGGGTTGCACAAGACCAGGAGGGCCGAGTCACCGCCTCGGGACGTAGAGAGAGGTATGTCTCGGCTCCTCACTTTCCCAGGGAGGTGATCAAATGGCACTGGCTGCAGCTGCAGACCTGCGCCGCCTCGGCGGCATTTGCGCGCAGGACTATGACAACCGAATCCAGGCTGTGATGTCCATCCGGGCAGACGCGGCGCGCTCGGTGGCCGATTTCGAAGAGGCACATCGCAACCTGGCTTCCCATATCAGGCAGAGGATGGGCGACCTGGATGCTGCCCGACGGCAAATGGCCGCTGAACAGCGGCGGGAACTGATTGACGAGCACATTCGGCTAGAAGCCACCGTCGGCCAAATGCGCGAAGAGCTCGCCGATGACGTGAGTGATCTGCATCGGGCCTACAGCGACTTTACCCAGCAGGTGCAGGCGCGACGGTCCAAAAAGCGGAGAGCTTGATCTGCCGGAATGTAAAGGCCGGCTGAATCGTGTGTGAGCGAACGCGCAGGGCTACTGGCTTTCGGTCCCGCACCGATCTCGGCCGGCCTTTCATCAATTGGCGGGGCGCTTACGCAGGCCCAAGGAGGCTAAGAGTATAACTATGGCGACTGCAATGAGAACCGTGTCCGAAGACGTCGCAACATCCCTTACGGTGCGTCCGCGCCCCGATTTCGTGGAGACGCCGGCGGTCCGGGAAATCACCGAGCGAGCGCTGGCGTATCTGAATGCTGACATACCGGTCCATTTCAGGGGCGCGGCAGGAACAGGCAAGACAACCCTCGCCCTGCACGCCGCGGCCCAGCTCGGCCGGCCTGTCGCTCTCATGTGTGGAGACGAGGAGGTCGGCACATCGGACATGGTCGGAGGAGAATACGGCTACCACTATCGCAAGGTAGTCGATAGATATATCCACTCTGTCTTGAAATACGAAGAAGACGCGGTGCAGCGCTGGGTCGATCAGCGACTTACCACGGCCTGTCGCGAAGGCTGGACACTGGTCTACGACGAGTTCAACCGCTCCAGGCCGGAAGCGAACAACGTCCTTCTGGGCGTCCTCGAAGAAAAGCTCCTGATCCTGCCGACCACCAGCCGCGACAGCGCATACATCAAGGTCCATCCCAAGTTCAGAGCCATATTCACGAGCAACCCGGCGGAATATGCGGGGATTCACCAGGTTCAGGACGCCCTCGGCGACCGGATGGTCACTGTCGACCTGTATCACTACGACCGCGACACCGAGATTGCAATCACGTCGGCGCGCGCAGGCCTTGCGCTCGATGACGCCGAAAAGATAGTGGACATAGTGCGCGATTTCCGCGCGACCGGCGACTACATCGATACTCCCACGCTCAGGTCTTGCATCATGATCGCCCGTGTGGTTACGCACCGGCTGCTCGAATCGATTGCGTGGGATAAGCAGTATTTTACGACTATATGCCTCGACGTGCTCGGGTCAAAGGTTGACTCCTCAATAGAACGGCGCGAGAAGCAGAAGTCGCTGCTGGTCGATCTGATCGAGCGTTACTGCCGGTAGCGACTCGACTGAAGGCAATCTGGAACGGAGGAAGCGAGATGCAGCAGCAGATCCGCGGATTGAGGGATATCGCGACCCACGGCGCAACGGCCAATCGCTGCGTTCCCCGCACGGGCGCGCAGGCAGCTTTCCAGCTTGGTCTTTTGGAGCGAGAGAAATCGAAGCTGCAGCGCGAAATCAGCGTGTGCCTCGCGAACAGTGAGCGCGCGGAGACACGGCTGCGGATGCTCCAAGAACGCCGCAAGCTGCTGAAGAATGTCATCGACGCGGACGCGGCCAGTGAGCCAGTGCTCTCCGGGTCCTCAGCCGGCGCCAACAAGCGCAGGCCGAAACCGCGGTGTCACACAGTGACCCTGCAATACTGATTTGAAGGTTAGAAAGTTGGAAGGTTAGAAAGGTTGGGGAACGAATCACGATCCCTAACTTTCAGACTTTGCAACCTTCCAACCTTCCAACTGACTGCGAAGTTTGCACAAAACTACAGAAAGGACGTAGCGGAACATGAGAGGATCCGAGATCGCGCGTATGGCCAAGGAAGAGCTGACCGGACTCATGGGGCTGGAGCCTGACACGGTGTCCGGCATGCGGCACGATGACGAGGGATGGCATGTGACGGTCGAGATGATCGAGCTCAAGCGCATTCCTCCAAGCAGCGACGTGTTGCACAGCTACGAGGTGCTGCTCGATGAGGACGGAGAAATCCTGAGCTACCAGTTCGTCAGGAGCTATACCAGAGGCGAAACGATGGAACTGGAACCTGCCGGCGAAAAGCACGGCGTCTGAAATGGTCCCCTCCAGGAAAGATTCCTGGAGGGATAGTGTTAGGTTTTGTTCGGAAGCGGAGCAATGGAGCTGAGATCACATGGCGGATAGACAACTTCAGCACAGCACACAATCCACAAACCTGGCCGATATCCTGGAGAGGGTTCTGGACAAGGGAATCGTCATAGCCGGCGATATCAACATCTACCTTGTCGGTGTCGAACTGCTCACCATCAAGCTCAGGCTCCTCGTGGCTTCCGTGGACAAGGCGATGGAGATGGGGATCAACTGGTGGCAGACCGATCCCGCCCTCTGCAGCAGGGCTCGAGACCTTGAGCAAGAGAACGCTCAGCTCAAGTCCCGGCTCGAAACACTCGGAGAGACGCTGGATTCGGCTTCCAGAGTGGCTGCGTCTATCTGAGAACCGGCACTGACTACCGACAAGGAGGTTACGAAATGCCTGACGATAAGCAGCAACCGACCGAGGGCAAGCAAGCCCGGTCCGAGACACACTTTGACCTGGGTCTGGGCGGCATTTTCAAGGGGTTGGGTGACCTACTGGACGTTCTGTCTGATATGGCCGAGAAGGGCGAGTCCGAAGCATCGCGCACCGGGGAGTTCAAGGTCAAGGGGCTTGGGGACAAGGCTCAAGGTGTCTACGGATTCTCCGTTCGCACGGGCATTGGAGGCATACCCCAGGTGCAGCGGTTCGGCAACATCCGCAGCGCAAAGGAAGGGGGAGCGGAGGTCGCCGAAGTCCGCGAGCCGCTGGTTGACGTGTTCGAGGAGGAGCAGGAGATCGTGGTCGTCGCCGAGATGCCCGGCGTCGCCGAAGACGAGGTCGTGATCGAAATCCATGATGACGTGCTCTCCTTAACTACTACCGGCGAGCGCAAGTACGAAAAGGAAATCGTGCTTCCCGCTGCCGTGAATGCCGCGAGCATGAAGAAGTCATTCAAGAACGGCATCCTGGAGCTGCGGATGAAAAGGGACTGAGCGGATGTCCGGCCAGGTCAAGCATTTCAGCCTGCATCGCATCGATTCGACCGAGCTTCGGGTGATCGCTGATGCCGAGGCTGGTGTGCTGCCGGTGATTGGCGTCGAGGAAGAGGTAATCCGGCAATACATCGAGCGCGGAGCCTGGATTCACCAATACGTGACGCTCTTCATTCTCCAGGACATGGGATCGTTGACCCGGCAGTTGCAGTCGGTGACCGAGCTGCCTCCCGGTGGTCGGGAAGCCCTTGAGCAGAGGCCGGTCGTCAATGTGTATGATCTTGCCGACTTGTCGGGTTGCCAGATCTTCGTGAACTGGCAAGCCATGAACAGGGAGGGGTACTGGGAGGAGCCGTCCATAGTGCGGGCACTGCTCGCGCATGAGCACGCACACCCGTTTGCCGAGTGCGCTGCCACGGCGGGTTCCCGCCGATTGCGCATCGAGATCGTCGATGACAACCTGCCGGAAGCGCTCGAAGGCATTCCCGGCGCCGAAGACCGGGCGGGCGAGATCAGGCGGATACTGGGATCGATGGGACACAAGCTCTGCGCGGACGCGCCGCGAGAGGTTCTCACCAATGAGTTCGCTATTCGATCGGGGTTCGCGGACGCAATGATGTATCTGGACAGCAGGAACGTTGCTAACGCCGCAACCGCGCTTGCCGGGCGCGAGCAGCTAAGAGCAGGCTTGCAGGACGAATCGGATCGCGGACGAATGACCCGCGCGGCGGCAGCGGCGATCCTCATGGTGGGCGACCTGCACGGCTACCTTGACCAGGCGATCGAGACGGCGTCGTTCTACCGCGCGGGAGAGGATACACGCGCGCGGGAGCTTGAGAATAGACTGCGGACGCAGGTGTTTGCTCACCTGCGGCCGGGAGTGGCGGATGCGTTCACCGCGCTGCGGGACCGATATGTCGAGCTGGAGAGAGATGTCTCGCCGGCCGAGCTGGTGACTTGGGCCGAGGGCGTCGCTGGAGTTCTGGCCGATGGGTTGGCGACCGAGGGCCTGAGTGTGGCGTTCCGGGTATATACGGCGTAAGACCAAAGGACAGCAGAGGATATGTCTGACCAGCAGACGCGCGAAGGCATGTATGTATACTGCACAACCCGTGGCGACGAGCCGCGCCGGTTCAGCTCGCCCAGCATGGCTGGAGGAGTCGGCTCCATCTACACGGTCAATTCGGCGGGACTTGGGGCCGTGGTGAGCGATTCGCCTATCGTGGAATACGAGAGAACCAGGCGCAACATGATCGTGCACACCCAGGTCCAGGAAGAGGTAATGCGCGAGTGTCCCATCCTGCCGGTTCGTTTCGGCACGGTTGCGCCGGACGCGGACTCGGTGCGCCATAAGCTGCTCGATCGGCGCCGCGCCGAGCTTAGTGCGCTCTTCGTGGAAATCGAGAATCGGGTCGAACTCGGGTTGAAGGTGTTCTGGAACGAGCAGAGCTTGTTCCAGGAGATCGTGGCGGACAACCCGAGGATCAAACAGTTGCGGGACAGTCTGGTCGGAGTGCCGGAAAACCGTTCCTATTATGACAGGGTGCGGCTCGGCGAGATGGTGGCTGATGCGGTCAAAGCCAAGCGCCAGGCGGAGTCCGAGCAGCTAATGGACCGCTTTGCCCCGTTGGCCTACAAGACCAAGACGAACAACACGCTGGGCGACCGTATGGTGCTAAACGCCGCGTTCCTAGTGGACCGGAGCCGGGAGGAGGACTTCGACCGCGCCGTTCACGAGCTGGACTCGGAGCAAGGGAGCCGACTGACGCTGAAGTTCATCGGTTCGGCGCCTCCATACAACTTCGTGAACATTGTGGTTAGATGGGATGAATGAGCCGCATGGACAGCGAAGACCGGCTTTTGTTCAATATACTGACCTTTCCCGTAAGTGGAGTTATATGGATCGCCGAGCAGATCGCCGGCGAAGTGGATAAGCAGTTCTACGACGAATCGGCCATTCGAGCCGAACTCATGGAATCGGAGCTGCGCTGCGACGCCGGAGAGATCACCGATGAGGAGTACTTGCACTACGAGGAAATCCTCCTCGACCGGCTCCGAGTCAGTCAGAAACGCAAAGCTTGAGATGGAGGAAACCGACTAATGGCAAACAGGAATCAGAGCAGCAGAGCAGCAGCCGCAACCGCGCGGCTAACAGAGGTGAAATGCGCGTTCTGTGGTGGCAAAGGCCTCGATCCGTTTGGGATAATGTCCCCGCTGGCGGAGTGTCAGGTGTGCGAAGGGCATGGATCGGTCAAACTTGCCGAACCGGCGGTTAAGTGCGCTTTCTGCCACGCAACCGGAGTGCATCCCAACTCGCGTCTCACATGCACCGTCTGCGGCGGCGTGGGAACCGTGGAAGTGCAAGAGAACGCCTCGACCTGTAAGCACTGCCACGGAACGGGACGGACCGCCGACTGTGAGGACTGTCACTTTCCCGAAAGCGTCTTTCCCTGCCAGCACTGCAAGGGCACGGGAGTCATGGTCGAGCAGTAGAACCGGGAGGATCCATTCGTGAAGAGCAAGGGCTCAGGCGCGCATCGTGATGAGACGAGTATTCTGCTGCGGGTAGCCGAAGCGCAGCCCAAGGACGTCGGCAGGGGCTTGGCCAGGCTCGACCCACAGGACCTGGAGCGGCTGGGAGTCAGCACGGGCGATGTGGTGGAGGTCGCCGGGAAACGCGCGACCGTCGTTCGTGCTATGCCCGCCTACACCGCCCAACGCGGGTTGGGACTCGTCCAGATGGATGGTATCACGCGTGCCAACACCGGTTCCAGTCTCGATGAGAAGATAACGATCCGTTCGGTCGAGGTTCGGCCCGCGCAATCCGTGGTGCTTGCGGCAATGGAGACGACGCGTGTTTCGCCCGCGCCCGCGCAAGCGCGTTACATCGCGAAGCTTCTTGATGGCATACCCGTGGTAGCTGGAGACCGTGTCCGCGTGGACCTGATCGGCACGCGCGCGGAGACATTTACGGTGACAAAAACGGTCCCGGAAGGACCCGTGCTCATCGGGCCGCGCACCACCGTCCGCCTGGAGACCAGGGAAGCCGGCCCCGAGGCCAGTACCATCACCTATGAGGACATCGGCGGGCTCCACAAGGAGATCAGACGCATACGCGAAATGATTGAGCTTCCGCTGCGCTACCCGGAGGTATTCGAGCGGCTCGGGATCGACCCGCCCAAGGGAGTTCTTCTCCACGGCCCTCCCGGCTGCGGCAAGACACTGATCGCGCGCGCGGTCGCTCACGAAACGTCCGCCACGTTCCTCAGTATCAATGGGCCAGAGATCATCGACAAGCTCTACGGCGCGTCCGAGGCCCACCTGCGAGACCTCTTCGAGGACGCCCGCAAAAGGGCGCCGTCGATCTTGTTCATCGACGAGATCGACTCGATCGCCCCCAAGCGGGAGGAAATGGCGGGAGAGCGCCAGGTGGAGCGGCGCGTGGTCGCACAGCTTCTGGCACTGATGGACGGCCTGGAATCACGCGGGCATGTCATCGTGATCGGCGCAACCAACATTCCCAACTCGCTCGACCCGGCCCTGCGCCGCCCGGGGCGCTTCGACCGTGAGATCTCGATCAGCGTTCCGGACAAGACTGGCCGCAGGGAGATACTGGAAATACACACCCGCGGGATGCCGTTTGCCGAAGGCGTAGACCTCGACCGCCTCGCTGCTATAACGCATGGCTTCGTCGGTGCTGACCTGGAAGCCCTGTGCCGTGAAGCCGCCATGAGTTCGCTCCGGCGCATCATACCCGATATTGACTTCGCTCAGGCCCAGATTCCCTATGAGAAGCTGATGGAACTTGAGGTCGTGCCGGAGGATTTTCGCAACGCGCTCGCCGACGTGGAGCCCTCGGCGATCCGCGAGGTCTTTACAGAAATCCCCAACACCTCGTGGACGGATATAGGCGGGCTGGAAGACATCAAAGCTCTGCTTGTAGAATCGGTGGAGTGGCCGCTGCGGTACGGTTTCCTGTTCAAGAAAGCCGGCATCACGGCGCCGAAGGGAATCCTGCTGCACGGGGTACCCGGCAGCGGCAAAACCCTTCTCGCCAAGGCGCTGGCCAAGGAGAGCGAGGTCAACTTCATCGCCGTGAAAGGCCCGCAGCTTATGAGTATGTATGTCGGTGAGTCGGAGCGCGGAGTGAGGGAAGTCTTTCGCAAGGCCCGGCAGGCGTCGCCCTGCATTATCTTTTTCGATGAGCTGGATGCTCTTGCGCCGAAGCGCGGAGGAATGGGCGATAGCCAGGTTACGGAGCGTGTGGTCAGCCAACTTCTTACCGAGATGGATGGCATCGAGGACTTGGAAAACGTCGTGGTGGTGGGGGCCACCAACCGCTTCGACCGTCTCGATCCGGCTCTTCTTCGTCCCGGTCGTTTCGACTTCATGGTCGAGATGCCCAAACCGGACCGCGAGGCGCGCAAGGCCATCTTTGAAGTCCACACCAGAAACATGCCTTTGGGTGACGACGTGAGTCTCGACACCCTTGCGGATGCTACCGATGGGCTTGTCGGCGCCGATATCGAGGGCATCTGTCGCCAGGCCGCAATGATCGCGATCCGCGAGCTGCTGGAAGGTGGTCTGGAGATCAGTGAAGCGGAAGCGGAGGCTGTTGCAGGCCGTCTGCGTATATGCGGCCGGCATTTCGATGAGGTGATTGGGCAGGCCAAGAGGTAGAAAGGCAGGAAATGGACCTAACTTATCTCTACAACATCATACCAGCGGGAAAAGGGCCTGATATCGACATTGCCGGATTGGATCAGCAAAAGGTTCGCGCGATCACCCACAATAATATCGCCGCGGTCGTCGGCGGCAGTCCATTGGCTGATTACCATGGTCTTGACCGACAACAGGCGGTCAGATACTTGCTTGCCCATCAGCGAGTGGTCGAGGCGGTGCTGCGGGATCATGTTGTCCTGCCTGTCAAGTTCGGCACGGTCCTGCCTGACGAACAAAGGGTTTGCGATCTTCTGACCCAGGGCGAAGACCTTTTCTGCCGCGCTATGGATGAACTGGCCGACCAAGTGCAGTTGGAAGTGATAGTGCTTTGGAACCTCCAGGACGTGTTCAAGGAGGTAGCTGAAGATGAAGCTGTCGTCCAACTCAAGACCCAAGCAGCAGCGCAGGCACAGGAGGAATCTCTGGACGGTCGGATTGCAGTCGGCAAAGCGGTATATGATTTGCTGGAGAGGCGGCGCTCGACGTTGAGAGACGCAGTTATCTCAGCGCTGCGGGAGATGGGCGGGGACCTGATAGTCAATCCGAACATGGATGACAGTATGGTGGCTAACCTGGCGCTGCTGGTCGGCAGGGACAACTGCGAGCTGCTCGATCAGCGACTACAGACGCTGGATGGGCAGTTCGAGGGTCTGCTCAACTTCCGGCGTATTGGACCGCTGCCGCCTTGCAGCTTTGCTACGGTGGAGATACGGGTTCCCGTCTTCGAAGAGGTGGACAAAGCACGCAGACTGCTGGAGTTGGGTGAAAGGCACGATCGCAACGAGATCAAGCAAGCGTATCGCCGTCTTGCCGGGCAGATTCATCCCGATATCTGCCCCGATGATTCGGAAGCCGATGGTCTGAGTTCCGAGATCGCAAGCGCCTACAGGCTTCTGATGAGTTATGCCGACAGCGCGAGCTGCAGTTTCGGGGACGGCGAGCCGGCAGTCTGCGGTTTCGATCGGCAGACCGTGGCCAGAACGCTGATGATCGGACTTCGGCGACAGGAATCACAGGTGTGAGTACAGGAGGGCCAAGTGGTATGGGAGAGAGACGAGGCAAATCGGCTTCG
>Ga0315284_10015476_pt1 | contig 10840 bp, 10 predicted proteins | sample YL17G09_16_MG_FD_203696 | JGI IMG/M metagenome (GOLD analysis project Ga0315284, IMG submission 203696) | Sediment microbial communities from Yellowstone Lake, YNP, Wyoming, USA - YL17G09_16 | ecosystem: Environmental > Aquatic > Freshwater > Lake > Sediment | place: USA: Wyoming | collected...
CAAATCCATATCGCCCCAATCGTATTGAACCGCGACTGCTCAAACGTCAAACCAGAAAGTTTGGTTTCCTTAAAATTCCGCGTGAAAAGGCAAGGCTAATCGCTTAACTTAATGCCATTATATGGTGTTCCCAGATTTGACTTTGTTATCTCTTTTATATTCTGTTTGCCTGATGCGGGCTTACCGTCAGAGCCGGCTTTTTCCAAAACCCCACCTTTCATCAGAGATATAGACTTAATACATACAGCTTTGGTAGTACGGTCACGATGTTTCAGCCCCTGCTTTTGAACTTCCGAAGCCATTTTCTGCATCCTGCCCTTCATACTCCTCAGTCCGTAGGCTGCTGCCTTTTTAGCTGTTCTTGGATAGTTTCCGAATAATACCTCCTTGAGTATAGCTAAGCCATCCTCCTGCTTCCATGACAGATTAAAAGCTGCCTGTCTGGCAGTTGAAATATCGTCTGAAAGCAACTTATCTCTGAATTTTCTGAGAAGCTCAATAATTGCTTCGTCTCTTTGCTGCTGCGATGATTTACTATTATCTAAAGTCATAAATCGGTCCTTTTAAAAAAGGGCTTAAGGCTTTTATTCTATCAGCTTTCCTCTAAAAAATACTCTATTTTTTTTAACATCACCGCACCCATATTTCAGATTTCGGGTGACGAAATCGATATTCCGCCTACGGTAAACCTTCGGCGGATAAACCCGCCAGACAAATCCGCCTACAACGGACAAGCGGCGGGTAAACTCCGGTGCGTGGGCTAAATATTTTTCTGTGCCCTATGCCCTAAACCCTGTCTCTATTTGTACTGGATTATCTGGTAGCTGACCTTTTGTTCGCTTCGGAGGCCTTCGCCGCGGACCTTGATTGTCGTTGTGGTAAAGGCCGTCACGCACACCCCGGTGCGCCCCTCCCAATACGAGGCACTTGTGGAGACGTGTTCAGAAGCAACTGCGTCGCTTAGCAGCACAACACAGTGATTAGGGTCAACCGCCACAGGCAAGTTTTGTTCATTTGAGTCTACAGCCTGCTCGCCGGTGGTAGACGGCAGTGTGATTATTCCGCGAACAACTTTCTCGACCGGAGAAGACAGCGCATCAATCTTTGCGCTGAGCTGGTCGAGAGTTACCATAGTCGGGCCGGGCGGCGCCGTCGGTTCGAGGCTGCCGGCCTTGCCGTTTATGATTGCAAAAGCCATAACCAGCAAAAAGGTAAGCACAAAATAAGACGAAACGTTCACTTTTTTAAGATTCATTGGTATATTCCTCCAAAAAATTGTATTTTTTACACCTTTTTAACAAAAAACCGTTTCTAATTTGCCGAAAATTTTGTTGCCGAGACCGCTGCGGTCAATTTTTTAACGGCCAGCCGATGGGACATAACCTGCGCCACTGGCCTGAGAAATAATCGTAATCAAAAAAATCCACATTATTATCACTGTCGAAATCCGCTTTCAGTTGCGACCCTGTAGAGAGCCAGAGGTCGCAGAACCCGGCCAGGTCGTCGAAATCAACTATGCAACTTGTAATCCAGGTGGTCCTGACCTTATAATCAACGGGGTTGTCGCAGCGAAAAACAATCCAGCCGATATTTTCGCCCCAGGCCCAGCCGGCAAAGTTGCCCTGATGGTCTATGGTAACGCCGTAGTGGTTTGGGTCGCCGGGGATTTTGGGATTGAAGTTTATCCATCCGACATTTTCACCCCAGGCAAAGCCTGAAAGGAGGCCTGTGCCGTCGTTTTTAACACCGCAGTTGGGGTCTGTATCATTGGGGTCGAGCTTTATCCAGCCTATGTTTTCCGCCCAGACAAAGCCGGAAAGCCTGTTGTCGTAAACAGTTACGCAGGGGTCGTTGTTCGGCTCAAAGTTCAGCCAGCCGACATTTTCCCCGTAGGCGTATTTATCTTTTTGGGGGTCGATGTTGCCGCCGTAAGCGGGGATTGCACAAAACAAAAATAAACTGAGGGCAGCGATTATTTGTAAAATGACTTTGCTTTTCATAAGGGTATTTTTTGTGTGCTGCGTATGTATCGTATAAGCTATCTTTAGCCTAAGAGTAGACACCTCCTCGTATAAAACTAATCCATTTCGACAACTTAATAATGGAAAATCTGCAAAAAGCAAGGAAATTATAGGACATTAGGAAATTTTTAAATATCTTAGTAATAAGCAGAAAATAAATGGTCAGGAAGCGTGGTTTTCTTTATGATTGTGCCTTCTTTGAGTGAATTTTGCGGATAAATGGCTACTTTCGGCAAAAATTCTTGACATATTGTGAGGATTGTATTAGCCTTTTGTGTTTAACCGCCGGCAAACGCCGGCCAGAGACTGAATTTTTAGAGGAATTTTTTGGAGGTTTTTGTGGTTAAAGAACTTGCGCGTGAACTAATAAATGCCGGCGCACATTTTGGCCACGGAGTAAGCCTGTGGAACCCGAGGATGGCGCCGTTTATTTTTGCCAAGCGAGGCAAGATTCATATCATCGATATAAAGCAGACGCTAAAGGGACTGCTGATTGCGAAAAAGCTTCTTATAGAGGTGGTCTCTTCCGGCAAAGATGTTATCTTCGCAGGCACAAAGCGGCAGGCACAAAAGGCGACAGAGGCGGCCGCTGCAAAGTGCGGTATGCATTATGTCTCCGAGCGATGGCTCGGCGGGACGCTTACCAACTTCAGAACGATAAGGTCGCAGCTGCAAAGGCTGGAAGAGCTGGAGGCGATGCAGCAAAGCGGAGCGTTCGAGAAGGAGAGCAAAAAGCAGGCATCGAGGCTCAAAAGAGAACTGCGAAAAATAAAGAGCAACCTCGAGGGTATTCGCAAATTGTCGCGGCTTCCGGGAGCGGTGGTGGCGGTAGATACCAAGAAAGAATATCTTGCACTGCGTGAGGCCAAAAAGCTGGGAATTGCGACCATCGGCCTTATCGATACGGATTCGGACCCCGATATGGTAGATGTGGCGATTCCGGTAAATGACGATTCCATCAGGGCGATTGAGCTGATACTCAATGAACTTGCTGATGCGGTGGCGGTGGGCAAGACTATTACGCCGGTTCGCCAGGAGCAGCCGGCACAGCGCCCGAGACGTGTGCGTTCAAAAAGAACATTAGCGCGTGCCGACTCCAATGAAACCGAACCTGCTGCAACTGCAACAGAACCTCAGGCAGAAGCGGGGCAGCCGGCATCGCCGGAAAAAGAAAGCGATGAAAAGTCGTAGTTTGTCGTAAGTTTTTTTAATATCGTGAACAGGAGTTTACAAGATGGCGGAAATTTCAGCATCAGCGGTAATGAAACTAAGGAAGATGACTGGGCAGGGAATGATGGACTGCAAAAAGGCACTGGAGGAAGCCGGCGGCGATGTGGAGCAGGCGGTGATAATACTTCGCAAGAAGGGGCTTGCAACTTTGGCCAAGCGGGCCGAGAGGGAGACCAAGGAAGGCCTGGTTGTGAGCAAGACCAGCGCCGATGGAAAGATTTACGCACTGGCGTCGCTTTGCTGCGAGACCGATTTTGTGGCCAGGAGCGATGATTTTGTGGCCGCTGCAAAGGCCTTGGCGGATTATGCACTTGTATGTCCCGCAGATGAAGGTGCCGACAATATTCTGGAGACAGCGATAAATGGGAGGAAGTTCAGTGAAATTCTTACAGAAACTGTCAGCAAGACCGGCGAGAAGGTGCAGGTCGGCGATTATGCGAGATACAAGATAGACGGGCCGGGTCTTATAGGCATATATATTCATTTTAATGAGAAGGTCGGTTCAATGGTCCAGATTGAAACCGACAGTGACAATGCAGCCGGGACGGAGATTCTAAAGCGGGCTGCCGCCGATATGGCAATGCACGTTACGGCAACAAAGCCTCTGGCACTGGATAAATCTTCAGTCAGTTCTGAAATAATTGAGCAGGAAAAGGCCATTGCCGCTGAGCAGGTAAAAAACAAGCCTGCGAACATAGTCGACAAGATTGTGGAAGGGAAACTTAAGAAGTTTTTCGCTGAGAACTGCCTCGTTGAACAGCAGTTTGTCAAAGACGACAGCAAAACGATTGTGCAGGTTATGGCCGAGGCCGGCAAACAGGCCGGCAGCACGGTAAAAATAAAACGGTTTGTGCGGTTCGGAGTCGGTTAAAAACAGTGTTTGGCGGACAGCGTATAGGGACATACGAGCCGCAAGATGTGGCAAAAAGTTTGTAAAAAGCATCGGTTGCACATCAGGTATGTCAAAGAGCAAGTACAAACGAGTGCTGCTGAAATTGTCGGGCGAGAGTTTCTGCAAGCCCGGGGGGTTTGGCATTGACGGGGAGGAACTCGGCTCAATAGCAGAAAGATTAATGCAATTGTGCAAGCTGGGGCCGCAAGTGGCGGTAGTGGTCGGTGGGGGAAACTTCCTGAGAGGAGAAAAATTCGCACAGGCAAGCCAGATACCGCAGAACACAGCGGATTATATGGGGATGCTGGCAACGATTATCAACGCCTGCGCTTTGCAGGAGACGCTCGAAAAATCAGGCCAGCCGACAAGGGTTATGAGCGCCATTGAAGTATCAGCGATATGTGAGCCTTTTATTCGCAGAAGGGCGATACGGCACTTCGAGAAGGGGCGAGTGGTAATCCTGGCAGGCGGCACAGGCAATCCGTTTTTTACCACTGATACCTGTGCAGCGCTGCGGGCAGCAGAGCTTGATGCCGACCTTCTTATAAAGGCGACAAAGGTCGAAGGCGTTTACAGCGATGACCCGAATAAAAATCCGGATGCGAAACTGTTCAGGAAATTATCCTACGACGATGTGCTGAAGAAAAATCTGCGGATAATGGACCACGCTGCGATAAGCCTTTGCCGGAACAGCAATATCCCGATAATAGTCTTGAATATTTTCAAGAAGGGGAATATAACCAAGGCTATATGCGGTGAAGAGGTAGGGACGGTTATCAGTCCCGATAGGGATGACTAACGCCATTAATTACGGAGGTCAAAATGCCCGTTGAAAATATTATTTCAGAACATCGGCAGAAAATGGTCAAGGCGGTTGAGGTTCTGCGGGACGAGCTAAAGGCCATTCGGACAGGCAGGGCTTCAACGGCGCTGGTTGAGAATATAAAGGTGGACTATTACGGCACGTCCACGCAGTTAAAGCAACTGGCGACGCTGGCAACACCGCAGGCCGATATGATTGTGATTAAGCCTTTTGACCCCGGCTCAATAAAGGAGATTGAAAAGGCAATTAGAAGCAGCGATTTAAGTATTGCGCCAGTAGTGGAAGGGAAACTAATCAGGCTAAGTATTCCGCCGCTGAGCGAAGAAAGACGAAAACAGCTTGCGACACAGGTCAAACAGTCCGGCGAACAGGCGAAAATCGGCGTTCGCAACCTGCGTAGAGACGCCAACAAGCACCTCGAAAAGGAGCAGAAAGACGGCTTGATAACGGAAGATGACCTTGACAAAGGCCGAAAACAAATGGATGATATTACCAAGGAGTATACAGACAAGGTCGACTCTGTGGTGAAAGACAAGTCGGATGAGATAATGCTCAAGTAATTCTTATGGGAGGAAGTTGTATTATTTTAGTGCTGAAAAGGTAAAATAAAAGGCACATAAGTAATACTTCTTAATGCACGCCTGATATTGGTTTGTAGAGTAAGTAAGCTCTTTATGAGCGAGACGGTTTTTCGTTCATTATTATTTATATAAATTTCAGGACAGTTTAGGGGTGACAAAATGATAAAGATAGAAAACAAATTCGGCAGCAGAGCAAAGGGAAAGGCGAAAACAGGGGTGGTCAAAATAATAATTGCGATTCTGATTTTTTTGATTTTGCTGGTGATTTTCCTTGTGCCTGTACTTATGTCGTCCCAAAAGGGCAGGGAGATAATATTGGCCAAAGTAGATAACTCTACCGGCGGAAAGGCAAATTTTGCAGACCTCTCGATGGGCTGGTTCAGAGGCATCAGAATCAGGGACTTCAGTTTCAGTGATAAGGCCGGCCAGATAGCCGCATCGGCGAAACAAATATCCGCTAATCCTCATTATCTCTCGCTGCTTGTCGGCGGGCTGTCGGTCGACCTTGCGGTCAACGACGGCAATGTGAAAGTAACCAGCAGCCAGTCGGAGACGGTGGAATTGTCGCAGATAAACACACAGGTAAACCTGCGTCCGCCGGGCAAGTGGACGACCTTCAATCTCGATATGGAGGTGGCTGACAAAACAGGGCAGTCCAAAATCAGCGCTGAAGGCAATGTTTCGCCGAATAAAAAGGCCGGCTGGAGTCTGAAAGGTGCCAGCGGAAATCTGAGCGTGGACGTTAATGAGCTCGACATTGCATCTCTGAAACCCATTTTTGCCATTGCCGGAGTCGATGTTCAGGCAAACGGTATTATCGGCGGCGTCTTGAAAGGCGAACTCGAAAACGGCCGGCTTAAAAATCTGAACGCCGATATCAAAGGTAAAAATCTGGATGTAACAGCCGGCCCATTGAAAGGTGACAGGTTCAAAACCGGCGTCCTCAATGCGAGAATAGAGCTGAAGGACAGCAGCGGCCTGATGAACATCGGCAGGTTCGACGTTCACAGTGACTGGGCAGACGTCAACGCCTCCGGCGTTGTCCCCACAACACTGTCATCGCTGGCTGATTTTACAAAGCCCGATTCGCCATACAATCTGAAAGGCAATTTCGCGTGCGACCTCGCTGCCGTGCTGTCCCAGATGCCTCATACCCTGGGCCTTAAAGAGACGGTTAAGATGACCTCCGGCAGATTAAGCGGCGACGTTGAGACATTTTCGGGAGACGGCCGAAAAGGGATTCGAAGCCGCTCTAACCTCATCGGTCTGGAAGGGACAGTGGACGGCAAAAAAGTCACCTTGTCGGAGCCGGTGAATGCAGAGGCGGAGGTTACGTCTGATGAGGGCGGTATAAAGATTGATAAATTAGACGTGTCGGCTTCTTTTGCCAAAATCAGATGTTCAGGCAACAGCCAGTTACTGAACTGCGGCGCCGATGTGGATTTGGCAAAGTTTCAGAGCGAGCTGGGACAATTTGTGAATACCGGCCCATACAAACTGGCCGGGATATTTACTGGAAAGGCGGAAGTGTCCATAAAGGAGGAAAAAATTGCCGCTGCCGGCACATCAACGGTCAAGGATTTTCGTCTTACCTCGACAGACGGTTCGAGTGCATTCGAACCGGCGGCTGATTTGAATTTTAATGCCGTTGTCGACCGCAAAGAAAATGTTCTCGATATTGACTCCCTGAAACTGGCCGCAAGCTTCGGCGAGGTCAGCACAAAGGCAGCGGTTCTGCCATTGGGCGAAAAGGCGGCAAAACCTGTGAACCTGCCTGTTTCTGCACATATCGACCTCCAGAAAATTCAGCCTTTTGCCGTAATGCTGGCGTCTTTTCCGAAAGAAATGCAACTGGCGGGGATGGTCGATTCCGAGGTGTCACTCAGCGCCGAGAAGAACAATTATAAAATTGTTACCGATGCCACTAAAATCAGGAACCTCAGGATTGCCTATCCTCAGCAGCAGCCCTTTGAACAGGCGGAAGTTTCACTTGCTGCGGATATCAGGTTTAATCCTGATGACAAGACCTATACTGTTAAGCTGCAACTGACAAGTCCCCAGATAAAGATTAAGGGAAATATCAACCAGGCAACCAGCGGAGGCAATACAAAATTGGATGGCCAGGCGAATTGCGAATACGACTGGGCAGCCATAAGCACTATGGCGGCGCCCTATCTGCCGGCGGGTCTGAAACTTAAGGGACAAAGAAAGGATAATATCAGTTTCGCCAGCGAGTACCCCTCTAATCAGCCGGACAAGCTCGTAGAAAATCTTAATACCGCGGCAAAGCTGGGTTTTGATAGCGCCGAATATATGGGGCTGAACGTCGGGCCGACCGAAGTGAGTGTTCAGGTAAGCAACGGACTGCTGAAAATCGCACCGTTCTCGACGACGGTCAATAACGGCCAGTTGAATTTTGCGGGTGAAGCAAACTTCAAGGGACAGCCAAAGGTGTTCAGAACGCCGGGGCCGCTCCAAATAGTGAAAGACATTCAAATCAATGATGCGACGACGCGGCAGATGCTGATGTATGTAAACCCGATTTTCTCGAACGCCGTCAATGTCAGCGGTGTTGCGAATTTCTACTGCGAAAAGCTTGTTATGCCATTGTCGGGCGGGAGCAAAAATGATATTGTGGTGATTGGTACGGTCTCGATAGACCGGCTAAAGCTGCAGGCATCGGACTTTCTCGGCCAGCTTATCACTCTCCTCGGCTCAGGAGGAGGAATGGATATCGTCATACACCCCACATACTTCGTTCTGCAGAACGGCTTCCTGAAGTATGACAATATGCAGATGGACATAGGAAATAAACCCGTAAATTTCAAAGGTATTATCGGCATGGATAAAAGCCTTAATATGACCGTTACTCTCCCTTATACCGTAGGTGGCAAGACGGTAAGAGTAGGTCAGGAGCAGGCCGCCGGACGAGCATCGCTGCCGATTACAGGGACGCTCGACAAACCCCAGCTTGATGTAGGCAAATTCCTCCAGGAGCAGGCTATACAGAAAGGTATGGAGCTTCTTCTCGGAGGAGTAAAGAAAAAAAGATAAACACCGTCCCCCTTTTTGCCGACTTATTCGGTCGGGTCTGAAAGGAAACAAAAATGCTTGAAAAACTTCTGACCACACCGACAACCCAGCTCGGCAAAGCGAGCCGCTTCGTCGTCTTCCAGATTAAACTCTGGACCCACTGCGCCGCACTTCTGCGAAAAAACCGTGCAGGCCAGCAGGCCGCCGCTCTTTCCTACCACACCCTTTTCGGCATTGTCCCCCTCGCAATCGTCATCCTGATGATATTCCAGTTGTTCCCCGCCTATGAGGACATCGGCCAAAAAGTGAAAAACATCATCTACGACCAGCTCCAGCTGGCGGCAATCGAATATACCGACTCGGCAAAACCAGATGGCAAAATAAGAATCACAGAACACCTCGACAGCATAATTACCGGTTACTTCACCAAAGTAAACAAAGGCTCTATCGCCATAATAGGTGTCGTCCTTATTATCTGGGCCGCCATAGGCCTGCTCGCAACAATAGAAAAAGCCTTCAATAATATCTGGCACGTGGTAAAGGAGAGGGATTTCCTGCGAAGAATAATAAATTACTGGGCATTCCTCACCCTCGGCCCCCTCCTGCTGGGGACAGGCATATACGCAAGCACAAAATACGCCCTCATAAGCCGCCTCCAGCAAACCGTCTGGTCGAATATCACTCCCGCCGTCCTGACCTACATCGTCGCCGTAATCCTGTTCTTCTTTCTTTATTTCGTTGTCCCCAGCACAAAGGTCGAAGCGAAAGCCGCCCTCTGGGGCGCAGCAGTCGCAGCCCTGATTTGGAGCTTCTCAAAATGGGGATTCAAAGTCTACGTTACAAAATACGTGCCTTATAACGAGGTTTATGGCGTTCTCGGCCTTATACCCCTCAGCGTCTTCTGGATTTTCCTGACCTGGCTTATAATCCTGTTCGGCTTGCAGCTCACTTTCACCACCCAGCATCTTGCCGCCCTCGACGCCGATGCCATTGCCGCCGCAAGAAAAACCGAGGAATATTTTATCGCCAACGATATCACCTTTATAAATATCGTCAGGGAAATCGCCGCCGCCTTCGAGAGAAACCAGGCGCCGCTCCAGGCAGAGGTTATTTCGAGCAGCCTGAACATTCCCGCTGAATTTTGCGATAAAGTATTGAACCACCTTGTAACCAGCGGCCTTGTGATAAAAACCGCCGAGCCGAAAGTCGGCTTTGTCCCCGCAAAAGACCCGGCAAACATCAGATTGTCCGACATCGCCGCCGCTGGAGCCAAGGCAAGTTTTGCGCAGTCAACAGCAGCGGGGCCGAGCGGTCTTGAGCGGATTGCTCAATCGCAAAAAGATGTTTTATCCAGATACAACATAAAGCAGATTCTTGATATTGAGCAGAGCGGTTAGAACAGCCTGAACAAAGCGATAGATGCCTTGTAAATAAAAAACAATCCGAAGAAAAACATTGCCGCCGAGCAGACCACCAGCACTATTCTTTGGCTTCGCCCGCCAAGTACTGTCGCACCCTTAAAGCTTGTCAGCGAAAGGACTTCCAGCCAAACTATGTCGCACAGCCAGTGAACGATAGCAAACAGTGCAAACGCCCAGATTCCTAATCCTCTGGCGGTAGTCGCCAGTGCCAGCCCGACTGTTGCCCACCACAGCAGAAAATACGGATTGCCCGCTGACAATATAAAGCCGGTAAAAATCGGCTTATCTCCGGCAGATTTGTCTTGTGCATTTATGCCGGTCGGTTTCATTGCGCCGGCAAACATCTGGATTGCCATTAGCAGCAGCACCACCCCGCCTGCCAGACCGATTCCAATTTGTGTGCAGGCCAGTTTCAGCAGTCTTCCCATCCCCAGCATAATCAGAATCATAAGCGGAAATTCGAGAAGACCGTGTCCGACCGCCAGAAGCGCCCCTGCGTGCCGGCTGCGCTGTCCCGTTGCTATCGCCGCCGCCGTTACAGGCCCCGGCGACAGCACACCCGACAGCGATATCACAAATACCTGAATTAAAAAAAGCAGCAGCGTCATCGGCAACTCTTATTCCCCAATGATTTTAACCAGCACACGTTTTTTGCGTTTGCCGTCGAATTCGCCGTAGAAAATCTGCTCCCACGGCCCAAAGTCCAGTTTGCCTTCCGTAACGGCAACCACAACCTCCCTGCCCATAATCGTCCGCTTCAGGTGTGCATCGGCATTGTCTTCATAGCCATTGTGTTTGTATTGCGAATACGGTTTTTCCGGCGCCAATTTTTCCAGCCA
>Ga0315284_10015477_pt1 | contig 10840 bp, 8 predicted proteins | sample YL17G09_16_MG_FD_203696 | JGI IMG/M metagenome (GOLD analysis project Ga0315284, IMG submission 203696) | Sediment microbial communities from Yellowstone Lake, YNP, Wyoming, USA - YL17G09_16 | ecosystem: Environmental > Aquatic > Freshwater > Lake > Sediment | place: USA: Wyoming | collected...
AGGCTGTTCAAGCCTTATGATCGCCTGGAAGTTGATAGGGAGCGCCTCAGTGGATTAGGTTTGGGGTTAGCGCTATGCAAGACGCTGGTGGAGCTTCATGGCGGGCAGATATGGTTAAAGAGCTCCCCTGGCAAAGGCTCAACATTTGGCTTTTCGTTGCCCCTGGGAGCTCATGAATAGTATGAGTTAGATAACAAGTCTGGGAAATTAGGGGTGAATATATGAAAGTCCTGGTTATTGAAGACGATGCACAAATCGTGGAGTCCCTCGCTCTGACTCTGCAGATACGCTGGCCTGAGGTTCAGTTGGTATCTACTCATTTAGGAGTGGAGGGGGTAGAGTTGGCCGAGAGCGAAAAACCCAATGTGATCATCCTTGATTTGGGACTTCCCGATATGAGTGGTTTCGATGTATTGAAGCAGATCCGTCTCTTTTCCTCGGTACCCCTTGTCGTCCTAACAGTTAGAACAGAGGAAGACAATATATTCAAAGCGCTTGAGTTAGGTGCAGATGACTATATAGTAAAACCATGCGGACGTCTCGAGCTATTGGCTCGGATAAGTGTTAGAACACGTGGCAGTGGAAGCAAAACTATCGGGGGGTTACCAATTTATTATGGCTCATTCTGCTTCAATCCGAGCACGCGTCAGCTTTTATGCCATAACAAGGAAGTAGGACTTACTACCATTGAAGCTAATATAATTCATTGCTTAATGAAAAATGCGGGCCAAGTGGTTACTTACTCTAAATTAGCTGAAGAGACATGGGGTGACAATTACCCAGGGATTTTGGATAGCCTTAGAGTTCATATCAGACGTTTGCGACAGAAAGTAGAACTAGACCCAGATCATCCCCAATTCATCGTTACAAAGCTAGGCGCAGGGTACTCTTTAGCAAAACCATAACAGACTTGATTGCAGAAATGAATAGAATAATACAGCAAACGTATTCGAAAATAGGTTTCAATATTGTTCCTGGTTGAGGCGAAAGACTCCCCCTCATCTCTTATTTATAGGCATTGACTTGGACGTTTCCAGAAAACGGAGAACATCTTCGTGCCAGTATCTCCTATCACCTCGTGACCCAACGCGATAGAACTTCAGTGTCCCTTGATCACTCCATCGCCTGACACTACATATGCTGACTTGTAGGATATCCGCCACTTGCTGAACAGTTAGCATTCTTTCGTATCTGGCCTCTTTTGTTGCCTGCATTTTCACTCACCCCTCTTTTAATATTGTGCGTGATAATAAAGGTAGCCTTGCTTGCCTTGAGTTACGACTATTACATCGTGCATTAATAGATATACTTACACATTCACATAGTAGGCTACTACTAATTGGTAGTATATTAGCATACTTACAATTGTCTATGCAATAGTTCTCTTGGGTGTATATTGAGTAGGAATAAAGTACTAGGGAGGAGCGGAAAGTTGTGAAATGGCAGCGATAGCATAAGGATGGTAACCCGGTAGGTCATGTTCGCCTTTGCCCCGGTCTGCCGACTAGTGAAATCCGCCGCATTGGGTCGGCTTCCCGTATGCGCGGAAGTTCTCTTTCGATATCATTTCATTCATTTGTAAACACTTTGTAACCTGCTGTTAACATTCTTAATCGATTGCTTAATCTCATAAGCGTATGCTTTCATATGGTCAGATGCGATGCCTTGATGTTTCTCAAGTTTCTCCTGTAAACAAACAGTACCCGGGGCATCGACTGAAGACATAGCGATACAATATGTATCTCATGTGGTTAGACATCTCTTTGAAGGAAGGTGCTGGATAAATCTGCTGTTATGCGCAGAGTTAAAGATTTTATAGAAGGGAGGGTTCTCTATAATGGTATTGAAGATGGATTCCATCCAGGTCGGAAATAAAGCAAAAAAAAGCGAGACTATGTACGATCTTCGACTTTCAGACATAAATCTTACTATATGGGCTTTGGTTCGTCAGACCTGGTCAATAATGTACAAGGCGGCCGAGTCAAGGCTCAATAAGGTGGGGTTAACACCAGAAAAACTTGCTGTTCTTTGGATTTGTAGAGATTATCCTGGTATATTGACTACTGCCGAGATAGCGCGGTTTCTATCGCGACAAAGTCAAAGCGTGACGGGGTTACTCAACAGGATGGAAGAGGAAAAGCTCGTAACAAGGAACCCGAAACGGAAGGGGCGGCCTTTTACAGAAGTAAAGCTAACTACCAAAGGGGAGGAAGTCTGCCATAATGGGATAGTAGTAATAAAAGACCTAATTTTAGTAATCGCGCCGGCCTTGTCAGAGGGAGATCAGCAACAGCTTCAGAAGCTCTTAGGGGCACTGCGCCAGAGCGCAATTGGAGACCTAAAGACGGATCTGACTCGACCTCCTGATTTTCCTACAGCAGAGTTAATACCTGTAAAATGGTAGGGGCGGGTCTCGATGAGAGTAAGCAGATAGCGGCGAAAATGAAGCTCAAGAAGGTGAGCAAACAATCGCCTTAGGAAGTTTGCGCGGAACTCGGAGACAGGCTGATATTCTGAGATGCTAAAGGTGCAGCAAATTATTGCCCAGGACACCTGCGAACATCACTATCAGCAGTATCAGGCAAGCGATGACCGCCTTTAAATGCGCGGTACTCGTTGCCAGCCACCAGAATCCCCATCCCAGCGCCACGGTGACCAGGAGTTTTGCCCCGTAGTACAAGGCCTCATTGTGCGATAACAGGACTCTGGCGAAGGGGTTGCCTTCGATATTGGCAGAATCCCTCAGGCAGATGTAGGTGCTGCTGGCTTCAGCCAGCGATAAGATGACCCAAACAAACACCAGGGTTCTGGTCAACCTCAGCAGATTCGATTGCCTGTGACTTACTCCGTTGGTAAACATATCAACCTTCGCTTCTAAACGGCTAAATGATTCGTTTGAACTAAGAACTAGTGATTTCGATCTGTTTACTGATTTCTACAATACCTGTAAAACGGTGAGAGCGGGTCTCGATTGATATTAGTTGGTGGTGAAGGGGGTGAACTTCTCCATCTGTGTTGTGCTGAGAGACCCGCTCCCGAATCCTTTTTGTTGTGTTTCTAACTAGAAAGTTCCTCGACTATTTGCCTCTGTCACTTCATATTATCGAGCTACCTTTCCTCGGATGAGGTATGTTCCACCGATTAAGACCGAAACGATACCGAGGCCGATCAGCAGCCACGGAAGAACGGCTTGGAACCAGAACAGCATACCCAGTCCATTTTTGGCCACATCTACCAGTTCCGCAATAGTCGTCTCAGTCCACGCGACGTTGGCTATTAAGACAGGTACTCTATTGCCCCCCATATCCATGCTCGTGGTGCTAGTGGCATTCTGGTCAACCACAGCTCCAGTTTTTGGCTCTATGAATAGGTTGACGGTCGTACTGAGAAACATGGCTAATTTGGTCTGGGGGTTAGTGCCTAACGATACATCGCTCGCACTCATCTGGAAGACGACAACCTTCAGGCCTCGAAATTCCTCAGATTTCACATAGCTGGCCGTCAGGGGTTTGTTTACACTTGGGTTCCAGATATCAAAGGTATCCCCCGGGCCCAGGCCCTTCGGAGGCGCCCAGTAGCCAGTCCGACCCCTTTCATCGATGGCCGTCACGAACTTGAGGGTCTTTCTTTCTATCGCCATAGTGTTCTCATCACCGTACACAGATGAAAGGTCGGTCTGAGTAGCAGCATTGATAATGGTGCGCTTTTCGTGAATGAGCAGCGCGCCATCCTGGGTCCCTGCAGCCTTTTGAGCCAGCTCCTGTTTTACGGGGAAACTAATCATCGACTGAGAAGCAGCATCTAATACTGCAAAATCCCCATCGAAATGGTATGTGCGCTCGTAACTTGTAGGTATCTGCGCCAGCGCGGGGAAGATGACCGTTGTCCACAATATGCCCACAATCACCAGTACCAACCCTATAATAGATATCACAAACCATTTTCTAGCAGCCATTGATACTTCCTCCTTATCTATTTCCATTCTAAACGGCTAACTGATTCGTATGACCTAAGAACCAGTGATTTTGACCTGTCTTGTGATTTCCACAATGAGTTGAGCCAGGAAGCTCATGGAATTGTTGAATATTAGGATTACCTGATTTCCTAACAGTGTATGATCTTGAGCGGATAGATTACCCATATTGTTGCTAGCTAAGCTATTGCTCGACAAGCTCGCAAATAATTCTATAAGCAAGCGGAAAGTATCAACGATAGCTTTTGCTAGAGACTCCATTCTGCCTCATTCCTCTTTCAATCTAACCTTCTGAAATAGACCTTGATCCATTCTTTTTTAACTTTGACATCAGTGTCTTATTAGTTGGACTGTGCAGTCGCGGGAGCCATAACAACCTGCAAAGCCTGGGCCAAATAACCAAGTAGGTTGACATACACATCAACAAAGGCACTAACCATAGCTTTCCCTTCCGGTGTCATATCCGGGATTTTCTCTTGCACAAGGACCCAAGCATTGTCCGACCATACCCAGGTCGTACCGCCACCGGGCTCAAACCAGTGTCCCGCTACTTCTCTTAAAAAAGACCAAACATAAACCAGCATGTTTACTAGCATCCCTCCGCCTGCCACGTCTCCGTCACTAGGACTTTCTCCATTTGCAACCCGGATGAGAGTGGAATTTTCGGCGAAAAAAGTTTGAGCCGATGCTAGTGTTGTTGGCGAAGCTAGTCCGGTAGTTATCACAAATATGAGCACAGCCATGGCGATCATGGTTGGCTTCTTTAGTAGACCCAAACGATTCATATCTTGCTCCTGAAATTTGGAATTATATGCTATATATAATATTTAATATTATTGACTTAGTATCCATAATCACTGCTACAATTACTTTATCAGCCCTACTCATACCTTATCAATCACCCGTTTGTACTTATCTATATAAATAGATAGTACTTAGTACTGGAGTGTAACCTGATATCTATTTGGTGAGGCTGAGGTAAACGAGCGTGAAGCAGGAATAATCTACTTGAACTGATTAGCTGAGCCTAAAGGCACCTGATTTAAAGAAGTGAACAATGATTTATCCCAATAGCAATGCTGTCGACCTTATTCTGTGGAAATGGAGTGAACCCCTGAAACCGGACACAATGGGTTAGGAAGGTTTAGGGTTGGTTACAAAATTGCGTATTACCGCCAACGTACAATTGTAATCTGGTTGTAAGCTTTCTGTAATTGGGTCTTCACAACATTAATCGATTCCTTAATCCCGTGTGAGTATGCTGAATCACGAAGAGACCGATGAAGCCATTATCCGCTGTAATGATGTGTGTTACTGTTGATATTAACAAACCACCGTGGTAAAAGCATTCCGCCACGATCTTCCCTCGCTAGCAAGTAGCGGTTGCTCTGCCTTCGCTGAGGGGCAGGTCCCTGTAATAGTTGTGCGCTGGACCGAATTAACCAAGTGTGTTGCGAATATGCACGCTTCACTCCATTTCACTGCCGTTGTCATATTCGAGTGACAATAACTCAGGTAAACCCAAATACATATGCTAATCAACTTTTGGAGGTGATTCATGAGTGCGGGGAATAGATTCGAAGAAATTGTCGGCATGGAATCGTCGGAACTTGGCGAAGTCGTGGATAATGACATGCTGGCCTTCTTTTCCAGCCTGATAGAAGAGAATGCGAAACTCACACAAAAGCTCCAGGAATTAGACTCCCAGACGAAGCTTCCAGATGACATTATGGCAGAGGCTCACAGAAAAGCAGGCGCTATTAGACTTTTGGCGGAAAAACAAGCAAGAGATAGAGCAGTAGCGATTATTGGTGAATCTCTGAGCAAAGCCAAGCTAGAGGCAAATAGAATTCTGGAAGAGGCTAAAGAGAAGGGTCAGGCTATCATGGAAGAAGAAACAAAGTCAGCGCAGCAGTACGGGCTGCTAATCATTAAGAAGGCAAGAGAGAAGGCCATCTCAATACTTGAAGAAGCTAACGGTCACGTCCGCGTAGCTACCAGCGTTTAGTCAAAAGGCTAGACGATAATACTGCAGAATTGACCGCAGCACTTAGAATAGACGTCCCAAGATACTATTCCCTGGTTATAGAAGAACCTAGCTGAATTGGCAACAGACGTGGCATCTTCGTCTGAGGGGTTTTAGAGAACCTACATATGCTCAGAAATCAGGATGTCATTAGGTTCGGCAACAACATAACATTGGCCGAGGATAACGCAAGGCCGAGTTATTTGAAACAACCCGCGGCATCTAGGCCGTTGCTGGCGTATTCGCTTCATCAGAGACAGTAGGTGTGAGTTTAACTACGCAAGGAAAGTCCTTGAGGAAAGGGTCCGGGCAGCAACTAGTGTCGTCGTACGCCGCCACGCGGCAAGGGCAGAAACCTAATAGCAGCTAGAACGAAATCAATAACAGCTAAAAGAGCGTCTGATAAGTCCAACAACATTAGAAACGCTAACAACTTAGGCGCATGCGTGCGCTGCTCTAACATATAACTATCATGTCCGCCTTTCTTGATCAATTCAACCACCTTGATCCCGGGGCCTTCCTTACGACAAAAGGGCTGGAGTGCCTGTCCCAAAGGCTGCCCAAATACTAATACCGGTATCGGACAGAACAGGCACTCCAGCCCCACCAATATCGATGCATATATTCAGACTTCACTACGTCGCAATATTTACCATTTACTGTCGAAGATAGGAAAACAAAAAACAATCTTGGTGGTTGGCAAAGCAATTAGTAGATTCCCAACTGTTCTTCATACACATCAGAGACCTTCTTACTAGCATCATTACAGCGGATAATGGCTTCATCGGTCTCTTTGTGATTCAGCATACTTACACGGGATTAAGGAATCGATTAATGTTGTGAAGACCCAATTACAGAAAGCTTACAACCAGATTACAATTGTACGTTGGCGGTAATAGGCAATTTTGTAGTATTACCAAATCACTCCAGGGTATTGGCACAGAAATGATATTGCCGGTATATATATGAGGAAGTGTATCGCTTTAATATTGGGCCATAATCTTCGACTCTTTCTCAGGCCTTACCTTGGTTCCAGCCAATTGTATGCGGTAGTACTTTCTTCACACTGTATGACCAGACTGTTGGGTGATTGATTAAGCATGATTAGCGATGATAGAATTATAATAGTGTTGATAATCATAGTACAGCAAATTGAGAGTGCAACTTCTGTAGTGGAAATACCTATAGTGTCTGATAGACAGCAAGGTTAATGTGTGCAAGATATGGAGAACGCGAAAGAGGAATTCTTAGTAGTTGATGGCGCCCAAAAAAAGAGCATTGTTAAGCCTCGCTTCGCCCGGGGTATGCTCATGCGTAGGAGCAGCAGATGCTGCTTTGATGGTCAGATGATAAAATATGCTTATCCGATTCGCATTTTGACTATCCTCTCACTCATAATATCGATTGGCATAACGGCTTTTGTTCCCCAGGCTGCATTCGCTGCCTGTCCCACTACGCTGAGTCTGACACTTCTCAACGACCCCCATCTCCTGGTGGATTCCAATAATCCCCCAAGCGGCCCTCAAGTTACAATAGCGTATGCTACTGTCAGGAACACCGGTGCTGCCACTGCCAACGACGTATATATGTACGTAGGTAATGGGACGACCCCAGGCACGTTTGCTGCAGGAAGCGACGGCCAGAGATTGTCCATGCTGGGCGGCGTAAGCGATGCCACCAGATTTATCGGTAATCTGGCGCCAGGCGAGTCGAGGACTGTCTACTGGATGTTGACCTATCCGCTAACATATAGCAAGACTTATCCCATGACCATATGGGCAAATAACGCGGCGGGTTGCTCTGTTCAAGGCTCGCATACCTTCACCACTCAAAGCACGATAAGTGCACAGGCGGACAAGATTTTGGGCAATGTGGCGGTTGATCCGCCGAGTGGTGTGGTTCACGTTGGCAATATACTAACTGTAACTGTGACCGGATTCAATTTAGGCACTATCGGCTCAAATGGCGACGCCTGGTTTCAGCCAGTAGGCAATTTGAACTTCAGCCCTGACTGCTTCCGCCTTATCAGGAGCGAGGTCTATATTCACAGCCTCGCGAATAGATGCGGTTACGGCTCCATGCCTTATATAGACAGGTTGTACTATCCGGGAATCAGGACATGCTATGCAAACAATGCGGCTGACTATGTCAAATACTATTTTGTCGCTTTGCAGGAATGCACGACCACAATGAAACTCTATCAGGAGGCAGCTTCAGGGACTCAGGAGAAATACAGCCCGGACTATGGTACGGCCGGAGCCACCTTAACTACAACAAGTCACGGGGGCAGTGTAACTCTTGACAAATCGGTTTCACCCCCATCGTGGGGGGCTAATACACTTTTCACCTGGACGATCACATACACCAATAACACTGACTATCCTGTGGGTGATCCTCAGACCTTCAACGGTCTTGTGCTCATAGATGAGGCGATTCCTGGAAATACTACTTATGTGGCAGGCAGCACCACTTGCAGCGGCGGCTGCATTATTTATTATTCAACTGACAACGGCGTTACGTGGTCGACAACCGAGCCTCCAGCAAGTCAGGTTACAAAGATTAAATGGTACATAAATCAAACTATAGCTGCGCACAGCAGCGGGACTGTGAGCTTTCAGAGCAGAGTAAACTCCGGGGTGCCGGGGGAGTCCCGGATATGCAATACCGTCTCTGGCAGAATAGGTGATGGCGCGTCACTAGGGACAGACACGGTATGCGCTAATATGGAAATAGACCTTCACCTGAGCAAAGTGGTTAATCAGGCCCATCCCTGTGAGAACAGTAACGTAAATTACACAATTACGGTTAATAACCCCGGAACTGGAAACGCCACTAACGTACAGGTTACGGACTTGCTTCCTGCAGGGCTTACCTATTACTCGATCACGCCCAGTCAAGGCAGCTACAGCAACATAACCGGCGTGTGGAGTCTAGGCAATTTGACCGCAGGAGGCAACGCTACTCTGCTACTTACTGCCACCGTGAATAGCGGTACGGGGGGACAGACTATAACGAACACCGGGAACATAACCTATGCGGACCAGATAGACCCTGTTAGCGACAACAACTCCGCTCATGACAATATAACTGTTCACACCAGACCTGTAGCGACGGCGTCTTGGAACTCACCTCCTGTATGCGTGGGACAGACAATAGAGCTGTACGGTGGCCCTGCGGGGATGGGCAATTACTCCTGGACAGGACCGAATAGCTTCAGCAGCACCTTGCAGAACCCAACTATAGGCAATGCCACTCTGGATATGGCTGGCAATTATACCCTGACGGTGACCGATGCCAATGGCTGCAGCGATACCGCAACTGCTGATGTGGCAGTAGTAAGCTGTCCACATTATCCCGATACACCGAGCAACATTTCGCCTTCCCCTGCAACCTGTGTGGGGCTGCCCGTTACCCTCACAGCATCCCCATTCTCCGATCCAGAGGGACACGACCAGGCTGCCTCCCAATGGCAGATCAGGGCCAGCACGGGGAGCTACTCCGACCCCGTTTTCGATAGCGGAATTGATACGGGGAACCTTACCAGCATCGTTATCCCCCTTGGCATATTAAGTGACTCGAGCAGCTATTGTTGGCACGTCCAGTACCAGGACGACCACGGCCATTGGTCTCAATACTCCGATGAAACATGTTTCTACACCAAACCTGTGGCGACGGCGTCTTCGAGCCCCCCTGTATGTGAGGAAGGGACTATACAGTTAACAGGTGGCCCTTCTGGCATGAGCATCTATAGCTGGGTAGGGCCCAATGGATTCTCCAGCAGCTTACAGAGTCCTACCATCTCCAATGCCACGCTGGCTATGTTAGGCAATTATGCCCTGACTGTCATGGATGCCAATGGGTGCAGCGGCAATGCTACTACCAACGTTGTGGTGAACGCCAGACCTGTAGCGACGGCGTCTTGGAACTCACCTCCTGTATGCGTGGGACAGACAATAGAGCTGTACGGTGGCCCTGCGGGGATGGGCAATTACTCCTGGACAGGCCCGAATAGCTTCAGCAGCACCTTGCAGAACCCAACTATAGGCAATGCCACTCTGGATATGGCTGGCAATTATACCCTGACGGTGACCGATGCCAATGGCTGCAGCGATACCGCAACTGCTGATGTGGCAGTAGTAAGCTGTCCACATTATCCCGATACACCGAGCAACATTTCGCCTTCCCCTGCAACCTGTGTGGGGCTGCCCGTTACCCTCACAGCATCCCCATTCTCCGATCCAGAGGGACACGACCAGGCTGCCTCCCAATGGCAGATCAGGGCCAGCACGGGGAGCTACTCCGACCCCGTTTTCGATAGCGGAATTGATACGGGGAACCTTACCAGCATCGTTATCCCCCTTGGCATATTAAGTGACTCGAGCAGCTATTGTTGGCACGTCCAGTACCAGGACGACCACGGCCATTGGTCTCAATACTCCGATGAAACATGTTTCTACACCAAACCTGTGGCGACGGCGTCTTCGAGCCCCCCTGTATGTGAGGAAGGGACTATACAGTTAACAGGTGGCCCTTCTGGCATGAGCATCTATAGCTGGGTAGGGCCCAATGGATTCTCCAGCAGCTTACAGAGTCCTACCATCTCCAATGCCACGCTGGCTATGTTAGGCAATTATGCCCTGACTGTCATGGATGCCAATGGGTGCAGCGGCAATGCTACTACCAACGTTGTGGTGAACGCCAGACCTGTAGCGACGGCGTCTTGGAACTCACCTCCTGTATGCGTGGGACAGACAATAGAGCTGTACGGTGGCCCTGCGGGGATGGGCAATTACTCCTGGACAGGCCCGAATAGCTTCAGCAGCACCTTGCAGAACCCAACT
>Ga0315284_10015481_pt1 | contig 10838 bp, 26 predicted proteins | sample YL17G09_16_MG_FD_203696 | JGI IMG/M metagenome (GOLD analysis project Ga0315284, IMG submission 203696) | Sediment microbial communities from Yellowstone Lake, YNP, Wyoming, USA - YL17G09_16 | ecosystem: Environmental > Aquatic > Freshwater > Lake > Sediment | place: USA: Wyoming | collected...
ACTACGTTTCGCGTTCAGGGGCTTTCAAATTTTCCCTGCGTCAATCCCGACTCCTATATCGTGGGACCGTGGACCGGTGAAAAGGCTGGACTGGCGTGGGAATTCGCTGCGGTCATTTCGGATGTCTTGTTCAAGGAAGGCAAGAGTTTCGTCTTTGACGCGCAGTTCGTTAACGAGTGGACCCGCCGCCAGTGGCAGGTCGTTGCCCGGAGTCATGGGTACAAGCCGGTCGGCTTCATCTTCTATACTCCGTGGGAACAGATTCAGGCTAATCAGAAGGCTCGCGGAAGCAGGGGAACGTATGGGGAAATCCCCATTCCCAAGCAGGAAGCCTTCTATAAGTCCTTCCGTGATCAGGTGAACGACAAGACGCTTTTCGAGGGGTTCGACGCGTACATCGTTGCCGAGTGGGGAAAAGAACTTTCTTATTTTGGAACTTAGTTCCACACAATAGGATTATGAACAGGGTCATTGAAGCGGTACAGTTCGCGGCGGCGAAGCACGGCACCCAGAAGCGGAAGGGGACCGGAAGACCCTATACGGATCACCTGTACCGTGTAGCGGGTGCTGTAGCCGAACGGGTGAATGCAATAAACATGATGGCCGAAGACCTCGTGGTTGCCGCGCTACTGCATGACACACTTGAAGATACGACGGCAACGAAAGAGGAAATCAGCCAGAAGTTTGGTTGGCAGGTCTTGGAATATGTCGTTGCAATGACAAAAGCCAAGGACGACAGGCCGCGCAGGGTTCGAAACGCGGAATACTTTGAGCGGCTGAAGAAAGCGCCCGTAGTTGTCAAGATTCTCAAGATGATCGACCGTCTTGATAACTTGGGCGAGATTATGGGAATGGAGGCTAGTTTTATTAAGAAGTATTGTACGGAATCACTAGAACTTCTTGACGCCATCGGGGACGCTGACGCTTCGTTGAAGTCTGCTATTGAGAATCGCGTAAGTGCGATCAGTCTCTCAACCGAACGCCTTGGGGTTTTATAGTGAAACACAAGTTCAATACAATTCCGTCGAAGGGGTTCCTGTGGGCCGCGCTCCGCAAGTATCGGGACCAGCATGTCTCGTTCGCACTGGACCCGAGTTCTACGCACTGGAATGACTTGGAGAAGGTGGGATTTGACAGGCAGCAGCCCGTGACCGTTTCGGGAGTTTTTATATGTATCCTGAAGCACGGGAATTCCAGTCCGTCTCAGATTGAGTTTTGTTTTAGGAAGGTGGATTTCGAGCAGGGAGGAAAGGTCGTCCAGTGGTTGTCCGCTCTTCCTCCGAGTTTCAGAAATAGGATTCTCTGTCATTTTCTGATGACCGAAATGCGGGGTATCGGCTGGATAGAATATGTGAATTCCCTGATCCCGAAACTTCCGATGATGAAATAGGAGGACGATTCCGCATACGCTGGCAGTTTAATGAATCAGGGTTTGGACTTAAGGGGGAGTTCCCACCAGCCGAAAGGCAAAATAAAGAACCACCCCACCTGCCAGCCTGTGTGGAATCTGACGCGACGTGTTGCGAGTTAAGGAATTTAGAATGATTGAAACATCAGACAAAGTTGTTTTTGTTTTGCACAAGATATGGCATAGTGCTTTTCATATCGCTCGTTTTAAATTGCTTGGTGTTTGGCACAGTAAAGAAAAAATGCTGGCGTTTGCGGAACAGGAAAAAAGGGCTGATGAAGCCAAGGACATGAAAATTTTTCGTTCTCTTGGGATTACCCAAGTCGAGTATACGTGGGATGTGGAGCATGTCATATGATTAAAAACATCTATGCTTTCAGAAACTTCAACATTGCGTGTACCGACGAGAACGGCCAGCAGGTTGTCTCCGAACAAAAAAACATTCTTATTGAAATGCTGAAAGGCATGCTGAAGAGGAAAGTCATAACCCCTTTTACTGTTGTGTTTTCCAGCGGTGCGGATGATAGGGAATATGGAATGTCTGTAAGAGAAATCCTTCACCTCACGGGTAAAAGGGAAAAGCGTTCTTAAAGAACCTTTCTTATTATTCACCTTAAGACCGCACAATAGGAATATATTTAAGGAATTGATTATGGCGCTTTCTTGGAAGCCCCGTTTGTATGGCCCGATGGACGAAACCTACTGTTCGCCCGCTTGTGGTGGGGGTTGTACCCGAGAATCCTACGAGAAGGCACACGAAGTGTCGAAGAAACTCGCCAGCCGTCTTGGAAAAGGCTGGACCCCGCGTGTCTGGGAGAACTTGGGCTGGCACTACTGCGTCATTTCGCCCTGCAAGCGAATCAAGGTGCATTACAACAACGTGAACTCATATACCGCGTATCTAGGTGTACCCGATAGCGTGGGTGGCAGTTGGGCGGAAAACGGGAAAACTCCGGAATCAGCGATCCAGAAAACCGTTGCCGCCGCCAAGACCGAACTCAAAAAGATCGGCGCTTGTATCGCGGGCCTGTAAAGAGTAGATAATATTTCTTACTCTCAGCGGGATAATCACACAATAGAAGAACCATTAGAAAGGGAAAACATGACGACTGCTGACTCGCTGGCGAAGACCGTTCAGGACTCGAAGCTTGACTTTGGCATCTTTTTTTATGACGTGCCCGAGGAGACGCCACACCTGTACCCTGTCATTGCGAGGGCGATTCGCAAGCGGGCTCTCTTCGTCAATCTTTCCTGCTATCTGATCCAGATGGCGCAGCGCAACCAGTTGGAAATGGCGCTGGCCAAGGCCATGGACGACGCGGAGGAAGAGTGCAGGAAGAACGGCAAGGCGTTCAAGCGCGTGGATTACAAGATTCTCCGGTTCGATCCGTCTGAAACGGAGAAACTTCGACAGATTTCCGCGCAGGAGTTGCACAAGCAGGTTGTTGACATCGGCAAGTCCCTGCTGGCCAGCATCGAGCGGTATGAGGAAAAGCTGAACAAGAAGGAGTACGACATCGACACACATATCACGCGGTTTCACGCGGCAGTCTGGAAGGCCAAGCGCGATCTGGACGAGGCGCGTGGGCTGGCGATGGTCTTCCTGATCGACAAGGACGTTGCAACCGCCATCGACGCCTCTACGAAGATTCTGGAAGCGCAGGCGATCTGCCTTGCCAAGGCGAAGGAAGAGGCGAAGAAGCTGGAAGAGAAGGCCAAGAAGGTGGAGGCATCGGAGAAGTGAAAACAAAAAAGCTGAAAGACCCTCTGAAGTTGTTCGCGGTCGTTTGCGAAAACGGGTGCATCTACTCCAGCGCGGCTGGCTCTGAAATTGGTGTTTTTACCGACTACGAAGATGCCGAGAACTTTCGAAAAGATGCTCGAAACGGTGGTAACACGTGTGATTGCGACGATCACCGAATCGTCTGCTATGCTCCGGTAAAGGACAGCCCGGAAAAGCCCCATGAATAAAAACCACGTCTTGGGCGAAGGATACATCTGGTTTAGTAGGAGTTCCCTGTACAAGTGCCGTAATGGGTACGACGGGCTTCATCTTGTTACCAAAGCCAGCGGCATAGACCCCGTCGAGTTGAAAATTGATCGTGACAACTTGGGAGCGTGGCAGAAAGTTCGCCTTGTCGCGATTCCTTTGCCTGAGGGAAAGAAAAAGGGAAAGTGATGAGCATCAGAAAAGCCCTCGACGCGCAAATTGCGGCCTTGACCTCCGAGAGGGACGAGTTTAAGTCTGCGATGGTAGAATATCGTCATTCCGTCATGGGGTTAGAGTGCGAACGAGACGCACTGAAGGAGCAGAACAAGAAACTCTGGGAACTCGCTTATCCAGATGGCCCGAGCGGAGATGCCGGGTTTTCGTGCAAGGCGTATATGAAATTGGAGGCCGAGCGGGAGGCGCTGAAGAAGTACGGGGCACACCTGTGGGAGGTGCTGAAGAAGTACGGGAAGCACGCGGATGATTGTGCCATGCAGGAGGACTGCCACAATAATACCTGCTCCTGCGGATGGAGTGAAACTCGTGGTTACGCCTTATATCCAGACAACGCCGCCCTGCGCGTCGAGGGGGAGGAGAAGAAGTAGCATGGATATGAAAACCGTGTTGAGGATCGCGTCTAAAGACCTACGCTATTCACCCGGAGAGCCATATTCCCTCACGCAGGATCGCGTAATAAGTTTGCTTGTGGACGAGAGGACCGAGCTGAAGGCCGAGGTGGCGAAGCGAACAAAGACGCTTATGGTAATCTTGGCATTACAGAAGGACGGAGAAGCGGAGATTGCGGAGTTGCGGGTGTCACTGGCGGTGTATGGGGCGCATGATCGTGAGTGCAAGGTGCGGCATAAAAAGATCGGCCCATGCACCTGCGGATTCGACGCCGCCCTTGCACCGCATGGATAGGATATTCTCAGAATGGAAAAACAAACCGTGCTAAAGCCCAAGCCGGGATCGCCCAAAGCCCGAAGGATTGGGTGTACTTGTTCCCTTCGTGAGAACAACCGGGGGAAAGGCGTATATTGTCCACCGGAGTTTGGGCTAACGCGCATTGCGTGGTGGGTCGATTGGAAATGTCCGGTTCACAGGACTGACGTCAACAAGATTGCCCATTCTGCTCTCGCGCTCGCAAAGAAAAAGGAAAAGAAGTGACCAAAACAAAGACAAAAGAAGTACGGGATTTTTTGTGGAGCATGGCCCACAAGAAAAGCTTTGTTTCCCGGTTGAGCAACTGCATAAAGGATGCGGTCAGATGGATGAACTGTCCGCAGCCTCTTGGTGCTCTTGTTTCTCCGAGCGGAATTTGTTGTAAGGATACGTTTGCGGGTTTTTCTATCAGGTGTACACCGAAGGGCTTCGGCGATACTCCTGTTATTGTTTTCATGAAACTCAAAGGCCCGCCTATCAGTCCAGCCGAAAGTTACTGTCTGGTCAACATGGTTCGGGAGCACGCCGAAGTCGTAGAGACGTGGGGCGGGCAGGACGGAAGTGAGAAGTGGCCGTGCTGTTTTGCTGTTCGGCTTTCTGCTCCAGCGGGACTGGACATGCTTCGCGCTTTGCGAGATTACTTTTCTGGCTGTCCGGACCATCCAGAAAACGCAATGCTCTGCAAGTGCGGATGGTACGAGAAGGGAAAGAGGAAACTGATCGTTCCCAGCAAGTTCAAGAAGGTTTAAGGAGTATTCCGTGGACATCTATGTTTACAAGCGGAAGCTAATCTGCGCTGTTACACTCCCACGCGAAGGGGAGACAGTCGCAAAGTGGCATCTCTATGACTTGGACGGCAAGACAATAAGTTGGGGATACAGCAAGGGTTGGGGTCAGGATGGGTGTGGCTGTATTCCGGCAGCAATGAACAATGCAAAGAGGGCCGCGAGAAGGGAATACGCAAAGAAAGGACTCGCAAAGAAATGACTTTCTACGAACAGCCCCCGTCAAAAGAAAAGCTTAAAAATCTCTTGAACTTCGACGCTCTTGATAGTGCCGAGAAGATCACTGGAAAGTCCTACAAGGAGGACAAGGCCACGGAATCTCTTGGAATGCTTCTCCACATGACGGGCGTAGCGGAGAGCCGCGCAGCGCTTCAGGCGTCACGCGACACTTGGCACGGAATGCCCTTGAACAAGTACCTTGAAGTTGTCAAGGAAATCGGATTCGAGCAGGTGTATAAAGTCGATTTCCACTCACACTCTTCAGAAAAAACTGAAACTTTCTTCGTGTTCTTCAGTCCGGGCAAAGGCCTGCTCCTCTGCTTTGATACCTATGGAACAGACCACGTAAACGGCGGGCATGTTTATTTTAATTTGAAACGGAATTCGAGTGACTGGCCGGATTTCGGATTCAGCGGTGGAGTGGCCGAATCAGATCAGAACGTCTTGGTGGGAAGCGTCGATTGCCGTGAAGGGCTTCGGTTTAATGTTGAAGAGATGGAGAAATCTGGTAAACTCTTGCCGAAGTGGATTGAGCGCCCGCATCTGTGGCTGCTTCATCACGGAGACACCCACGACAAAGAGTACGAGTTTGACCGATACGACAAGATAATCGAGGAACGGATTAACCTTCTCCCAGAAAGCGTCCGGGCTTCTATTACTCCGAAGGAGTGACAATGGAAACAGTAAAGGTCGAGGGCGACTGGGCTATCTTCAAGAAGAAGGATTCCGAGGGCGGGGAGTATGCAATTCGGATTAATGCCGTGAAGGTGATTGATCGGGTGAAGGACGGCGTCCTGATCAACGGAGAGATGATGGACGCGACTTACGAGGATGCCGTCAAGGCGGTCATCCTTCACGAAGCGCGGCAGAAAGGATTGCTTACGGATAGTAAACGTTCTGGCGATGATGGCCCCGATAGCCCAGATGGCTATCTTCCTCTCAGAGGTTAGAAAGACGGAACTAAGTTCCAATAACAGGGGGTGATCTAATGACGCACAAAAAAGATAAAGCCGCTATATCGGAATTCAAGAATAGAATGAAAAAGACAAAAGCTTTTGATGTTGGTGCATTCCTTAAGAAAAACCCCGAAATCATTCGGGATGAGATCGATAGGGAAATACTGAATGATCTTCGAAAGTTTCCCATTACGAAAGAAACAACCACGATCAGCGAATTGGCGGAAGTCCTTAAAGTGGGATACGCGGGAATTATTAAAGAAACAGACGATTGGCGTCCTCTGGCACAGCACGTAATGAATCTTATGCTCGCCGTGCAACTTGGAGTATTCAAAATTGATAGCATAGGTAAAAAAGGTCTTGTAATAAAAGAAGTTAAAAAGAATCCACAAAAGAAAGACACTTTTGAGGCGAGAAACAAACGAAGATTATCCCTTGGAGAATTCGTGGATAAAGTCATGGCTGCAGTAAATGAGGTTGGTTGTATTCACGCTATGGTTGTTGAGGATAATTCCAAGATTAGCGATTTTTTGTACGAAGCCGAATTGGAGGAACTACAATGCAGTCTGAATCTTCCCGTTGCGTTCAATGATTATGTGGTGGATGTAGCACAGAGATTAAAATACAAGAAAAGCGTAACTTAGTTCCGTTTAATAACTAGGAGCCAGCCATGACACCCGAAGAGATCATATCAAAGATTTACACCCAGTGTGCGGAGCGTTGCAGAGCCGACTTGGTTCCAACAATTATGAAAAAGTTTACTAAGGAACTCCGAAAGATCGCGGACGACTGTGATGCGCTTGTCAAGCAGGAGTTGGCCAAGAAAGGAAAGGGTAAGTCATGACCATCAAGGTCTGTGAAAAGGCGCTAGAAAATCTGGAAATCGCTCACCGTGCCCGCCTTGAAGAAACCCGGAATGCGTATGCTCAGTATTCCAATAGTAACAGTTGCATAGACTACAACATTTGTCCACAGTGCGGAGAGTCTTTGTCAGTATACAGAAAGAGCAAGTGGTTTTTCTGGCTTGAAGCTGCCCGTTTAAAATGTTCTGGGTGCAAAACGGTGTTTGTTGGGCTTCCGTGGCATAGTATTTTTGATCCCCGATGGGCCGTAGAAGCCCCGAAAGGTCAAGTTCAAGGTTTTCAAGGTGTTCAAGGATATCAGGGACAGACCGGAAAGGAATAATATGGAAGAAGCATATCCGTGGCAATGCCACGAATGCCACAAGCCGTTTAAGATGGAAGACGTGACCGGCGATCCTTCCAAGCCGAAGTTTGCCATGGACGGCTATGTCTATTGCAAGCGTTGCGGAATGCCGCACGGATTTGAATGCAGTAACGGGAATCGGACACTTCCCTATCCAAACCCGTGGGGCGAAAACGCCGTGCGGATACTAGAAGGAGATTAACGTGAACCGAGAAAACACGAGAGCGTTGTTCAGCAAGTTTCCGTTTTTCTACCCGGAGAGTTCGCTTCGAGAGAGTTCCATGGCGTTTGGATTTGAGTGTGGTGACGGGTGGTACAAGCTGCTTCTCAAACTCTGCAACAAGATTCAAGATGAATTGAACAAGCCGTGCGACAAGCTTAAAGAGAACTTTCGTGTTGTTCTGACTCTTTGCAAAAAGTGTCGTTCAGCCGAAAAAAGGAAGGTGACCGAAAAATCGAATTGGTAAATAAAGAACCTTCTTACTTTTCACCCCGTTTTCACACAATACAGGTGTGCCCATGAAGTTCTCAAAGAGACGCGACAGCGCCACGGCGCGAAATAAGAAGGCGTATATACGGTACACCAAAGAAGTAGACCACAAGGACGACAAGATTACAAAAGAAGAGGACGTTCGGGAGAGGAAATCCGAAGCCATTGACGATCAAGACGGTTCACTGGATTACTAGAGGGGCGATATCGTGGACGCTGAAATCAATCACGCGAAGATCGAGGCGAGTCTTGAGACCCGAGAGGCCCAGAAGAGGGTCCGTGACGAATACGCGTATATGTCGTATACTGAAAAGCGGCGGCGTGAGAAATGCATAGACGAGCGTGTCTGTCCGTTCTGCGGAGAGTTCTTATCCGCCTCAGCGCCACAGCACGTATCAAGGCCTTTCGTGAATTTCTTTCGGCAACTGGCCGCGTTGTTTGCAGAAGGAACCACGCACAGGGTAATTCGAAAAGGGGATGAACTGAGATGCGACTATTGCGCCCGTTTGCTTATGCGTTATGAGTCGAACGACGGACCACCGACCATCTTCTTGGGCGACCTTTAAGATAGGCTTAAAATGGCATTCAAGAATGTGCTGTGCCTAGAGCCTCATCCGCTTACCCGCAACGCGTGCTGCGGCGGGCTGGGCTGGATACCAGTACGATACAGGCTTTGTCAGCGCAAGCGAGGGCATAAAGGTTTACACAGGTCGTGGAGATGGGAGTGGAACGAAGGAGACAGGGAAGCGAAATTCAGAGGAAATAAGTTCTAAGGAGTCAGTAATGGTTGACCTGAAGAAGATGACCGAAGAACTGGTGGAGCGGTACTTAAGTGGCCGCGATGTTCCCTTCAGGAACCCAGACATTACCCGTGCGATACAGTCAGCGCATGGTACTTGGCTGCCCCGTTTTGCCTATGATCTCGCCCGTCAAGTCGCGGAGGCTTGCCTCAACGCGTCGATTGACAAGGCGAGAATCAGGCACAGTGAACTCGTGGCTATGGATGTTCAAGACCTCAAGCGTGAGATTTGTGGGGAAAAGGAGGCGGGTAATGACCAAGGATGACATGCGGAAGATGGCGAAGGCGTTTCGCGATTATAAAAATCCAGACAACGAAGGGAATCTCACCGACTTCGCCTGCCAAGTCGCGAATGCAATCTTGGATGAATTGGAATCCAAGAATGAAGAAGTGGAGATTGATTCCGAAGAGGGTGGGTATGTAGGACGGGCAGTCTGTTTGCGGCACTTCGGTCTACTGCGTCTGGAGATTAATCACAATGGTTGACCTACAAAAGATGGCGAAACATGGAATCCGCAATGTTCTGATGCAAAAGGATCATGGGCTCGCATACGCTGAAGTGTTGGAATATACCCGCCAAGTCGCGGAGGCGGTGAAACGTGAGGATGCCAAGCAACTGCGGAAGGCGAACACCTTGGCTCCCGACCGGGCGGGGCGCAATCTCTTGTGGCAAGCCAGCAAACTAGAACAGCAAGCCGACTTCCTCAAGCGCGAGATTTGTGGGGAGGAGAAGAAGTCATGAGTCCCAATGGCAAAGTGTCCTGTATCGTGTGCGAGAAGGAACTCGAAATAGACGGGGCGACCGTGCCCGTTGTCAGAACGCCAGAAGGCCGTCCATCCATGCACATGACGCTTCATGGAGTGGGCTGCGTGGCCTACGGGAACTACGGCAGTACGGTTTTCGATCCCTTTGATTGCGAGCCCCTGTTGGGATTCGTGATCTGCGATGAGTGCTTCCAGAAGAAGGAACGGCTGATGATTCCGATTGTAGAGGAGAAAAAATAACCGTGGCTACGCACATGTCGTTTTTTGATGATGATTTTTATAAATTTACAATGATGAATGCCGTGCTTCAGCTTTACCCTGACGCGACGGCGCAGTACGTCTTTATCAACCGGGGGCGTCAGCGTTTCACGGAAGAGTTCCGATCTCATCTGCAAAAGGCCATCGAAGGAATGGCTGACTTGAAGGCTGACGACAAGATTCTGGAATGGCTTAAGGGATTTTCGTTCTTCAAGCCTTGGTATATCGAGTATCTTCGGAATTACCGGTACAACCCGGCGGAGATCTATCTGCAACTCACGCCCGATAACAATCTGGACTTGCGGATCAAGGGGCCTTGGCGTTCCACGATCCTCTGGGAAGTCAAATTGATGGCGCTTATCAGTGAATTATACTTCACCTTGATAGAAACCAACTGGAACTTGACAGATCAGGTCGAGAAAATGTTCGCTAAGACGGATATCCTGAACAAACTTCCCGCCTTTGCGGACTTCGGGACCCGACGCCGCCGAAGCGCGGAACATCATCGGTGGATTGTCGAGTTTTTGAAAGACAACTGCAAAAAGTCCTTCGTGGGAACGAGCAACGTCTATCTGGCGTGGCTGACTGGCACGAAGCCAATTGGAACAATGGCGCACGAATGGATAATGGGGCACTCTGTCCTTGAAGGCCTTCGCCACTCCAACCGATTTGCTCTGGACGCTTGGACCAAGGTGTATCGTGGAAACCTTGGGATTGCCCTGTCCGATACATACGGGTTGGACCCGTTCTTTGGAGACTTCGACCTGTATCACGCGAAACTGTTTGATGGAATCCGACATGATAGCGGCGATCCATTCGACTTTACACGCCGTTGCGTTCAGCACTATCGGAACTTGGGTATCGATCCTATGTCTAAGACGTTGGTGTTCAGCGACAGCCTGACCCCGGAGAAGGCCGTCGAGATTGCGAAGGACTGCGAAGGCAAGATCAAGTGTTCGTTCGGGATCGGGACTAACCTGACGAATGACATTACTGGCAGCAATCCGTTAAATATGGTTA
>Ga0315284_10015485_pt1 | contig 10837 bp, 12 predicted proteins | sample YL17G09_16_MG_FD_203696 | JGI IMG/M metagenome (GOLD analysis project Ga0315284, IMG submission 203696) | Sediment microbial communities from Yellowstone Lake, YNP, Wyoming, USA - YL17G09_16 | ecosystem: Environmental > Aquatic > Freshwater > Lake > Sediment | place: USA: Wyoming | collected...
GGATGAGGAAATCTTCCGGATGCGGTCCATATGCACGAGCTCTTCGCTCAGGAGGGTTCGGAGCATCTCCTTGCCCAGTTTGTTCCGGACCTCATTTATGGCCTTCTTATAGTAAGCCCTGCCTTTCTCTTCCAGCTTCAGGGCAGCCTCTAGCATGGATATACCCCGTTTCACTCTATCGCTCATAAGCACCTCCATATCACGTAAGGATGACGAAGCGGTCTTTCTTTGCCCCGCATATTGGGCATTCTTCCGGCAGGACGCCGTCGGAGACGTAGCCGCAGACGTCGCAGACATAGTAGGTGGTACCCCGCTCTTCCATTACGTGGTCCATGGCCTCCTTGTAGAGCTTGGCATGGATCTCTTCGACGTCCCGGGACTGGCTGAAGTAGAGGGAAGTAGCCTTGTCGTCTGCGGCTTCGGCGCGCTTGATGAAGTCGTCATAAGCGACCCCAGCGACCCTGGTTTCGGACTCGAAGCTCGTTTTGAGGTTTTCCTCGGTGCTCTTGATTTCCTTGAGCAGCCGCAGCGCCCGTTTGCCGTGGAGTTCCTCGGAGAACGAGATCACCCGGAAGAGCTTGGCCAGTTGGGGGTAACCTTCGTCTTCCGCCTTCTCCGCATATACCCTGAGTCGGAGGGTGGCCTTCGATTCACCGGTGTAGGCCTGATAGAGTGCATTCCTAATGGCATCATCCATGCCCAATTCCTCCTTAAATCTGAATCCCCACGACCCCCTTGGTCTCAAAGGGGACAAAGGTCCGCCGGCAGAGTCGCCCGCCAGTCCAATGGTCAAAGCGGACGGCCCTGACGGCGGACGTCTAGCCCCCCTGAAGACTCATGGAGGGGGGTATGCGCATTTTATGGATTCTCCCATAGGCGGCGATGGTTTATACGGGTGAGAACTCGCTCTTGCTCGCCCCGCACACTGGGCAGGTCCAGTCGTCGGGGAGCTTTTCGAATGGGGTTCCCGCAGGGATGTTACCTTCCGAATCGCCCTTTTCCGGATCGTAGATATAGCCGCATATACCGCATTCGTATTTCTTCATCTTCGTCTCCTCTTTTGGTTTTTCGGGGGGGGTTTCCGTTGTATCGCCCTTGTAGGTGGGCGCGTTCTTGGATGCCTTACCCTTCTTGACCTCCTGGTAGTAGGCATAGGTAAGCGGTTTGCCCTTTTTCAAGACCTCGGATCCTAGGAGTTCGACGATAAAGACCGAATGGGTCCCGGCGTCGGCGCACCCGATCACCGTGCCCTCCATGATGGAGAGCGCGTTCTCCGTGATGCAGGGGCAGCCGGTGATCCCGGTCTTGTAGGTGGTTTGGGAGAGTTTGTCGATATCTCTGCCGGACTTGAAGCCAAAGCGCCCGATGAAGGGCATGGGGGTGTCCTCTTCCAGGGTTGAGATGGCCAGCACCTTGCTGGTCTTGATGTAGGCGTGGGTGAGGTTCTCCTTGTTAATGCTCACCGCCACCTTGGGCGGATTGGCACTGACCTGGAACACCGTATTGACGATCTGACCATTCATTTTGTCTGCGGAGATCGACGTTACCACGTAGAGACCGTAGCTGATATCCCAGAGGGCCTTGGAATCGAGTGTGCTATCCATGTGGGAGAACCTCCTTGAGTTTTTCTGCCACCTTCACGCCCAGGGAAAAGCACTCGGACAGGGAATCGCTGTCAGGTACGTATTTGGCCTTGACGGGCTCAGCGACGATCTCCACTTTCATCTCGGCCAGGATGTCGTTGATCTGGCCGGGGGATTCGCCGCTCCAGCCATAGGAGCCGAAGGCCGCGCCGATGAGATTCTTCGGCCGCAGGCCTTTGAGATAGGTTAGGACGTCGGCCATGGTGGGGAAGATGTTGTTGTTGAGCGTGGGTGAGCCTGCTACAAGTGCCCCGGCATCGAGGATCTCGAAGGCCACGTCGCTGCGGTGGAAGGCGCTCATGGACATGACCTTGACATGGACGTCGCCTGTTTTAAATCCCTCCTCGATGGCCCTGGCCATACGCTCCGTGCTGTGCCACATGGTGTCGTAGAGGACGATAGCCTTGTTGGTCGGCTTCTGCTCGGCCCAGGATGCATACTGCGCCAGGATGCCGCCGAGCTTTCTGCGCCAGATAGGACCGTGGTCCGGGGCGATGATATCGATGGCCAGGCCGGAAGCCTTGACCTTTTCAAGGAGAGAGAGAACGAGCGGGGAGTAGGGTAGTAGGATGTTCGCGTAATAGGTGGCCGCCTCATAGTTGAGGATATCGGATCCGATCTGGTCTGCGAAACGTTCCTCGCTGGAGAGGTGCATGCCGAAGGCGTCCTGGGAGAAGAGGATTTTCTCTTCCTTCAGATAGCTGAACATGCTGTCCGGCCAGTGGAGCATGCGTGTCTCCGTGAAGGCCAGCGTCATATTACCGAGGCTCAGCTCGTCCCCGCTCTTGACCGGGATGATCTCCTTCTCGATAGCGAAATGTTCCTTGAGGGTCTTGATACCCGTGACCGAGGCATAGACCTTTTCGGGATTCACCGCCGTGATGATCTCGGGCAGGCAGCCGGAATGGTCCATCTCGGAATGGTTCGAGATGACATACTGGATGTCCTTGGGGTCGACGAGCGAGGCGATGCGGGCGAGGAGTTCCTCCTTAAACGGGGCCTTGACCGTATCGATGAGGGTTACCTTGTCGGCCAGGATGAGATAGGCATTGTACGTGCTTCCCCTGTGCGTAGTATATCCATGGAAGTCCCGGACGGTCCAGTCTATCGCTCCCACCCAGTAAACACGATCGCTTATCTTTATCGCCTTGTAAACAGCCATTGGATCTCCTTTACTTAGAGGGTGGAAAGTTTGTCAGCCAGCATCACGATATGCTTCATCTCCTCGGTGATGATCTGATCGAGGATGTCCTTTCCCAAGGCCTCCGGGACGGCCCGCTTGATGCCTGTATAGAAGACGATCGAGTTCTTCTCGGCATCGATGGCCATGTTGAGGATGTTCTTAAGGGTAGTCTTATCGGTGAGTGTAGCCGACAGGTCTTTCTTGGCGTTGAAGACCTTGCCTTCGGTGAACGTCCGAATGTACGCCGCGGCGAGTTCATCCGGATCGGATCCCTTATAAGTGTCGCTCGGGATCTTGGCACGTATGGACGCAAAGGTCTTCTCGTGGCCGATCTCCATAGCGGACAGACCGGAGAGCATCTGCCTGATGTCTGGTTCTTTGAACAGAGAGGCTGCCTTCGCATAAAACTTCGTCCCCTGCCGCTCGATCTCCTCGGCCATCTCGAATATCTCGTCCGCGTTGAAATAGATCTTCATGGTTGCCCCCTCTTCCTGCTCGAAATTATGGCTGGGCTTGCGTTGGCGGGACGAAGACCCGCTGGGCAAGTTCACGGTCCAGCATCAAGAGCCCCTGGCCATTCTTGCCAATCAGCTTCAACTGCTGGGCGATGCTGTCGGCATTCGCCTCCTCCTCGACCTGTTCATTGACGAACCACTGGAGGAAGGAATGTGCTGCATGATCCTTCTCCTTGATGGCAAGGTTGACGAGTGCGTTGATGAGCCCGGTGACCTTCTGTTCATGCTTGTAGGCATCCTGGAATATGGCCAGCGGAGAAGCCCATTTGGTAGGGGGACCCTCGATAGAGTTCAAGATGGCCCTGCCGCCGCGGTCGATGAGGAAGTTGTAGAACTTGTCCGCATGGGTGAACTCCTCGAGGGACTGGACCCGCATCCAGTTCGCAAAGCCCTTCAGGTTCATGGCCTGGAACTGGGCGCTCATGGAGATGTAGAGGTAGGCCGAGTAGAGTTCCGCATTGATCTGTTTGTTTAGGGCTGTCTGCATCTTATCGTTGATCATAGGAACCTCCCTTTAAGCCTTCCAGAGGCCGTGCAGATTACACCACTCCCTGGCCGAGACTTCCTTCGCATCTATACGGAAGAACGCCTCAGGGGGGTCTCCTGGTTTCAGGAACTGCCGATACGCCTTGCCATCGGCCAGCAATTCGATCCACTCGATGTAGTGTTTCTCTTCCATGGGATGGGGCGCCGACCCCACCTTCACCTTGATCCCTCCCTCAACCTTTTCCATCACCGGCACATGCTTCTCCTTTGATGCGTCCACGGTATTTTCCTGGTAGAGCTTCATGGGTTGATGACAGCATACCAATTCCCCTTTGCCTTCATGGAGAACCTCAACGATGTTGCCGCAAAGCTCACACTTATAGATCTCCAACCTTTTCGCCATACAGCACCTCCTTATTATATGTCCTTTAAGACTGGACATATTTATTAGTAATCATTCCTATTAAAGATATAACTAGCTGATGTCAAGGAATTTATAAAAAGTATGTACAAGTCACACGACGGCATTGGCTCTCCTCCAGAGGTATGCAGACTGAGGCTCTCAAGTGCAAAGCCTTTCCCAGAGATTGTCATCGGTCGAGCGTTTGATACTCAAAGCGAGCCTATCCGACGGGGGGTCGATTCTGGATATGGAACCAAAGATCGTGATCGGATTGTCATGGAAGTACGCCAGGACCTGATTATTTTCCACTACCGATTCAGTGAGAGACTCAAATCCTTTCAAGGCCTTGAGATGGGTGAAGCATATGCCTTTGAGGCTGATGTTCTCCACCTGCGCCCTTTCAAAGGCATCCCCACGTGCGGTGCCTATCTGAAGAAGAACCTGGTCATGGAGACGTTTTCTCGGATGTCGCCTTTTCTCTGACCAATTATCCATCACGCCACTCCTCCTTGGGAGATATACTATAATAGATAATATAGATAATATAGATATATAGATAATTAGCATAGTTTGTATTGCAATACCTTATTACTGACATACCTTATTGCTGATATTCCTTGCCCTGTCACCGGAAAGAGATGGCGGGAAAAGGCATGTCGTATTCAACTCCCCCTGAATCTTCAAGAGTTTAGATATCCGCTGCCCTAGGAGGTGAGCGAAATAAGGTATCTGGCGTTTGTCGTGCCTGAGAGGAACAGGTTGTGTGCCTACTGTCTTTCCTGGAAATCCTCGCAGATCTTGTCTGCTGTCCGTATGCCGTCGACAGCAGCGCTTACGATACCCCCTGCATAACCGGCTCCTTCTCCCACCGGGAGCAGCCTACGGACGGAGAGAGATTGATAATCAGCACCCCGTGGTATCCTGACCGGAGAGGATGTCCTGGTTTCCACGCCGATGAGCACGCCTTCATTCGAAATGAAGCCTTTCATCTTGGTCTCAAAATGTTGCAGTGCGATCTTGAGCTCAGCGGCGAGCCAGGAAGGGAGGTAGGTATGCTGGGCAGGGCGTACCCTCGGCTGATAGGAGACAGGGGGCAGGGAAGTGTCCAGGGCATCAAAGAGAAAGGAGGGTATCCTCTGGGCGGGGGCACAATATCCCTCGCCGCCCGCTGCATAGGCACCTTCTTCCATCTCACGCTGAAAGGCAATCCCGGCGAGGGGATCTTCCGGGAGGTCGCCGTCCCCGATAGTCACGATGAGGGCCGCATTAGAGTATGGGCTGTCCCTGCGCGAGCAACTCATGCCGTTGATGCAAAGCCTGCCCTCCTCGGATGATGCATTGATGACCTCGCCGCCGGGACACATGCAGAACGAGAAGACGCTCCGCCCGGATTTTTCGTTATAAAATCTCAGGCTGTATTCGGCAGGGGGAAGGACATGCTGGCGTGCAAAGCGGCCATACTGGATGGTGTTGATCAATTCGGCGGGGTGTTCCACCCGCAAACCAATGGCGAAGCCCTTTTTTTCCAGACGGATGCCTTTCCGGCGGAGGATCTCATAGACATCCCGCGCGGAGTGGCCGGTGGCAAGGACCGTGTAGGGGGCGTGGTACTCGTTGCCTTTTTCGGTAATGACACCCATGACCGTCTCTTTGTGGGTGATGATATCGAAAATCTTTTCATGGAACAGGATTCTCGAACCGGCAGCCTCGATTCTGTTCCGTATCTCCCTGATGATGGGTACAAGCCTGTCCGTCCCGATATGCGGTCTCTGCTCGTAGAGGATCGAGCATGGCGCGCTGAGGTCTACCATCTTTTTGAAAAACCAGGCAACTTCGGGCCTATGGATGCGCGTCATGAGCTTGCCGTCCGAGTAGGTCCCCGCGCCACCCTCGCCGAAGAGGACATTGCTTTCCCGGTTCAGACTTCCTATGTGCTGGAGAAGCTCGATATCCCGGAGCCTTTCCTCCACTGGCACACCCCTTTCGAGGATCAAGACGGAACCCCCGGCTTCTATCAACCTCAGGGCGCAGAAAAGTCCGGCGGGGCCGGCGCCTACAATGAGGACCTTGAGACCTTCACACCCTTGGAGTTGGGCAGGAATACCTCGCGATGCATGCCAAAGGCTCACGTCTTTTGCTTTGAGCAGAAGCTGTGCAAGGGCATCCGGAAGGTCAGCCCGTACCCGGTAACGATAGACGATCCTTCCCTTGTCCCTGGCATCCAGGGATTTCCGCAGAATGTCATAGGGAAATGGCGAGGGGATATGAAATACATGCTGGATCTGTTCCCCAAGAGATCCCTCATCTTCAAACGGGGAGAGTTCGATATTGTCGAAGATGAGGTGCATGGTTTCAGGTTGACAAGTCCTTTACATAAATGATCTTGCTGTCGCCGGGGGCATAGAAGTCTGCAAGGATCGCCTCTTTGCTATACCCGCAGTGGGTGTAGAATCCCTGGGTAGGGAGATACAGCTCCCGGGATGAGGTCTCTATGTAGATCTTTCTTCCGCCCAAAGCAGATACCACCTTCTCCGTCTCAGCGAGCAACCCTCTGCCAATGCCTTGGTTCTGATAGGCCTTGCCGACGACAATCCAGTAGAGGTCGAAGCTCCCCTGCGTACAGGCGATGGGGCCATAGCATGTGTATCCGAGGATCACGCCAGGCTCATATTCGGCAAAGAGGAAGAAGTATCCGCTCTCTGTTCCGCTCTTGAGTCGCTCATGGACGAGTTCCACGGCAATCTCAACTTCCTCTGGATAGAAGAAGCCGCTGGATTCGCAGATGCCCAGCACATGGGAGCAGTCCTCAAGGAATACCTCTCCTCGGTATCTCATCCTCGATCCCATTGCATGGTATCGTCCAGTATCCTTTGGATCATCATGACATAGGAGAGCCCCGCTTGCTCGCAGGCGGCAGGGAAACCGCTGCAGGGTGTCAGACAGGGATTGGCGTTGATCTCCAAAACGTACGGGTTTCCTTCACGGTCGACCCGGAAATCGACCCTAGCATAGCCTCTCAGGTGGAAGATCTCCCAGCAGCGACTGGCAATTTCCTTAAGCTTTTCTACGAGGGAAGTATCTTCCGGCTTGAGATCGAAAGTCCTCCGGGTTTTTTCGTATTCCTGGGAGCCTTCGAGCCATTTTGCCCTGTAATCCATGATCTTGGGAACATCATCCGGGTAATCAAACATCATCTCTGCTGGAGGGAGGACTTCGAAACCTCCCGGTTTTCTCAGAAGGGAGAGGTTGAACTCCCGGCCGTCGATGTATCCTTCGGCAAAACAGGATTTATCGAGCTTGCTTTCCCTTTCTCTGATGAGCAGGGAAAGCGCGGCTGCATCTCGAACATGCACAATAGATTCCGCATACAGCCCGACCGAGGCCTCCTCCCAGACGGCCTTAATGATATATCGTTCTGGGAAGATAAGGGGGGTTAAGGGTTTTTCATCAGTGGATAACCATCCGGGGGTTGGTATCTGTGATAAGAACATCCATTTTTTCGCCAGGACCTTGTTCGTTGTCAGAAACATGGACTCGGTAGAGGCCCCGGTATACGATATCCGCATATGGTCATAGAGGGCAGGGGCAACGTAAATCAGCTGGCAGTCATCCTTCACGGACTCGACCAGATTGAAGATACAGAGAGGGTTCATCTTTCGCAACGTTTTTTGGAATGTCTTATGATCCAGAGAGAAGGGGAGGATGATCGGTTCGTAGCCTAGGTCAGACAAGCTCATTGAGATTTGTTCTACCTGGTCCAGGACATCCCGCTCGTCTGCTGGTGAGTCTTCCGGGACAGGGTTATGGATGATGGCGATGATTTTTGATACTTCCATGGTACTCTGAGCGCAGGCCCGTCCTTTTCAAGGTAGAATCCATTATCTTCTCGATGAGCTGCTGGAAGGATATTCCGACGAGTGAGCAGATAATGGGGAGATCCGAATGGACCGGATTGAGTCCGGCGAGTGGATTCACCTCGATGAAATTGGGAATGGCAGCTGCGTCCATGCGGATATCGATCCGGCCAGCGTCCCTGCAGCCAAGCCCTTTCCATGCTGTTAAGGCCAATGCGGCGCAACTTTCCATGACAGCATCCTCGGGGATGCGGTATGCGATGAGCTCCTCATAGTGTGCCTTATTATGATAGGAATAGATGGGATCCGAGCCTCTATGCTCCTTGTATATCACTTCCATGACCCCGATGCAGTGGGCGTCATCCCTCGTGCCAACAATTCCCGCCGTGAATTCCCTGCCCGGGAGATAGGTTTCGACGAGCACGGGCTGGAGGAAGTCGTTGAGTAATCGGGAGCATATAGTATAAAGGTCTTGTCTTGTTTCCACCTTCGAGAGGTGGTTGATCCCCTTGCCCGTTCCCTCTGCCACGGGTTTGGCGAAGAGGGGGAATGGGAGGTCAATTTTGTCGACATCGGCAATGGATTCAACCAGGGTAAAATCAGGCGTTTTCAGACCCAGATCCCTGATGATCTGCTTTGTCATACCCTTATGCAAGGTAAGGGCGAGCACCAGGGGGTCGGAGAAGGTGTAGGGGATCTGGTAGGCATCGAGAAGAGCAGGGACAAGCGCTTCTCTCCCGATACCATGCATCCCCTCGGCGATATTGAAGATGATATCCCATCGATCGCCATGAGAGAGTCTGTTCACGAGCTGCCGAGCGTTTCCGATCCTGTCTGTGGTAAATCCGGAATTTATAAGTGCCTCTTCGATGCCGTCGATCGTGTCACCCCGGTCGAACTCCGCGGTCTCCTCCTCACTGTACCCTTCCTCGAGGTAATCTTCGCGGAGGTCATAGGTGATGCCTACGAGCATATAACCAATATTCCTCTACGCGTCGGTGTAATCAGGATATCTGAAGGTTTTGCCTGCATAGTTCCTCAGGATGACTCCCCCGTCAACCTTACCCAGGTAATATTCCGGAACGAGCGGGATCTTCCCGCCTCCTCCAGGGGCATCGATAACGTAGTGCGGGACGGCATACCCGGTGGTGTGCCCACGCAACCCTTCGATCATTGCAATGCCTTTCTGCACCGAGGTCCTGAAATGTGCTGACCCAAGGATCGGATCGCACTGGTACAGATAATATGGCCTGACGCGTATTTTGAGCAGTCCCTGGAAGAGCTTCCTCAATGTCTGTACATTGTCGTTGATCCCCTTCAAGAGCACCGTCTGGCTCCCCATGGGGATGCCGGCGTCGGCCAGGAAGTTGCAGGCGGCGCTGGTCTCGGGCGTTAATTCATCCGGATGGGTGAAGTGGATACTGATCCAAAGCGGCTGATACCTTTTCAACATCTTCAACAGTCGCGGTGTGATCCTCTGGGGCAGTACAACCGGGACCTTGGTTCCGATGCGGACCATCTCCACGTGGGGGATAGCTTTTATCTTGGACAGGAGATAATCGAGGTGGCTATCCAGAAGGGTGAGCGGGTCGCCGCCAGAAAGGAGCACGTCCCTGACGTTAGGGGTTGCTTCGATATAGGCAATGGCTTCGTCCCAGCGTTTGATGCTGACCCGAAATTTGTTGGTATTCCCCACGATGCGGGAGCGTGTACAGTACCGGCAGTATGTCGAGCAGAAGCCCGTCGTCAGGAAGAGCACCCGGTCGGGATATCGGTGTACGAGCCCGGGCACGGGACTCTGATTTTCTTCCTCCAGCGGGTCCTTCGCCTCTCCCGGACTCACTAGGAATTCATCGTCTACCGGGACGATGGATCGTCTGATGGGTTGGGATGGGTCCTCTTTCTCCATGAGGCTGGCATAGTAGGGGGTGATTCTGAGTGGCAAACCCGTGCATGCCCGACACATAGCCTTGATCTCATCATATGAGAGGCGGATGATCCCTTGGAGCTGGCTTGCAGTATATATGCTGTTCCTGAGCTGCCATTGCCAGTTCGACCAGTCAGAAATAGAGGCTTTCGGAAAATTATCCTGGAGAAATGCGAGGGATCGTTCGCTGATAGGGATGAGTCCAGAAAACTCTCTTTTGAGGTGTTCTTTGACGTGGAGAACCTTGCCACCCGCCGAAGATAGGGATGGGGGTTCTTCGCTCGGTTCAGTACCTAAGGGATCGGGGTCTTCTGCGGGGGCTATCAATTCCTTTGTCGGGCTCGTCTTTGCCATTGTTCCTCTCCTTTCTACGTGCATATCGGTTTTTGAAAAATATTATTTAGAAAAAAATTTAGTGCGTGTTCAATATGATCAGGAAAACGGGAGGGATACCGACGTATTCTGACAGGACAAAGGGTCGTGCTTGTCGAGCTCTTCAGAAGAGCTGACAAGCGATTGCTTGCAGGCAAGTCGTCTAGTTTCCTTGTAGAAATGACCTTTCCCCCATCATCTGCCCTATAATTCTGTTGTGCATATAGAGAACATCTTCAAAAAAATCAAATAAAATTTTCGGCCTTCTTTAAATTTTTTTCCTCTCGCTTTTTAAGGTGATCGGAAAATTTGCATTTTATCAAAACCCTCAGCCGCCATGAATCTGTTACGTGGATAATCGTCTGGCAAGCTTTCCTGCACGCGACGCAGCTCGCATGTTCAGGAAAGCTTACTGGGTCCTTGGCCCCCCTTGAGACAGGTGATTGAAAGATGA
>Ga0315284_10015486_pt1 | contig 10836 bp, 2 predicted proteins | sample YL17G09_16_MG_FD_203696 | JGI IMG/M metagenome (GOLD analysis project Ga0315284, IMG submission 203696) | Sediment microbial communities from Yellowstone Lake, YNP, Wyoming, USA - YL17G09_16 | ecosystem: Environmental > Aquatic > Freshwater > Lake > Sediment | place: USA: Wyoming | collected...
TCGTGCCCGAGGCGGAGATGGCCGTCGCCCACGGCCAGATGCCCGAGCACGCGCTGGAGCAGGTGATGCTCGAGTTCGTGAGCGGGCGCATCGATGTGCTGGTCTGCACCACCATCATCGAATCGGGTCTGGACATCCCCAACGTCAACACCATCATCATCCACCAGGCCGACAAGCTGGGGCTGGCCCAGCTCTACCAGCTTCGCGGGCGCGTGGGCCGCGGGGCAAGCGTGGCCTACGCCTACCTGATCTACGACCGCAAGGCCCGCCTGACGGAGGCCGCCCAGAAGCGCCTCCAGGCTATCTTCGAGGCCACCGAGCTGGGGGCCGGCTTCCAGATCGCCCTGCGCGACCTGGAGATCCGCGGCGCCGGCAACCTCCTGGGGCCGGAGCAGAGCGGCCCCCTGGCCGCCGTCGGCTTCGAGCTGTACGTTCGCTTGCTGGCGGAGGCGGTCGAGCGCCTGCGGGCGGTCATGCAGGGGCAGGCACCTCCGCCGCCCAAGGAAGGCCCGGAGGTGACCATCGACCTGCCGCTGTCGGCCCGCCTGCCCGAGGACTACGTGCCTGACCCCAACCTGCGCCTGGCCGTCTACCAGCGCATGGCCCAGATGGAGAGCCTGAGCCAGGTGGACGAGCTGGCCCAGGAGCTGGCCGACCGCTTCCAGGAGCCGCCGCCGCTGGCCAGGAACCTCCTGTACGTCGTGCGGCTGCGGGTGCTGGCCCTCCAGGCGGGGGTGCAGTCCATCGCCACCGAGGACGGCCAGATCGTCGTGCGCCTGAAGGAGGGCCGGGAGCTTCCGGCCGATGCCCTGCGCGGCCGCCTGCCGGATGGCGTCCGCCTGGGCCGGACGACGCTGTGGCTAGAGCAAGCCCGCCTGGGCCCCGCCTGGCCCCAGGCCCTCCAGCGGGTGCTGGAGGAGCTGGCGGGGGCGGGGGACTGAGGCCCAGGGGCCCGCGGCCCCCTGAGCTCGTTCAGAAACATGGGTGCCACCTTAGAATGGTGTCACTATGCGGATCATCAATGGGACAGCGCCCGGGGCTCTTCGCCTGGCCAGCCGCGGGCAACAGCTGTCAGCCCAGGCCAGGCGAAGGCTGAAGTGGATGGACTACTACCAGAGCCACGGCCACAACGCGCGCCTGACCTGCCGCCACTTCGACATCAGCCCCCAGACCTTCTACCGCTGGCGGCGGCGCTACGACCGGGGGAATCTGCGCAGCCTGGAGGACCGCTCCCGCCGCCCACGCCGGTTGCGCCAGCCCACCTGGAGCCACCATCTGGCCCAGGCGGTGCATGTCCTGAGAGAGGAATACCCCCGCTGGGGCAAGGACAAGCTGGTAGTGTTGCTGCGACGGGAGGGATGGCAAGCCTCTACCTCCATGGTTGGCCGTATTCTGCGTCGCCTCAAGGAACAGGGCGTGCTGGTGGAGCCGCCTCGCCAGCCCGTCTCTGCCCGCAAGCGCCTCCAGATGCGCCCCTACGCTATGCGCAAACCCAAGGATTATCGGGTGGTCGCACCTGGGGACCTGGTGCAGGTGGACACTCTGGACCTCCGCCCCCTGCCGGGAGTGGTGCTCAAGCACTTCACCGCCCGCGACGTCGTCTCCCGCTGGGATGTGTTGATGGTGGCCAGCCAGGCCACCGCTCACGCTGCTACCCGCTTCCTGGATACACTCCTAGAGCGCATGCCCTTCCCTGTGCGCGGCATCCAGGTGGACGGCGGCTCCGAGTTCCAATCCACCTTCGAACAGGCCTGCCAGCAACGGGGGTTGCACCTGTTCGTCTTGCCACCTCGCTCCCCTAAGCTCAACGGCCATGTGGAGAGGGCCCACAGAACCCACGCCGAGGAGTTCTATGAGGTGTCTGACCTCTGCTGGACAGTGGCCGACGTGAACCGACAGGCCCTGGCCTGGGAACGAGTGTACAATACTGTCCGCCCCCACCAGGCCCTGGCGTACAAGACGCCCAAGCAGTTCTTGGAGGAGTTTGCTCTTGCGCACCCTCCCTAGTGTCACTAATGTACTGGACGAGTACAAGCCCTTGCCAACCCTCGCACCTGCGAGTAGGATGACGGCGGAACGCGCCAGACGTTGACATTTTCTACATATTCTGACATGATGCGAGCGCCGGCCGGCGACGTGTAGCACCGAGGGAGGCAATACCATGAGAAAGCTAGCACGAATCGCGGTCGCCGGTGCCCTGCTTGGGCTCACAGTTGTGATGGGCCTCGGCCCTCCGGGCGGGCAAGGAGCCTCCGCCCAGGAGGTCGTCAACTTCGACATCGACCCCGAGATCACCGGCAACAGCGCCAACACGCTGGGAACAGTGGAGCAGGGTTGCTACGAGATTACCTGCCCCAGCGCGAACTGCGCCTGGAACGGCAGTTCCACGTTCGACGGCGTCAGCGACTACGTCGTCGACATCGTCGTTACCGGCGACACGCAGGCACCCAGAGCCTACGACGCGGGGCTGAACTACGACAACACCAAGGTGAACATCGAAGACCCCACCGACCCGTTGATCAAGATGCCGTTCATCTCCGCGCCGAGTGACCCTTGGGACGGGAGCAACGCTCGCCCGGACAGCGATGGCAGCTGGTCTGCTGGGGCCATCTACTTAACGCCGCCCAACGCCGGGACGGCCGGCAACGGCACACTGGTGCGGGTTGGCCTGGACATCGGCGCGGCCGGCCTGGTCACCTTCAGCCTGAACGCCTACCCCCTGACTGCTTACGCCTCGAACGCTGGTCAGCACCCGGTCACGGTCGACGGGGTCCAACTTGCCATCAACACCGACTGCCCGCTGCCGACGGTTGACCTCAGCGTTAGCTCCGCGATCACCTCACCGCCCACCGACCTCGATCTGGGCGTCAATGGCACGCTGAGGGTGACCACCACTGGCAGCAACGCTGTCGGCGGCGACACGGTGAACGCAACCGTCAGGCACACGGTGACCGTCCCTGTCGACTGTACCGTCAGCCCCGCCAGCGACTCCTGGACGGGCGACCTGGCCGGCGGCGCCAGCCACGTGCTGACGACCGACTTCACCATCCGCTGCTTGGAGCCTAGCAACCATACCTTTTTCGTGGACAACGAGATCGAGCTGCTGGAGCCCGGCTTCATTGACCCGACCCTGGACAACAACGTGGACACGAAGACGGTGGATGTCAACGTCTGGGCGGTCAGCGACATCAAGATCACCAGCTTCTCGGTCGTGTACGCCCGCTTCGTCGACGTCAATGGCGACACGATTCAGAATCCCGGGGAGCCGTACGCCGCGACCATCGGCGTACCCACCAACGTCACCCTGCGCAAGGTCGTCCACAACAACGGCCCCTACGGACCGACCGAGGTGAAGCTGAGCAAGACGGCGATGGTGATGCCCTACCCGCCACCTTACACCCAAGATGCCACCGTAACCCCGGCCTCGGATGAGGAGCAGGCGATCCTGCCGGTGAGCACGGCGACCACGGTGGACGAGACATTCGTGATCACCTGCAACGACGGCGCTGTGGGCAAGACGGCGGTGTTCGCATTCCACAACGCCGTGACCGTCAAGGACCCCCACATTACAGACCCGTCGCCGCCCACCGCCGACGTGCAAATGGGCGTGTTGTGTACGGCGCGCTTCGATGCGACCTTCCAGGCGGACGTCGCCAACGACGGCGCCACCTGCAACTCGGTCCCGCCGACTCCTAGTACCGTCTGCCTCCTGGGTCTGCCCTGCCAGAGCCTGACCACGGTCGCCATTGATCCCTCACCGCCCGACACGGTCAGACAGCCGCTGGCCCTGATCCAGACCATCTACCCCGCGGCACTGCAAATCACCCAAAGCACGAGCACCACCACCGGCTCGGTCGTGGGTCAGAGCTCCTTCAGCGTCGTGGCCCACCTCCAGGACCTTAATAACTCGTGCTCGATAACTATCGGCGGCGTCGCCATCCAGTACGACGCGTGCATGCCGGGCGAGTGCCCCGACGACCCGACGCCCGCGAATCCGAACGGCCTGCCGCCGCTCGATCTGTTCCCTGGGGCGCCGGCTCCGCAGACGCCGTGGGGCGCCGGCATGGCCTTCGTTTACTGGGCACCGCAGTTGAACGCCATCACCAACTTCGTCGCCTTTAAGTACCCCGGCTCGACGCTGTGGGCTCACTACGTTGCCACCACGGGTAACCCTCTGTACATCCCGATCAACATCCTGGTGTGGAAGCTGGCGGATGGCCGCTGGCTGAGCATCGGGCAGACCTTCCCCCCGCGGGCCGGCAACCCGGACAACGACCTCGACGGTCTCTGGGATGACGTCGCCGACCCCGACGACGACAACGACGGCATCCTGGACGGCAAGCCGCGCGACAACGCCCCCAACCCCTGCACCGCTCTGGGCGTGCCCGCCGGCTGCTCCGACAACTGCCCGCTGATTCCTAATCCGCTCCAGGAGGACACCGACGGCGACGGCGTGGGCGATGCCTGTGACAACAGCCCTGCTGTCGCGAACCACAACCTGGACATGCCGACCTACGCGTGCAGCCCGTACCAGTCCGCCACGCTGAGCCTGGGCGAGGGCGCGACGGGGGCGATGGGCACGTGCAACGGTGAGATTCTGCGCACGTGCGACGTCTTCGGCGTTCATGCAGTCGTGTCTCTCCTGACTCGCGAGGACACGGGCGAGGTCACGGCAAGGATTGACACGATCACCTGCATCAGCGCCGACACCGACCTGGCGGTGGAGTTGATCAAGAACGAGAACATCGAGGTGGGTGAGGACCTGTCGCACACCGAGACGGTCCAGGTCAGCGTCTACAACAACGGCGCCGCTCCTACGGACTACAGCGTCCAGTTGACGCAGGTGTCCACCGACAAGGACAAGTGCCTATCGCACCTGGTGGCGGAGGCTGGTGACACCCTCGACGAGTGGACCGACGACAACCAGTACTACAGCAAGCTGACCTGGACAGAGCCCGAACTGGGCGCGTTCACCGCGCGGACGTCGAGCCGCGACTACGAGATCGTGTGCAGCCAGTCGGGTTCGTTCCCCAACATCGAGCAGTTCTTGGTCGATGTCCAGCCGATCACCATGGAGGAGACGGACCCGGCGGACAACACCGCCGAGAACTTCGTCAGCGTTGACGTCCAGGCGATCAGCGACATCAAGATCAACAGCTTCTCGGTGGTGTACCCGCGCCTCATCGACAGCAACGGCGACACCGTGCCGGACCTCCCCGTGGTGGACGTGGGCACACCCACGGACATCATCGTGCGCAAGGTGCTCCACAACAACGGCCCCTACGGACCGACCGAGGTGACGCTGGCCAAGGAAGCGAGCGTGCTGGCGGGCGACGCCACCGTAGACCCGCTCACGGACGAGGAGCAGGCGATCCTGCCGGTCAGCTCGCCGGTCACAGTGGATGAGACGTTCAGCGTCCACTGCCTCGACAGCAACGTTGGCGGCATGGCGGTGTTCGAGTTCGACAACGAGGTCACGATCAAGGATGCTAACGTACAAGACCCCGACGGTGCCAGCGCCACCACGACGTTCGCCGTGTATTGCGCGCCGCGCTTCACGCCGACGTTCGAGGCGACGGTCGGCAACGATGACGGCACCCTGAACGCGCCGCCGGACCCGCCGAACGTCTGCATCCTGGGCCTGCCCTGCAAGACCCTGATCTCCATCGCCATTCCGGCCGACACGCCCAAGCAGCCGCTGGCCCTGATCCAGACGATCTACCCTGCGGCAATCACCATCACTCCCGGCCTGACCACCACCAACGGGTCGGTCGTGGGCAAGAGCGACTTCCAGGTGGACGCTCACATCCAGGGGGTGACCCCATGGGCGTGCACAGTGCCACTCACAGGCACCGCCATCGAGTACGACGCGGCTCTCGCGTCTGAGGGCGCCACCAACTCGCCGTACGCCCTCTTCCCGGGCACCGGCGACTGCAGCGGACCTACCCAGTTCTGCGGGTTCGTCAAGTGGCCTAACCAGCTGAACGCGGTGGACAGCTTCGTAGCGGCCAAGTACCCCGGGTCGACGCTGTGGGCGCGCTACGTGGGCACCACCGGCCCGCCTCTGAACGTCCCGATCAACATCCTGGTGTGGAAGCTGGCTGATGGCCGCTGGCTGAACGTTGGGCAGACCGGCAACCCGGACAACGACCTTGACGGCCTGTGGGATGACATCCTTGACCCCGACGACGACAACGACGGCATCCCGGACGGCAAGCCGAAGGACAACCCGCCTAACCCCTGCACTGGCGGCAACACCACTGGCTGCGCCGACAACTGTTCGCAACAGGCCAACCCCGCCCAGGCGGACACGGACGGCGACCTAGTCGGCGACATCTGTGACCCCAGGCCTACCGAGGCGCACCCCGAGGACAAGCCGACGTTCACCTGCACGCCGTACAGCTCCGACACGCTCGGCCTAGGCGAGGGCCAGGTCTGGGACCCGGAGCCGCCGTACGAGTCCAGCGGCGAGATACTGCGCACGTGCACCGTGTTCGGCGTTCACACCGTCACGTCTCTCCTGGTTCGCCAGGACACGGGCGAGGTCATAGTGAACAATGACACGATCAACTGCATCACCGCCGAGACCGACCTGATGGTGGAGCTGATCAAGGACGAGAACATCGAGGTGAGCGAGGACGTGTCGCACACCGAGACCGTGGAGGTCAAGATCACCAACGGCGTCGGCCCCACCACGGTCGCGGTCGAGCTGCTTCAGGTGTCCACCGACAAGGACAAGTGCGTATCGCACCTGGTGGCGGAGGCCGGTGACACCCTCGACGAGTGGACCGACGGCAACCAGTTCTACAGCAAGCTGACGTTTGCCACGCCGAACATGGCCGCGGGCACGGACTACACGACCACCCGCGACTACGAGATCGTGTGCAGCGAATCGGGCTCGTTCCCCAACATCGAGCAGTTCGTGGTCAACGTCGACCCGCTCGACATGGCCGAAATCGACCCGTCGGACAACACGGCTGAGAACTACGTCAGCGTTGACGTCCAGGCGGTCAGCGACATCAAGATCACCAGCTTCAGTCCGTTGTGGACCAGCTGGAAGGTCGACAGCAACGGCGACACCGTAGCGGACCTCGCTGTCGTCAACGTCGGCACGCCCACCAACGTCACCCTGCGGAAGGTCGTCCACAACAACGGCCCCTACGGACCGACCGAGGTGAGGTTGGCCAAGACGGCCAGTGTGTTGCCTCTGCCTCCGCCTTACACCACCGATGCCACCGTAATTCCCCTCACGGACGAGGAGCAGGTCATTCTACCGGTGAGCTCGGGGGTCACGGTGGACGAGACGTTCACCGTCCACTGCCTCGACAGCGGTGTGGGCAAGGTAGCGGTGTTCGCATTCCACAACGACGTCGTCGTTACGGACCCCCACATACAAGACCCCGATGGCGCCACCGCCAGCACAGCGTTCCCCGTGTATTGCGCGCCGCGCTTCGCGCCGACCTTCCAGGCGATCATCGGCATCGACGACAACACCATGACCTCGCCGACGGACCCGCCGAACATCTGCCTCCTGGGCCTGCCCTGCAAGACCCTGGCCTCTGTCACCATTCCGGCCGACGTGCCCCAGCAGCCGCTGGCCCTCGTCCAGACAATCTATCCTGCGGCGATGGACATTGCCCAGGGCACAGCCATCACCAACGGGGCGAGCGTAGGCAAGGTCGAATTCTCGGTCGACGCCCACCTCCAGGCGGTGACCCCGGGCGTATGCATGACCCCGGTGCTGGCTACCGCGATCCAGTACGACGCGTGCCTGCCCAACGCCATCGAGCCGGCATGTGTTGACACCGTATCGCCGTATGCCCTGTTGCCGGGCGCCGGCGACTGCAGCGGGCCCGCCCAGATGTGCGGGTTCATCGCGTGGCCTAACCAGCTGAACGCGATGACCGCCTTCGTAGCGGCCAAGTACGCCGGCTCGACGCTGTGGGCCCGCTACGTTGGCGTGGCCGCACCGGGTGTGTTGAACATGCCGATCAGCATTCTAACCTGGAAGCTCGCTGATGGCCGCTGGCTCGCCATCCTCCAGGCGGGCAACCCGGACAACGACCTGGACGGCCTCTGGGATGAGGTCGCCGACCCCGACGACGACAACGACGGCGTCCTAGACAACGGCGGCCGCAGCGGCAGCGAGCGCGACAACCCCTGCACAGGCGGCGCGACCGTCAACTGCGACGACAACTGCCAGGCCGGCCTCTACCGCCCTCCCTACCCCGGCACGCAGAACGCCGACCAGGCGGACGCCGACAGTGACAGCGTGGGCGATGTTTGTGACCCCAACCCTGCTATCCCACACCCCACGGACCCGCAGACTTACTTCTGCTCGCCGTACTACATCAACGTCCTCAGCCTGGGCGAGACGCAGAACCCCAGCGGTGAGGTCCTACGCACGTGCAACGTGTTCGGCCAGCACACCGTCACCGCCATCTTGACTCGCGAGGACATAGGCGAGGCCATAGTGAAGAATGACACGATCACCTGCATGGCAGCCGACACCGACCTGGAGGTTGAGCTGCTCAAGGACGAGAGCATCACCGTGCCTAAGGACCTGGTGCACACCGAGACGGTGGATGTCAGCGTCTACAACAACAGCCCCGCTCCTACCGACTACCAAGTCGAGCTGACGCAGGTGTCCACTGAGAGGGACACGTGCCTATCGCACCTAGTGCCTGAGCCTGGCGACACCCTCTACGAGTACACCGACGGCAACCAGTTCTACAGCAAGCTCACCTGGACAGAGCCTATGCTGGCTTCCGGCAGCACGGCCGTCTCGTCGCGCGACTACGAGATCGTGTGCAGCCAGTCGGGTTCGTTCCCCAACATCGAGCAGTTCTTGGTCGATGTCCAGCCGATCACGATGGCCGAGACGGACCCGGCGGACAACACCGACGAGAACCACGTCAGCGTTGACTCCGACCCGGACGTGGACGGCGACACTATCCTCAACGCCGACGACGCCTGTCCCTTTGACCCCGAGGACTTCGACGGCATCCAGGACGAGGACGGCTGTCCGGAGACAGATGCCGACGGCGACGGCGTCCTCGACGAAGTCGATGCCTGCCCCGAAGACGCCGAGGACCTGGACGGTATCCAAGATGAGGACGGCTGCCCGGAGACGGACGCCGATAGCGACGGCATGCCCGATGACTACGAGCAGGCCAACGTCTGCCTCGACCCCCTTGAGGATGACGCAGCCGGGGATCCCGACGGCGACGACCTCAGCAACATCGACGAAATGGATGCTGGCACTGACCCTTGCGACGACGACAGCGACGGCGACACCTTTCCGGATGACCAGGAGCTATCCCTGGGCTCCGACCCGCTGAACGCTGCCAGCACGCCGGAGCACATCAGCCTGCCGTGGACCTGCACCGACGGAATCGACAACGATCTGGATAGCTTGCCAGACCTGCTCGATTGCGACACCGACAGCGATGGCATCGCCAACTATTTCGACCCCTGCCCGTTTAGGGCTGAGGACATGGACGGCTACCAGGACAACGACGGCTGCCCCGACACCGACAACGACATGGATGGTGTGTGCGACCCCTGGGCACCGCCCAGCCAACCCGCCTGCACCGGCTCCGACGGCTGCCCCAACGTTGCCGAAACCATCGATGGCTTCAAGGACACGGACGGCTGCCCCGACCCGGACAACGACGGCGACGGCTTCCCCGACTCTACCGACCAGTGTCCGGCCACGGACTGGACCGCCGGGCCAGACGGGATTGCCGACAGCGGCGACGAGCCTCTCGATGAGCTTGGTGTGCCCATAAAGACCAAGGAGGACTACGACGGCATCATCGACTGGGACGGCTGTCATGACAGCCCCAGTGACGACTGGGACGGCGACGGCATGAGCGATGAGGTGGAGGTGCTCCAGGCCGGCACTGACCCCACGGACATGGATACCGACGATGACGGTCTATGCGACGGCCACAAGCCGCCTGTGTGCGGCAGCGAGGACCTGAACAACAACGGAGTGGTCGACCCGGGCGAGACCGATCCCACCAACCCGGACACCGACGGCGACGGCCTGAGCGACGGACTGGAGAGGGGCTTGACGGTCCCCGAGACGCCGGACACCGACACCTCCAGCCCCAACTGGCAGCCGGACGCCGATCCGTCCTCAACCACCGACCCTGCGAACCCAGACAGCGACGACGACGGCGTCGATGACGGCGTAGAGGATCCCAACCACGACGGCGACGTTGATCCCGGCGAGACCGCTCCCGGCGATGATGACACCGACGATGACGCCTTCAACGACGGCTTGGAGGGCTACGTTGGCACCGACCCCACCGACAACTGCCCCGACGTTGTCGGCGCCGACGACGCCTGGCCGCTGGACAACGACATCACCAAGGACATCACGGTTACCGGCGATGTGTTCGCCTACGTCGGCCGCGTCGGCGCCGCACCCGGCGACCCCAACTGGTGGCAGCGCTTGGACCTAGATCAAAGCGGCGACATCAGCGTCACCGGCGACGTGTACATGTACGTGGGGCGCATCGGGGAGACGTGCTGGTAGGGCGTCCCAGAGTGCAGCCAACGTGAGGCAGGCTTGCGCCCTACTGCTGGCCAACGCCCTCGTTTGGTTCGGCATCACCTAGCGTCGCTGTGGCCTGCCCCCTGCCAGCCCTCGCGCCCGCGAGCAGGATGGGGCTGCCTGCCTCGCCTTCACGGGAGTATGGCGGAACCGTCCCCGACTGCGACAGAGCACCCCCGGCCAAAACTTTCGCAAAAGAGCCTCCAAAACCCCTTGACAAACCAACACGAACATGTATGATTCTCTTGCTGGATCCGCAAAAGCCTGAGTTT
>Ga0315284_10015487_pt1 | contig 10836 bp, 13 predicted proteins | sample YL17G09_16_MG_FD_203696 | JGI IMG/M metagenome (GOLD analysis project Ga0315284, IMG submission 203696) | Sediment microbial communities from Yellowstone Lake, YNP, Wyoming, USA - YL17G09_16 | ecosystem: Environmental > Aquatic > Freshwater > Lake > Sediment | place: USA: Wyoming | collected...
GGTCGAGAACCCGGGAGGAGGAGGAGGAGAAGAAGAAGAAAGAGGTCGAGAGTGAGAGAGAGCCAGAGGGGTCGAGGTCGGGAAAAAAAAAGAAGCGAGCTCTGAGCCTCAAAGCAAGCAAGAATTCACTATCCATCGCCCCCTCTTCCCCGCGAAGCTAGCCCCGTCACGCCCACGCTCGCTGTATCCACGCCACGCAGAAGACGATGCAGACCTCCTTGTGCCGCTCGGCCAACCTGGCCTGCGCCGCGCGCCCCGCCAAGGCCGCCGGAGCTGCTCGCGTTGCCCCTGCTTCTCGTCGCTCGTCTTCGTCCTTGGTTGTTCGAGCTGAAGGAGAATCGCCTGCTAAGTGGTCGCCCCCGGCCCTGGACGCCAACACGCCCTCGCCCACTTTCGGCGGCTCGACCGGAGGGCTCCTTCGCAAGGCTCAGGTACGGTCGTTTGAATGAGAAAGGCCCTGGAAGGTGCCGCGGCGCGGGCAGCAATGGGACAGAAAAAAGGAGGAGCAGCAGCAAGAAAGAGAGAGAGAAAAGAGAGAGAGCTCATGCTTTTTTTTCTGGGGGCCGTTGCGCCCTGTCGTGGGCGCCCTGCCTCGCATTTTCGTGCTCCTCCGACCACCCCTTTGGTCGAGCCTCGACGAGGTGGCCCCTGTGGGATGCGAAACGAAACAAAAAGGCGACGGAGAGGCACCGCCGTCGCGATGCCATGTTCGATGCTGTCGTTTGCGTCGGCGGCGGCAGTTCGACCCTTTCGAAGGAGGAGAAGAAGAAGACGATCGCCTCGTTTTTTCGGTTCTTCTCTTTGTGCCTTTTGCGTTGGCCCTCGCACGCGTCGTCGTACCGAACTGCCTTGCCAGGGCTCGAGCGCTCGATGTCTTCCACCGAATACGCGGTCGGACGAGCGAGGAGCAGTGCCAGAAGCACCAGAAGCCGACGCGCTCGATTCTTATCGCGAGGGGGGAAAGAGAGAGCGTCCGAAAAAAGGGAGCCGGCGGACGATGCATTTTCTCGCTCGACCTCCTCCCTCTCGTCTCCGTCATCACTTTTTTTTGTTTTTTCGTTTCTCACCCGCTCTTCTCTCTCTCGCTCGCTCTCCTGTCCCCAAAACCGAAACCGAAACCAAAAATCAGGTCGAGGAATTTTACGTCCTCACCTGGGAGAACCCGGGCGCCGAGGTCCCCTTCGAGATGCCTACGGGAGGCACCGCCATCATGCGCGCCGGCGCCAACCTCCTCAAGCTCGCGCGCAAGGAGCAGGCGCTGGCGCTCCTGACGCAGCTCAAGGCCAAGAACAAGGTCAAGGTCGGCAACATCTACCGCCTGCTGCCCTCGGGGGAGACGCAGCACCTGCACCCCAAGGACGGGACCGTCCCGGAGAGGGTCAACGCCGGGCGCGCCCCGGCCAACACGAACGCGAGGCGCATCGGGGACAACAAGGACCCGGCGCAGATCAAGTTCACGGGAAAGCTCGGCGCGTTTGACCTTTAGGAAGAGAAAAGGAAGAGAAAGTGAGATAGAAGGGGAAAAGACGGTGGTTTGCGACTTTCGAATCTCTGTTTTTTTACTCATGTTCGCCTCTTTTACCAGGGAGATTAGAAAGAGAAGAGAGAGAGACAGAGAGAGGAGCGCGCGCGCGAGAGAAGGGGGTCTCGAGAAAGAAAAAAAAACCTTCGGGGGGTTAGCAGCAAACAGTGAGAGTTTTTTTTCTCTTGAGAAAAGAACAACAACAACAAAAAAAGATTTAAGAAAGTTCTTGCCTCTTGCTTTCCCCCTTGCCCTTTTGGTTTTTCTTGTGCAAACCTTCTTTCTGTCATCGTCCGTCCGTAAATGAGAGTCGTCGCTTCTCCCCACAATACAACAGGAAAACTTGCACCGCAAAGAGAAGCGAAACGTCGGTTGCACGTTTTTTTGGGTTCTCCTCTCTATTTCTCGTTCTCATTCTCCCTCGCGCTCCCCTCCCTCTCTCTCGCTTTCTCTTCAGAGCAGCATGATCGTGTACTTGAACACCGCCGTCGCAGCGTCAAACTCGATGAGCACCTGCCCTCTCGCGCCGACGAGCGCGCCCGTGCCGCCCGTCACAGCGAAGACGACCGGCGCGAGCGGGAGGCCGCCCGCCAGGGGGTAGGTCTCGCCGCCGCTGAGCTCGAGGGCGTCGCCAGAGGCCGCCGGCGCCCTGGAGAAGGCCGCCGCGGTGCTGCTGCTGCCGCCGCCCCCGGGGAGCAGCAGCGACGACTTGAGCGCCGCGACGGGCGCGTAAAAGTCGGGCACGACCCCGGCGTTGAAGGCGAGCTCCACGTTCACCTGGCGGCGCTCCAGCGCGCCCCCGGAGAGCACCGCGGTCGTGACCGAGGTGACGTCGAAGCGGCCGAGCGGTGCCCCGCTGGCGGCGGCGGTCGCGAAGGCGTCGCCCGAGGCGATAACCTGGTCGCCGAGCGAGGGCCCGGCGCCGCCGGCGTCGATCGTTGCGCGCTGGGTGTTGCGCGTGTAGACGACGAAGGTGTGGGCCTTGGCGACCTCGACGGCGGTCTCGGCCGCCTTGGCGCCGGCCTTGGCGGCTTGGACGAGGTCGGTGCCGGCCTGGTGTGGCGGTAGCAGTTTTTTTTTTTTTTTAATGGCGGCGTGAGAGGCGCTGTCCAGTTGTGGAGCGTTTTCTCCTCGCCTCGTCAGCTGCAGCTGCGACGGGCGTCCATCTCGGTCGATGGAAAGAAACAATGGAAGCCTCTGCCGAGTCGGAAATGGAATGCAAAAAAAAGGCACGAGCCGCCACGCGCACTCGGCGTCGCCAAAAAAAACGGGAGAGAGGATATGCTTCTTCTCTCAGTCAAAAGACGCACCTGCGCCTGTGCCGCCACAAAGAGCATCAACACGGCCGAGGCGACAAGCAGAGGCTTTGCGGCTGCTCCTTTGAGCGTCATCGTCATGGCGAGAGAAATGAAGGTGGTGGCTGGTGCGGGAGAGCGAGAAAAGAAACGCAAAAAGAAGGCCAATTAGAGGAGTGACGAGAAACCTGTCATCGCTCCCCGTTTGAGCGCCTCGACAAATAGTTTAGTACCATCATCCTTTTTCTTGCACTCTCTCCAGGGAGAGGCCTCTCTCTCGCGCGCGCGAGAGCCTCTCTCTTCCCCATCTGGCGAATCAAAAAGGAACGAAGGAAAAGAGAAGCAGAAGTCGTTGTTTCTCTTTTGACAGAGTGGAAAAGCCGATAAAAAGCGCAGACGGAGAAAATTCTCATCTCTCTCTCTCTCTCTCTCTCTCTCTCTCTCTCTCTCTCTCCCTCTCTCTCTCTTTCCCCTCTCCCTTCCTCCTCACGCCATCGGCTCCGGCGGCCCCGCGGCCCTCCTCGCCGCGTCCGCCGCGGCCTTGTCCGCGTCCACCTCTGCGACGACGGCGTCGACCTCCTCCGCCGTCAAATACCGCAGCTCCTTCCCCTTGGACCCCAGCACAGCGACCTCGGCCGTCGCCGAGCTGACCTCGACCGTCTCCGCCAGGGCGCGCAGGGCGAGCTTCGCGGCCCCGTTCCCGCTCAGGTCCGTGCCCTCGAGCTGCTTCTCGAGGAACTCTCGCGCGGACTTGGCGTTGCGGCCGATGGCCGCGGCCCTCCAGGCCGAGTACGTCCCCGAAGGGTCGGTCTGGTACAGGGCGGGCTTCTGGGACTCGGAGGAGTCAAAGCCGGCGATCAGCGTCGAGATGCCAAAGGGCCTGACGCCGCCAGACTGCGTGTACTTCTGCTGGATGCCCGCGATGTGCCTCGTCATGTGCTCGACCCCGGGCCGCTCGTCCATCGTCAGCCGGTAGGACTGCGCCTCGATGCGGGCGCGATTTACTAAAACGCGGGCGTCGGCGGTGAGGCCGGCGAACGCGGCGACGAGCCTGTCGTCGAGGCGGGCGATCTTGCGGGCGGTGCGGGCGTCCTGGAGCTTGGCCGCGGACTTTTTCTCGACCGCTGGTTTTTGTTTTTGTTTTTGTTGTTGGTTAGGGGAGAGAGAGAGAGAGAGAGAGAGAGAGAGAGAGAGAGAGAGAGAGAGAGAGAGAGAGAGAGAGAGAGAGAGAGAGAGAGAGAGAGAGAGAGGTTTGGTGGTGAGTGAGAGAGACAGGAGGTCAAGGTCGAGGTGGAGAGCAGTCTCGAGAGTTCTCGCTCTTCTTCTTTCTTCTTCTTCTTCCAACATTCTCCCCTTACCCAAGACCACCGTGTCCTCTCCTACGACGCCCACGGCGAGGGAGCCCTTCCTAACAGCCTCGAGGGCGTACTCGACTTGGAACCTTTTGGAGTTTGAAGAGAAATGAAAGAGAAAGAGAGAGCGGAAGTTTGAGTGAGAAGAACCATCGATGAACCTCCAGAGCGCGCCGATCGGCGATCCCATCAGAGTGGAGATGCTGTTTTCTTCCGTCGTCTCGCGGAGACGGTTTCCCGACAACGATCTCCTCGTCTCGCTCTTCGAAAAGGAAGGACTTAAAGGTCCGTCGGGATCTGGCGACATTCAAAGACTCGAACGAGCCTCGAGTGACCAGCCGAACGGGACGAGAGGGTCTGCGTTGTCACCTTGACGTCTTTTTTCATGCTCTCAACGGATCGACCATCGAGAGGCTCTCTCTCTCTCTTGTTCCCATCTTCGCCAGCAACCACTCTACTCACAAGTGCCCGTCCGGGGAGAAGACGGTGATGGCTCGGTCGTACTTGGCCATTTTGAAAGACAAACGAAAAAGAGTGCCTTTTTTACGAGAGAGAAAAAGGGAAGAAGCCCCTTCCGAAAAAAGAGAAAGAGTGGGGGGCGAGATAGAGCGGAAAAAAACCCTGGCTTCGTAGCTCTCTTTTTATCGCCCGCCCGCCTCCTCACTTTTTCCCTCGTCGCTTCGTTTTTCGTTCTTCTTTCCTTTCTGCTTCTCTCGTTTTCCTTTACTCTCCGGCGTCTATTCACTGTCTTTTCCTTTTTGATTTTCTGCACGAATCCTCGAAGCGTCGCACGAACGGAGCAGAGAGCGAAACAGAAACGAGGAAAGAGCACGCCGGAAGTAAAAAAAGAGAGCAAAAGATTTCTCATTCCATCTCGCTTTGGCCCAACTTTTTTCGACTTCGAAACCTCGAAGAACAAACTCGACCCCGTAAACCAACAAAACAATGTGGGAGTTCTGGCGCTCGCGGATGTCCAAGGGCAAGACCAGGCACCGGCGGCGGCCCGAGAGCGAGGGGGAGGAGCTCACGTAAGGACGGGTTTCCTTTTATGTTGGACGAAGAGGGAGAAGAGAGCGGACGGGTAAAAAAAAACTCGACCTCAAAACCTCCACCTAAAAAAAAAAAAAAAACAGCCGCTCCCCGTCCGCAGCCACCAACCCCACGGGAGGCGGCCACCAGCCCCCCGAGAACTCGACACACGTCTACTTCAAGGACATCATCTTGCCCGCATCTGACGACGACGACGAAGACGACGAGGCCTTCTCCGAGAACGAGGGGGAGATGTCCGAGGACGGCAGCGCCGCCGCGAGCGGGTTTGGCGCGGGGCCGAGGTGGGCAGAGGGAGGAGGAGGAAGAGGAGGAGCGAGCTCCTCTTCGAGGCTGCATTCTTCTTCCTCGCCTGATCTTGCCGCGTCTTCGCAGGCAGGAGCAGCAGCATCTGCTGCAGCTGCGGCAGCCGCGGCAGCAGCGAACCCCTCCTCCTCCTCCCCTCCTCCTTCCTCGACGCCCTTTCCGTCGCTGCCCCCGCTCAGCTCCGCGGGCCCGCCCCCGCCCCCCGCGCCGCCGCCGACCTTCCAGACCTCCCTGACCTCCTCCCACCACCGCCGCAGGAGAGCCAGGGCCCGCGTCGACCGGCAGAAGCTCATCATCATCCTCGTCGGCCTGCCGGGCCGCGGCAAGACCTTCCTGTGCAACAAGCTGCTGTGCTACCTCAACTGGCTCGGCCACGAGACGCGCCACTTCAACGTCGGCCAGTTCCGCCGGGCGCAGCGGGGGCAGCGCGAGCTGCAGGACGCGAGCTTCTTCGACCACCGCAACGCCGCCGGGCGCGCCGCGCGCGAGCGGGCTCTTGCGGCGGCCCTGGATGAGATGGAGCGCTGGCTGGGGACGCGTGCGGCGCAGATCGCCGTCTTCGACGCCACAAACTCGACGGCCGAGCGGCGCGCGCAACTGCGGGCGCGCTTCCACGGCCGCTGGCAGTATCTCTTCATAGAGTCGATCTGCAACGACCAGGACGTGCTGGAGATGAATTATCGATTCAAGATGATGTACTCTCCGGACTACGCCGCGAACGGAGGCGGAGGCGGGAACGGGAACGGAAGCGGAGGCACCAGCGGCGCCGCCACTGCTGATGCGACCGCGGAGGCCCTCGCCGACTTCCGGGCCCGCATCCGCAAGTACGAGGAGGTCTACGAGACGATCACCGACAGGAGCCTGCACTACATCAAGCTGATCGACATGGTGACGGGGAGAGGTGAGAGAGAGAGAGAGAGCGTTTATGAGTTTTGAGTGTTGAGTCTTTTGTTTTTTTTCCTCTTCAGAATCTCGACCACGACGATCTCGACTTTCAAAAAAAAAAAAAACTCATAGGTTACATGGACGTCAACCGCATCTCGGGCTACATCCCGGGCAAGATCGTCTTCTTCCTGATGCAAGTCTGCAAGGCCGGCGTGGCCCGCGTGCGCAAGATCTGGCTGACGCGCCACGGCGAGTCCGAGTACAACCTGGGGGGGAAACTCGGAGGGGACTCGCCCCTGTCCGCGCGGGGGGAGGCTTACGCCAGGCTGCTCCCGGACGTCATCGTCGAGCGCGTGCCTCTCACCAGCGACGGCGGCACGATGCCCGTGTCCGTCTGGACGTCGACGCTGGTGCGGACCATCCAGACGGCCGAGCTCCTGCCCTTCCCGAAGCTGCGCTGGAAGGTCCTGGACGAGATCCAGGCGGGGGCCTTTGACGGGTGGACGTACGCCCAGGTCGAGGCGGAGCACCCGTCGGAGTTTGCTGCGCGCAAGAGGGACAAGCTGCGGTACCGGTACCCCGCGGGGGAGAGCTACATGGTGAGTTGGTGTGTTTTAAGGGGGTTCCCCCTCTTTTTCCGAGTTTTTTCCCCTCCTTTTTCCCCTCAACCTCGTTTTTTTCCCGTTCTGCGTGGAAAAAAAAAACTCCAAAAAACAGGACGTCGTCCAGCGCCTCGAGCCCGCGGTCATCGAGGTCGAGCGCGAGCGCGAGTGCGTCTGCGTCGTGGCTCACCAGGCCATCCTGCGCGCTCTTTACGGCTATTTCACCAAGACCCCCCTGCGCGACATCCCGCGCCTCGAGGTGCCGCTGCACACTCTGATCGAGCTGGTGCCGAAGCCCGACGGGCGCATGGCGGAGGAGCGCGTCGCGATCGACGTCGCCACGGGCCTCGCGAGCCTGGTGCCTCCCCCGGCCGCGAGCGATCCCACCGCGTGGACTCCGTGGAGCCCCGGGAGCGGGGGGATCCGGGTGACGCGAGGGGCCTCTCCCCCCTCGGCTTCCCGCGGAGGAGGCGAGGGCGGCGACTCCAGCGGGGGAGCGGCGGCGGCGGCGGCAGCGGCGGGCGCGGCTCACGCGGCGCCAGAGACGGCTCCTGCTGCGTCCGAGGCAGCGCAGCCTCCCTCATCCTCCCTCCAGCACGAGTCTCCCTTTGGGCACGCCTCGGAGTCTGCCGCGCTCGCCGGAGAAGAGGGGGGAGGGGGGAATGTTGCGGAGGAGGTCGAGGTCGCTGCTTCTGCGGCAGAGGAAGCTGCCGCCGCCGCGCTCGCCGCGCTCGAAGTCTCTGCCGGAGGGGGAGTGCCGCCGCCGCGTCCGGCCTCTGCTGCTGCTGCTGCCTTGCCTCCGTCTCCCTTCCTCACCGGAAACAGCGACGCCGCAAGCGCCGTATCCGCGGATGCCGCCGTCGGCTTCAGGAACGGAGGGAGCGGCCGCGGGCCTGCCGCCGCCGCCGCCGCCTCGTCTCCCTCGCCGCCTCCTTCCACTTCGGGGCTCTCGCCGCCGCCGCCCCCCGCTCCTGCTTCCGCCGCTTCCTCTTCTTCTTCGCGCGCGGCTCAGCTCCTGCGGAGGGTTCCCTCTTTGAGAGGCCTCGGGAGCCTCGGGAGGAGAGGGCAGAGCTCGGAGCGCGGGGAGAAGAGCGAAAAGGACAAGGAGAAGAGCGGCGGCGGCGGCGTTGGCGCGCGCTCGAGCGCTCCAGTCTCCTTCTCTTCATCCCCTGCCTCTTCTGCTGCCGCTGCCCCCGTTCCTCCGAATAACGGCGCCCACCTCGTCGGCTCCTTCGGGAACCTCATCAACCTGCTCCCGAGGGAGCCCTCGGCGACGAGCAGCCTGCCGCCGCCGTCGCTGGGGACGTCCCCCACGGGGAGCTTCACGTCGGCGCCGGCACCGGCGGGCGGAGGAGCGGGCGGCGTCGGCAGCGGCGCCCTCGCGGCGGCGTCGGCAGCAGCGGCATCGGCAGCAGTCCCGGCGCTCGCTGCGCCCGAGGCCTCCACCGCTGTGCCCATCCCCCCTCCCATCGCTCCTCTGGGGGACAAGCCCCCTCTGTACCCGGCTGTGGAGAGGACGGCGAGTGGGAGCTTCCCGCCGAGCGTTGCCGGAGCAGGAGCGGGAGCAGCAGGAGGAGCGGCAGAGAAGAAATGAGTCGAGAGGAGAGAGAGTTTTGGGAGATGAGAAAAGTTGTCAAGTTTTCTGGTTCTATTACAATTTTTACTCCTTAGCTTCTTCACTTTTTCTTCTTCTTGTGATCGTCGCCATCGTGATGTTGGTGCCTGTGCTTCTTGTGCTTGTGGTGATGGTGGTGGTGCTTTTTCTTCTCTTTCTCCTTCTTCTTCTTCTTCCCGTCGCCGCCGCGAGACCTGGACCTCGACCGAGAGCGGGACGAGGAGGACGAGCGGCTCCGGCTCCTGCTGCCTCGGCGCCTTTCCCTGCTCCTGCTGCGTTCCCTCCTCCGCGGAGAGTGGGAGCGGGAACGGGAGCGGGAGCGGGCGGAGCGGCGCCTGCCGGGGCTAGGCTCGCGCCGGCCGCCGCCGCCGCCGCCGCCGTCCTCTCCCCGCCCGCCGCTCCTCTCCGGAGACCAACGGCTCCTCCTCCTCGTCGTCGCCGTCTCTTCCTTCTCGCCCTCTTCTCGCTGCTCTCGCTGCCGATGATCCTGCTGCTGCTGCTGCTGCTGCCGAGCCTGGGCAGGAGGGTGAGTGGAAGGAGGGAAGAGGCGAGGAGGAAGGAGCCCCGCCTGCCTCTGCTGCCGGCCCCTCCCTCCGCCGCCGCTTCCGCGACCTCCCGCGCTCCTCCCCCCTCCCCCCCTCCCCCCTCCGCCGCTCTTGAACCGCTTCCACAAATGCCCGACGCTCTGCGAAAAGTCCACCTTGATCCGCCTGTCATCCAACAACACGTTGTTCATCTTCAGGTAGGCGCTCTCGGCCGCGGCCCGCGTCTCGAAGCCGACGAAGGCGTATCCCAGGGACGCGCCGCCGTCCCTGACGACGTCGCACGAGACGACCCGGCCGAAGCGGCCAAAGACGACCTCGAGGTCCTGCTCGCGGGTGACGGGGTTCAGCTTGCAGACGAAGAGGACCGTCTCCGGGGGGGCGACGTCGGCGGCCGGGAGGTCGCCGACCATCTCGAGGACGACGGCGCGGGCGGCGGCACCTTCGCGGCGGCGGGCGGCGGCGGCGGCGATGGAGGCCACTTCGTCGTCGTCGCCGGAGTTTTCTTCCCCGCTGTCGTCGTCGTCGCCGCCGCCGTCGCTCTCGTCGTCGCCGTCCTCCTTCTTTTTCCTCTTTTTCTTGTTCTTCTTGTCCTCCTCTTTGGCGGCGGGCCTCCAGTTGTCCTCGAGCCTGCCATTGTCCCCAAAGGGTCCCTGCGACGGAGGGGAAGCGTCCCTGCAGATGAAGCGCTCTTCGCCGCCCTCGTTGCCTCCGTCGTCGAGAAACGGGTTCTCCAAGACAAGCGTGTGCTTGATCCGAATGTTCTGCAGCGGGACCCCGCCTGCGTCGACGGCGGCCTCGCCGATGGCGTCCAGCACCTCGAGCCCCTCGGCGACGACGCCGAACGCGGCGTGCTTGCCGTCGAGCGAGTCGAGGTCCGCGCTCAGCGTCAGGAAGAACTGCGAGCCGACGGCCGAGGGCGAGCCGGAGGCAGAGAGGGTGCCCCTGCGCTCGTGCCTGAGGAGCTTGGTCCTTCCTTGGCGGGTCACGTCGATCGTCTGAGGGGTTCCGGCGAGGACTCTGTCGGTTGTTTTGTCGTGGCGGTGGCGCAGACGGAGAAGGTGGTTGAGCTTGAAAAGAGGAAGAGAGCGTCGAGAGAGAGAAATCAAAAACAACTTCCTTCCTCTCTTACCCTTCGGCACAGCTCCCGTCCTTCCCGGTGCCCGTCGGGTCCCCGGCCTGCGCGACGAGACCGGGCACGATCCGGTGGAAGAGCGTGTTGTTGTAGTACTTGAGCCTGCGGTGGGTGGAATGCGTTTTTTTGAGTCGAAGGAGGTCAAGAGGTTGAGAGAGAGAAAGAGAAAAACGCCGTCTCGATCTTGTTTTCCCTCTCAGCCATCAAATTGTTTCCGTCCGATTCTCTCCCTTTTTTCCTCCTGATCTCCCACATGAGCGCACCGGCACAGCCTCAGGAAGTTCCGCGCGGCGAAGGGAGCATCTTCGCAGAAGAGATCGACCACCAGGTCGCCGCGTGAGGTCTCGATGAGGACCGACATTCTTTTTTTCCCTCTCGCTCCACACCGTCCGAATCGAAGAGTGAAGAAGCAGCGACGGCTTGAGCGCTCCTCGCCGCCCCCCCCCCCCCCCAGTAGATTTATGTGGGAAGAAAATAGAAATGAAAACAAAAAAAAAAAAAAACAAAAAAAAAAAAAAAAAAAAAAGAAAAGAAC
>Ga0315284_10015488_pt1 | contig 10836 bp, 8 predicted proteins | sample YL17G09_16_MG_FD_203696 | JGI IMG/M metagenome (GOLD analysis project Ga0315284, IMG submission 203696) | Sediment microbial communities from Yellowstone Lake, YNP, Wyoming, USA - YL17G09_16 | ecosystem: Environmental > Aquatic > Freshwater > Lake > Sediment | place: USA: Wyoming | collected...
ATAATCCCTCGCCGGCCCGTAGGTCTCGAATTTCTTTAGCCCATCGTCTAAATCGCCGTTAAGAATCCCCGGCATCGTATACATCCTCAGCGGTGTCATCGGCCGATTCCATATAAACCTGTAAGGCCCGCTATCTTCCGTTCGCGGGTCATTATCGGTGAACCACGTCCCCCCCAAATCCAGCCGCATCCAGTCCACTATGCGCTCGTTATCACCTGAGCCGCGTTTTGTCTGCAAACGCTGCGATATTTCCGCGTTAATCACGTCGTGCTGTTTGACCACCGGGTCGCTCTCCTCGTAAACCGCCGTAACCAATTCAGGCCGGACAATATGGCGCAGCCCGTCCAGGTCCCACAGCCGGGACCTGACCCCCGGATAGGTCTTCCAGAACTCACTCGACGCGCGCAATCCCGCTTCACCAATCCCCACGACGTCCTCGTTGGCAATTCCGGAGTTGCTGCCATCCACAAGCGACCTGTTAAACCCGCTGTGGTCGTCGTAGCCGACGGTGCCGGCGATATAGGGCGCCGCCTTTACGCCGGCCAGCGAGAGGGGGGCGTCAATTTCGGTGCGGTGTGAGCCGAATGTGAAAAACTCCTGATTCATCGCCGTGGTGTGGTACTCGTCTATGCGCTGGCGATACCGGCCGCCCTGTGTGTCGCTATAAAGCGTCAGCTTATCGTCAAAAATAGACTGTCCGGTCAGGTGATACTCGGCGGTGGGAGATTCCTCCAACTCGTCGGCAAAATTATTCAGCCGGCCCTTGCCCAAGAAAGACAATCCCCAGTTGTCCTCGATTCTTTTCAAATGAATATACGTCTCGCGGGCCTCACCGGTATTGAACTCCCTGCGGTAGTAACTCTCAACAAAATGTTCATCCGACTCATAATCTATGCCGGTCGTAAGCTGCCAGTTATACGGCATAAACTTCCGATGCACCCACCCGAACCACCCGCGAAGCCCCTCGTCCGGCTTCAGGTCCCGCCTGCTCACGTCCCGTCCCAGCCGGTCCTTGCCCCTGTCGTCGATTATGTAACCGATAATATGACCTAATCTGTTTTCCTGCGCATAATCCACATCTATCCCGCTACCCACTCCGCGCTTACTGTAGTAGTCCAGCTCGAACGTCCCGTCGGTCCCCTCCGGCTCCCGCAATCCCAGCAGCCGAGACAAATACCACCTGGTCTCCACGCTCGTCCCCAAAATCCCGTCATGCCCGACACGCAAGCTCTTAAAGGGAACGTCGGGCCTCTCGAGGTTGCTTCGCACATAAGGCCAGTAAAATACCGTCATCTCCCCCGATTTGAGCCGAACGTCGCGCATCTGGATGTCGTAGGAGCTGTCCTTGGTCTGGCCCGCCTGCTGGTCTATCGTCGTCGTATCGCTAACCAGCGCGCTCGACGCCCTGGCCGAAATCTGCGGCATATAAAATTCACTGCTTGTCAAAACCACGTCCTCGGCGGCAAATTTATTCTCCGCCAACTGCCTCACTTTTGCCGCCCGCACGTATATCGGAATCCCTCGCCCGGCGTCAAAACTCCGCACCGTCGCGTTAATCGCCAGGCCCCTCTTTTCCCCGAACTCATAATACATCTCATCCGCCCGTATCGAGCGCAATCCTTCCGTCATTACGACGTCGCCGCAAAGGTAAACCGCCTCAATCGTCCCGGCGGCCCCCAAATCCTGTATGCCGCCCGGCTTTTCAGCGGCGCCTGACTTATCCCCGGAGTAAAACACCACAGCGGCGTCCGCCTGCATTTCAAGTAACCGGCCCGCTTCATCCTGCCTCTGCCAGAGATAGAACCGCCCGATTATCGTCGCAACCTCAGTTCCCTTGCCCGCACCGCCAAACTCGACGTTCGGCTCTACATCCCCCGCCGGCGCGATATTCACGGGGTACTTCACCTTCGCCTGCGGGCGGCTCTGGGGGATTTTGGCTTCCGGTTTCCTCAATGGCCCCAATATCCGATCAAAAAATCCAAACTCGCCGGGGGCTTGCTCTACTTCGGCAGCCGGTTTTTCCTTTGGCTCAGCCGGCTCACGTTTTGGCTCAGCCGGCTTCACCTCCGTCGGCTCTATCCGCAGCGGCGAAACCGACCCGCCGGTAGGCGAGGTCCCTCGGCTCGAAGGCCGCGAGGCCTGCGGCTCGCTGAAGGCGGACCCGCACTTGTCCGCAAATTCCTTGTCAACCGCCATAACCGCTGAAAACGCATTCCTGTAAAACTCCCCGCCTCGCACATCCGCCGATTCTTTGCTCTTCGCCGTTACGAACACCTCGCCGGTCGCCTCGAACCGGATAACCATCGCGCGGGCGTTCTCGACCATTTCCCAGTTAAGCCCCGGCACTCGTGTGCCCTTTCCCTTGTTAGCAGAGACCCTCCCCGATACGTATGCCCAGAAACTTGCGTTCCCGCTGTCGCCTCCCGTCCTCTTTATCCAGATAACGGCCTTGTTTCCCCCGAATGTGTCCGCGCCGGCCGCCATTAAAAACTTGCCCTCGATGACAAGCACCCCGATAAAATCGGGGCCGGAACTGCCGTGATAACTGGTTATCTTCTCCCCGCTGATGTGAACGTCACGCCCGACAAACGCCCTGGCCTGCGTGTTGTCCATCGCACCGGCCGAATACACAGGCATACACAGTGCAACTGCAATTAAAACGAGCTTTACCGTCCTTGTCCTCATATACTCGCTTACTGCCGGCCCATACAGGTTGGCTTTTTGGCCAGATTATACGCGCATACCTCACCAAAGCCAGCAAAAACCACACATATACAAACCTTGATTCAGCCGGAGAATCACTGTATAAAACCGTATTTAACATAAGGTAAGGAGCCAACGATGGCTAAACGGGAATACTCGGAATATCAGAAAGACGTAATATCGAACTACTACGGCAATCTCGACGCCATAATGCTGGGTAAGCTAAGCGAATTAGTCAGCGAGTTGTATTTGGCAGACACCGACACCAAACGCGACCGGTTGTGGCAGCGGGCGCAAAAGGCGATGGCCAAACTCAAAATCCCTGGCCCGATAATCGACCACATAATGGCCAAAAAGGACGTCAAGATATTGGCCAAAAACCTCAACGACTGGCTTGCAAAAGCCAGATAACCGCCCTAAAAACTCGTCCACCGCCCCACAAATTCTGCTTTTCCCGCCCCCCTTTTTTGCCGATACACACCCTGCCGGCGATAATTCAACCCGGGATTTTGGAAAACGCCGGCGCAAACACTATATTTTGTATAGTTTGCATTAGATAAGGAGCCGGACAATGGCCGTAGTCAAAGAAACCACAAAAGCCGTTTACCCAACCGAAGATATGGGGCAGTTGAGCATCCTGGATATGCTCAACTACTTCGAGGAAATGGGCACGATGCGTGTCAGCGACCTGCACCTCAAGGTTGGCGCTCCGCCCACCTATCGAGTCGACGGCGACCTCGAAAAACTCAAAGGGCCTGTGCTGACCCAGGAGATAGCCGAGCAGCTCATCCTGCCGTTGCTCAGCGAGAACAGCATCGACAAGCTGCGCGAGCTGCACAGCGTCGATTGCTCATATCGGCTCGCCACAACCCATTTCCGAATCAATGTCTTCAAGGAAAACGACGGTATCTGCGCAGCCATTCGGGCGTTATCCGCTGATATAGCCCCGGTGGAGAAGACCGGATTTCCAAACGACATCTGGAAGGACATCATAAACCGCAAGCACGGCCTGGTGCTCATAACGGGCGTAACCGGCGCAGGCAAATCCACCACCATCGCCTCGCTGATTAACCGCATCACCGAAGTGCGCCCCTGCCGTATCATCACCATCGAAGACCCGATTGAGTATATCTTCGAACAAAAGAAAGCGGTGGTCTCACAGCGGGAAATCGGGCGCGACGTTTATTCGTTCATCGACGGCCTGCGCTCAATGCTGCGCGAAGACCCGAACATAATCTTCGTCGGCGAAATGCGCGACGCCGAAACAATCGCTATGACGCTTATGGCCGCTGAAACAGGCCACCTCGTGTTCTCAACCCTGCACACCAGGGACACCGCCGGCACAATAACGCGTATCCTCGACTACTTCCCGGCGGGCAGACAAAACGAGGTCCGAAACCAGCTCTCACTGGGACTGGCTTACATCGTCAGCCAGAAATTAATCCCGCGAAAGGACGGCAAAGGCCGGGTCGCCGCGATGGAAATCCTTAACAATAACTACGCCGTCGCAAACCTTATAAGGACGGGAAAAGTAGAGCAGATATATTCACAATTGCAGACCAAAACCACCGGCCGCTACGACGAGAAAATGGTTACGATGGAAAGACACCTGGCACGCTTAGTCAAAGAAGACAAAATCGACTTCGAAGAGGCCCAGAAGTGGGCCAATAACCTCTCCACTTTCGCTGAGGCGATGAACCTGGAATAACGGACTATACACGGCAGTCCTTAAAGCCCCCGGATGACCGGGGGTTTTTATTTGCGCCAGCGATACCGATGCTCGCAAAAGCATACGATAACGCCACTCACAAATACCACGGAGACTTCGCGCGGCGCTTTTATAATGTAGTGACTTTCAAGGTGGATTTCCTTTTGCTTCATAAAATGGATTGTAGCAATTACTCTATGTAAACGCAAAGCGGGTGGCGGACGGTAAATTTTGTCGTTTCACTGGAAAACGTGAAAAAATCCAAGAATTGTGTTTGACAAGCAACTTTGCCACTGTTATCATTTAGATAGTTGTAAAAATGTCTAACTGACAAAGAAAGAGGCAACATGAAAAAGCGGCTTGAATCTTTAAGTAAGATTTTCTCAGCGCTTTCGAGCAGAAGCCGGCTGGGGATACTGTGGTATATCTATGACAAACAGCGCCGATGCAAAGGCAAGGTGCTGCGTTGCCGGGACGGGGCCTGCATTAAGGATTTGGCCAAATCGCTGAACGTCTCTGTTCCAACGGTGTCACATCACATTAAAGAGCTTGTGAGCGCGGGTCTTGTTACGACGGAAAAGAAAGGCAAATGGGTATATTGCGAGATAAACAAAAAGGCATTCGAAGAAGCAGTGGGCTTTTTAAACCGGTGGTCGGCGGAAGAAACGTGATAATTTAAGGATAAAAAAACATGGCCAAACAGAGTGTTCAAAAAATAGTGAGAGATGCATACGGCAAGATAGCCAAAGGCAAACAGGATTGCGGCTGCGGCACCTGCGGTTCGCAAGCCGAAACTTTTGCCAAATCCATCGGCTACTCCCAGGAAGAATTAAAAAACATCCCGACCGAGGCCAATCTGGGGCTTAGCTGCGGGAATCCGACGGCCTTGGCGAACCTAAATACAGGCGAGGTGGTGCTCGACCTCGGTTCGGGCGCGGGATTCGACTGTTTTCTGGCTGCGTCCAAAGTAGGGCCGACTGGCAAGGTCATCGGCGTGGATATGACGCCTGAGATGATTGAAAAGGCAAGAGATAACGCGCAAAAGGATGGCAGCAAAAACGTCGAGTTTCGGCTCGGCGAGATTGAGAATTTACCCGTGGCGGACAATTCAATTAACGTGGTGATAAGCAACTGCGTTATAAATTTATCGGCGGATAAATCGAGGGTTCTGCGGGAGATTTACAGGGTCTTAAAGCCGGGCGGCAGAATAGCAATTTCAGATATTGCCCTGAAAAAAGAGCTACCCAGGAAAATCCAGGACAATATCGCAGCTTATGTCGGATGTGTGGCTGGGGCGATGCTTATTGACGAGTATAAAAAAACAGCGGAAGCGGCCGGAATGAAAAACGTGAAGATTACAGTCAAAGGCAGTTCTTCCTGTATAGCGTCCGACACAAAAGACCCAATTGCCAGAGCCGCCCTCGATGCTTTGGGCGAAAATGAATCTCTTGATGATTACGTGATCAGCGTTTATATAGAAGGGCATAAATAATCCCCAATGCTTTCGATTTAAATTTTTCAGAGAATAGTTCAGATGCGAGTTGGTCTGGGACAATTTGACGCGGTGGTGGGGGACCTGGCGGGTAACGCCGAGAGGATGCGGGCGATTTACAGGCAGGCCCGGCAGGGGGGTGTTGACTTACTTGTATTTCCGGAGCTGGCGGTGTGCGGTTATCCGCCGGAAGATTTACTGCTCAAGAGCCATTTCCTTGATGACAATCGCCAGGTCGTGGAGCGGCTTGCGGCGGATTGTTCCGAGGGGGCCATTGTCGTTGGCTTTGCGGATTATTTTCGCGGCAACGCTTACAACTGTGCCGCAGTGCTAAAGAATGGACGATTGGCGAACATCTACAGGAAAGGGCTTCTGCCTAATGAGGGCGTTTTCGATGAAAGGCGGTATTTCGAGCAGGGCACCAAACCATTGATTGTCAAACTTGGCGGCCTCAATATAGCAGTAACAGTTTGTATGGATATATGGGACATCGACTGGCTTGTTAAGTTCCTCAAGAGTTCCGGCCGAATCGATGTGCTGCTCAACATCTCCGCATCGCCGTTTCATTTAGGCAAAATCGAGACCAGGAAAGAGATAGTCGGCCAGTGCGCCACGCAGTTCGAATGTCCGGTTTGCTATTGCAATTTAGTAGGGGGGCAGGACGAGCTTGTTTTTGACGGCCAGAGCATGTTTGCCGACGCATCCGGCAAAATCATCGCTATGGCCAAAGCGTTCGAAGATGACCTGCTCATCGCAGATATCGAAGCCGAAGGCAAGACTTATACCGTAAAGCCGGTTGGCGATTCGACTCCCCGGACGCTCGAGGTGCTCGATGAGATGTATCGCGCGCTTGTGCTGGGCACTAAAGACTATGTGCGGAAAAACGGTTTCAGCGAGGTTTTGGTGGGCCTAAGCGGCGGAATAGACTCCTGCGTTACCGCGGCTGTCGCGGCTGCGTCGCTGGGCGCTGAAAACGTCACCGGAATCACGATGCCCTCAAAATTTAACAGCCCGGAGACGATTGGCGACGCCGAGAAATTCGCCAAAAGTCTGGGCATCAGGTTCATGACCATCCCAATCGGGCCTGTGCTTGAGCGGTTCAATAGTTCGCTTGAGGAGTCGCCTGGCTGGAATGGCTCAGGCATCGCCTACGAAAATCTCCAGGCAAGAATCAGGGGCACAATCCTGATGTCGCTTAGCAATCAGTCGGGCGCTCTGGTCCTGACGACCGGCAACAAAAGCGAAATCGCCGTCGGCTACACGACGCTCTACGGGGACACGGCGGGCGGCTTTGCCGTCATAAAGGACGTCTTCAAAACAATGGTTTACAAGCTTGCGGATTACATTAACGGCATAAACGGTCGCGAAATTATACCCAGGAGCGTTATAGACAGGGTTCCGACTGCCGAGCTTCGACCGAATCAAAAGGACACTGACTCGCTGCCCGAGTACGACCTGTTAGACAAAATCCTCAAAGGGTACGTAGAGGAAGATAAGTCCGCTGGGCAGCTAATCGAAGAGGGTTTGCCGAAAGACGTCGTCGACAGGGTCATCCGTATGGTTGACCGCAACGAATACAAGAGAAGGCAATCGCCGCCCGGGGTGAAAATCACGCCCAAGGCGTTCGGAAGAGACAGGCGCCTGCCAATCACAAACCGTTACAACCACTGGGGCAATTCAAAGTAGGCGATACTGATTGTTACGGGATTTTCACCTGCTTTGGTCTTCCTTCCAGAAGGGCGGCGGCAATTGTTTGAGCGAACGGTATGGCCGCCGAATAGTCGCTGCCGGTTATTATGAGACCATCCCGCTCAACGGGGGCACCCGTGTATTGTGCCCCGCCTTTCTGCATCTGCTCTCGCTGCGGCAGAAAGCCGGTTGCCCGCACGCCCCTGAGCACGCCCGCATTGGCCAGAATCGTCGGTGCAGTGCTTATTGCCGCGATGACCTTACGTTTTGCGGCCGCTTCGCGCGCTATGCCGAGCGCGGCCGGGTTGGCGAAATATTCGTCGGCCCCCAGCCCGCCTATAAAGACAACCGCATCGAAATCAGCGACGCGAACCTCGTCGAGCATCACCTCGGAGGCGGCAATCCCGCCGAGTGTTCCCTGCAATTGCCCAATCTTTGAACTCGCGATTACAGTCTCGATACCCGCTTCGGTGAGAACTCGCCGGGTTTCGAAAAGCTCCACGTCTGTGAAATTGATGCTTGGGACAACCAGAACAGCTTTTTTGCTGCCTGGTTGCAATTTACCAGGTTCCTGTTTTACAGGCGGATAACCAACGCAGACAATCAGAAGCGGCTCCAGATCACCCGGTAGTAGGCAGGCCTTGGCAACATTTTTTACATCGAAGGCGCCAACGGGCACCGACACCAGCCCAAGCGTTACGGCCTGCAACTGCATATTCTCTGCGATGTGGCCGGCCTCGAGCAGCATAAACCGTGTCGCCTTGTTGCCGTATTTGGTTGCGACCTTCCTCACGGACCCCGCAATGACGATATCGCAGGCCGCATCCGCAACCGGTCCCTGTCCCAGGGCCGCCGCCGACAGTTGCTTACGCAGGTCTGACTGGGAAAGCTGCTCCAGCGAATGCTCGTCGGGACGATAAACGGACAAGCCGTCAGGGGTAACAAAATAAAGCTCTATCGGGTACAAGGCCCCCGCTGACGGTGCGGCGCGAAGACCCCGCTGTTTGTCGGTTATACCCTGTCCTGCCCAGGCCAACTGTCCCATCTGAGCAAAGTTGAGCGGCTTGTCTGCGAACTGCCGAACGCTTCGCCGCATATTGATTGCCTCTTCCAAGCTCACGGTGCCCGATAGATTCGGTGCAGGGAGCTGAACCGTTTTCGCTCCGCCTGCGCGTGGCCTCCTTTGGGCCTGGGAGAAGACCGGCAAAGCAAGGACAGACAAGCCAACCAGACAGCACGCCGTTACAAGTCCGATTTTGCGAAGCCGACTCGTTGGACGAATCGGCGAAACCCTAAACCATCTCATTGTTCAAGTCCTCCAAATTCAACTTAGTCAAACGCGTCGGTGCAGTAAATCGTTAACCTGCACTATTTACAGTTGAATCCACCACGGTTTTTTTTGCGTGCTTGTGAATGAGGCGAAGGTTGCGCGCATAAATCAGCGTATTAAGTGAAAGGCCCAGCATAAAAATGAGGTCCTTGCGGTGGACCGCATAGCTCAGCAGGACCACGCTGCCCACCAGCGATATGTACCAGAACGCAACAGGCACGTGAGAGCGTTTTTTGTATTCACTGACTATCCACTGCAGTATGAATCTGGCGCCGAATATCACCTGACCCGTGAAACCTATTATGAACCAGAACGGGTTGCCGGCCACCTGCTCCATTATGGAACTTTTGAAAAACTCAATTATCGATTGCAACATAATCTTGCTCCTGTCTTTAACCGAATAAACGGTTACATCATAAACCAGTTTCTGCTAAAATTGAAGGATGGGGTCGATAAATTAAAATTGTTTATCTTCCCATTAGCACCGGGGTGATGAGCCGATTTTGCAGGGATTACAATGAGATTGACGCGTAGACAGAAAATAACGATAGCGGTTTTGGTGCCTTACTGGATTGCGCTGCTCATTTTTGCGCATATACCGATACCGCAGATAGTCTACCAAGCGCAGGTATCGGACAAATGCCTTCATTTCCTCGCGTATCTAATTTTGGTTTTTCTGCTGTGGTTTTCCATTAACCCCGACAGGAAGGTAAATTGGCGCAGCCGGGTAGTGTGGCTGCTTCTTTTTGTGGTTGCCGTCTACGGAGGGTTAGATGAATTGCTGCAGCCCTATGTTGGGAGGACTTGTGATGTGTGGGATTTCGTGGCCAATGCGGGGGGGATATTGACGGGGCTGGTTATGTTTACCTTTCTGGCATTCTGGCAGGCATTGCCGGCGGTGTCGGCGATAACAATCTTCGGGCTGACAAACCTCGCAAAGGCCAACCTGTCGAAGCTGGTTCCGGTTGCGGACGCTGCTTTTCACGTCCTTGCTTACGGCGGTTTCACGTTAGTCTGGGTTCAATTTATGGACCTATATTTGTCTATTAAGCCCCTGAGTGCACGGTTACTGCTGGCACTTGGAGTTCCGATTGGTTTTCTGCTCATTGTGAAGGCCGGCTCGCTATTGTTGGGCAGGCACTTTGAAATGACTGACCTGCTGTTCGCGGTTCTGGCGATTATTGTTGTTGTCACAGCGAGGTATCTGACATCCCTTTTTCATCGCGGCCAGCGGCCGGAAACACGGCAGTAACCGTCATTTCGCGGCGACCTGCTTCTGAAAGGGGGTATAAAGGGGGTCTCCAATCAAGACCAACTGCCAGGAGCAGAACGGCTGAGTGCGGTAGAACACCTCAACAAGGCATTTGCCGTCGAGCAATTCGAGAAAGAATTCCTTTGGGTTGGGAAATGCGTGCAAATACGGCTCAGCCACGGCGCCCAGCGTCGCAGTAATCCCGTGAGTTAACATCGCCGGACACCATTCGCTGCTGTTGGGGTCGTGAAGGTCCACGGCCTCCAGACTGGCGATGTGAAACCCGACTGCACCGTCAACGAAGTCAAAGGCGTCCACATATTTTTTCAAACTGTACCACCCACAGTAAATCGCTGTTCGCGGGCAACTGCCGGGCTCAAAAAGTTTTCCGGTTCGTTCCTCTTTGACCTCTAAGGTCGTGCGAAGCCGCAACAGGACCGCAAGGTCGCGCAGTATCTGGTCGAAATGTCCAAAGGAGTAGGGCTGTCTGTCATCGGGAATCCCGCGAGAGTCGATATAAGCAACGCCGTTAAGCCCCATTTTTTCTGCTGCAGTCGCCTTATCGATAAGCCCGCGGGCTATCTGCGGCGTCGGGCCATCCAGGCGGCAAACCATAATCGTCAAAGTCAGGTCTTTAGGATACCTGCTGTTCTTGTACAACT
>Ga0315284_10015489_pt1 | contig 10836 bp, 21 predicted proteins | sample YL17G09_16_MG_FD_203696 | JGI IMG/M metagenome (GOLD analysis project Ga0315284, IMG submission 203696) | Sediment microbial communities from Yellowstone Lake, YNP, Wyoming, USA - YL17G09_16 | ecosystem: Environmental > Aquatic > Freshwater > Lake > Sediment | place: USA: Wyoming | collected...
TGTCGACGCATAACCTGCGTCGTAACGTCGGAAACCTGTGTGAGATTGTTGAAATTTACCTATAGCCACGGGGAAGCACTTGCCCTCCACGGACAGGTTTACATGCTCCCCGACAAACACTTTAGGGTGCGGCCTGCGCATTTGTACACGTACTCCCCCGATGTCAACCAATGTGCGTTGAGCGACAAAACAGGCGCCCCCAACGGATTGATTGACTATGCGGCCAATGACAGTGACCGGCAGGTCTCCGATCTTCGTCTTGATCTCGGCCGGTAAATTGGTTGGCTGCCTGGCATATCTTCTGTGTTCAACCTGTGTCTGCAACATGTTCTCACCTTTGGGCGCACTTTGGCGTCGGTTGGAACAGTAGCTACTCGACTTCTATTTCTAACTCCCCTCCCAGATTTCGTAGTTCAATGGCGGCCATGACAAACAACATGCGCCGCAATTCCAGTTCGTCAGCCCACGTCAGATTGATGATGAATTGCCACAACCAGATGTGGCGCTCCAGCTGCTCGTACACTGACCGTTCAGCCTCTTCCCACAGCAGCTCATCATCGTTTACCAATCCAACCATGACCGTGCGCTCGAGCGCAAGTCGTGTTGGACGCCGGAACACCAGATAGATGAGCGGACGGGCAACAAACATGGCTGCTAGCCAACGCAGAGGATACATCAGATGGCGCAGTACGCTACTCGCATCCTCATACCGCTTTACCCTTCGGAACGTCAGTCTCATTGTCTCCTCCTTTGGGTAACTAGTTGCGTGAACGAACGCCGGCTCCCGCAGACTATTCTACGAGAGCCGGCAGTCGTTGTCAGTTCGCAGTCTTTTTGGGCTTCTTTGTCTTGCCCTTCTTCTCGCAGAACTCTACATACGCGCTAGCCGCGTCCACAGACTGCTTGATCGCCGCGGCGGCTGTTGGGTCCTTGGCCACGAATTCTACCAAGCTGGCTGTTTCGTTCAGCCGACTTGCGACGTCGTGTGCCACGTTTCCCACCAAGGTTTCTACCATCTCCTTGGCTTCCTTGTTACGCGTCACAACGCCAATCACGGTGGCGACGGCTTCGCCAAAGCTGGATAGCGCTTTTCCGTAGTAGACAAAACTCTCGAACGGTTCTTTGACGAGACCAATTACTTCGGTCGCTTTTTTGCCGATTTCTCGCTTCTTGCTCTTGAGGCTCTCTGCCGTTTGTCGAATTGTTTCCACAATGCTGCTTACGTTTTTGTCGTATTTGGTCACGACACAACCTTTCTCTCGGACCACTGGTGAGGCCAGTTTCCTGGTCGTCAGTGATTGCCGAGGCAAAATGATCAGGGATACATTCCCTGTTCATAGTTCTTATCCCACAAACTAGGGTCCTTTTGTCAGCCTACGATAGAGCACGCGCCGTAGCAGAAACCTAGTGCCGTACACAGGCCGACGATGAACAGCACTATGCTGAATTTCTGTCCAGCAGTCTTTCCCTTGCCCAACAGACCCTCTGGCCACATGGTTTCTTTATCTGTGTTTGACATATAAACCTCCTCGGGGTTAGGTTTGACTCATGGCGTCTAGTAATGGAAACGGAAAAGGTAGTGAGCCTCGCGCGGTCAATCTACCTGTGTTTGATCAACACTTTGTGGACACGTTCAAGGTGCGCAAACCAGGAAGACCGGGCAAGACCAAGTACGTGTATAGACACGGTCTATTTGTGGAGAAGTTAGCCAATGACACCATTCGGTGACCCGATCAGAGCCTTCTTTGTCTTCTGTGTAATCTGCCTTCTGCTCACCTGGTCGTGTGTCAGGATGCTGACTGCCAACTTGGGCTAAGTTCTGGCAAGGGGAGGGACGAGCACAATCCACGGGAGATGGGGAGGGTTCCCGAAGATCATGCTCGTCCCACAAACTCAGCCTTGTGCTTCGTCAAGAGACACGATTGGCTGCAGTACGCCATACGGGTCTCCGATGTCAGTCCAACCGATGTCCGTCAGAACCTGGGTGAGATTCAACGCCAGCTCTACGCGTTCGTCTCCAATCGTTGCGTAGACTTCGTACGCGCAGTCTTCCTCATCGTATACAGCGTTGATGCTCTTTATCTCCGATATCGGAATGATGAGCACATCTGTTTTTTGATCATTACTTGGCCTCAGCGGCAGGGCTATGAGTTGTCTGTTCATCGTCTCCTCAACTGGTACGGTCTTCGTTAGGGTTCTGTTTCTCCAACAGCATGCGGATACGTGTGGCCAGATTGATGTCCACCTTTGCCGTCTTTCGTCTTGGCACACCGGCACCATCCAGAAGGTCATGGGCTATACGAAAGTCGTTGGCTTCCTGCTCTGGGGGAAATATGAGAGCTCGAGGAAGATCTCGTACTTCGCACTGTTCCTCTGCGAAGTAATACTGAAAGACTTCTTCGGGCTCGCCGTTGATTATTGTGATGAAGCTGCCCTCTCGAACATAGGGTGCTATATTCAGCAGAGTGCATCCAACCATGTCATTAAAGCTGTCGCCGTCGTCGTCCGACAGACCTATCTCTACAGCGTTGCCTTCCTTATCGTAGCCGAAGACCATGTTGGCGAGAGATAGCGACATCTCTAAATCGAGTGTTTGTGGGTCATCTCCATACATTTGCCGTAATACATCCAGGCAGGCTGGCAGGTTTCCTTTGCCGACGAAGAATTGCTGGGAGTAGATAATATGCTTCTCACTCATGTGCTTTTCCTTTCAGTCTGTTGATTTCGTTTAGTAGACGAGGAACCACTGTCAGCCACAGTTTCTTGTAGTCCACGTGTTGACCGGGTTTAGCCGTGGTGACCAGCAGCAATAAAGAGTTCAATTCTCTGTCAGAGACCTTGGCTACCCTATTTGCCTGCTGCTTATGAAAACTGCAGTAGTGCTTGCCGTCTATCAAGAACTCGCCGAAATAATGACACGGTCTATTCGACGTCTTTCGCCCGTTGCACTTCCTCCACTTCCGCATGCATTAACTCCGTGAATGTTGGTATGTCCGCGGCCACCAGGCGTATTCGCTCTTCCTGAAGGGCTCGCGTCATACAGTGTGAGAGCATGTCTAATACAAGGCCATTGAGAGCCTCTAGAAAGCCCTCGGTGACTGCGAAGTTGTAGGTCTCCGTAGTTCCATCTGGACAGTCGACGGTAGCCTCGCACGTTAGGGCCTTTATGTTGCAGTTCTTCAACACGCTTATCCTGCCGCTAGGCGTAGAACGCATGTTGTCCTTGTAGCGTCTCTTAGCCATTCGGCCCTCCTGCCGCGTTATACATATAGTATGCGTATTCTCCAAGGTCAGATGATGACGGCGGCCTTGTGCCGCCGTCATCACTGGGAGGAGAAGACAATGGACAACGCCGACACATAGATATCAATGTGGTCCACTAGTATGCTTATGCCTAAAAATGTTGTGCTCTTGCGCGTGGTGCGGACCGTGATCGCGTCTTGCTTGTGTCGCGGGTCTCGCCACTCGAGCTACCTCCTATCATGCTTATCCCCATAACGACCCACTAATTTGTAAGGGATCCCACCCGAGAGGCATGCACCTGCATGCCTCTCGAGTAGGAAGAGGAGTGGTACTAGCGAAGGAAACTCATGCCCTTGTTGAACACCCAACGTGCGCCGGTGACGACATCGTTGCCCAGAGTCCAAGCCTCTCGGCTCAGACTTGAGATCTCCAGCACTGCCATGGCGTTGCCTGCGTACTTGTGGTCTTTGAGCTGACCAAGCACCTGTTGTCCAATTGGCTTTCCTTCTTGGACAATCTTCTGAATTCGTTGGGCCAGCCGCACTTTCGCTTCCGGCGAAGTGCGTTCCAGAATTTCGTCGAAGGCTTTGTCGCCCAAGTTCATGGCCGATGACCAAAGATTCCGGTCAGCCATTCGACGTCTGGACTCTTCTTCAACTTGCGCCTTTGCGGCAAGTTTGGTCCCTTCTTTGTGCTGCTTGGTCTCTACGGGTTCCGCGCTTGTACCAATTGGGGAAATACCGATCTTCATTACTCTTCTCCTCTGGGTGGGAAATTGAGCAGGATATAGTTCCTGCACATAATGCTTATCCCGAAAAACAGCCCTATTTTTACCCAATACCGTGTTTAAGGGCCGCAAACGGATTGTAGGTCAGCCGGGTATTCGGCAAATCTGCGTATTTGAGCTCCTCTGGAACGACAGGCCGAACCTTGATTGGTTGTACGGGCGTAATCGGCCGGCTGACGTTCTTTGACCTCAACTTGGCCACACACTGACGACACTTTGAGTGGTGAACCATGATCGTGCCGAAACGCTTGAATTGCCACAAGAGGTCTTTGGCCCTGATCGTAATATCACGCCCGCAAGCACACGTGCGCTTCAACAGTATGGTATCTGGTGGCACCTTCTTTAGCAGAGTTCTTGGCCGCCGGTCGTCTAGCAGTTTCCCATTGGCACTCTTGTGACGCGCACACGTATTGCCGCGCACACGCACACCACACACCATGCACTTGCCTTCCAGTTTTCGCCGCCAGACAGTTCTGAACGCCTTGGCGACGGATAACGGCAGGCTTAGCCGCTCCGCCACGATCTTCAGCTCGTCACTCGCGCACGCAACCAACTTACAGATACCCGACGAATCGACCTGGTAATTCATTGATGTCCTCCTGGTGGTAATTGTTGATGCACAAAAGGCTTATTCCACAAAGCTTGACGTATTTGTGGGATAAGCATGTCGTCCAAGGAGGACTTTACCTATGACAAAAACATCTCGTAAGGGCGTTCGGCAATCTCACGGTGCATACCAGAAGCTGTGCGGATTATTGGGCGCCGACGTCGGGCAGCAACGTAAGGTACAGCGTGCTGCCGCTATTCCTACGGGTGTGCCGTCACTAGATTTTTGTTTGAATGGTGGTCTGCCGGCGGGCCTAGTGGAAGTGTATGGGGAGGAAAGTGTGGGCAAGACGGCCTTCGTAGCTCAAGTAATCAAAGCGGCCGAGAGCAAGAAGATGACTGCCCTTGTGGCCTCGGAGAGCTGTGAGGTGGATTATCTTAGGCAACTAGGTGTGAACCTTGGATCGTTATTTCTCATCCAAGGAATAGATGCTCGAACAACGCTGAACGCCGCAATAGATTTCGTTACGCGCGCAGATGATCGATTACTGATAATTGATACGCTATCGGCCTTACACGGTTCGTATTCGCACGAAGATTGGGCCGGTATAAAATGGCAGTTCTTTGAGGAGGTGTCTCAAGTTCTGACGTCTAGCAGCTGCGTGTTGATCATCAGCCAAGTACGCCACGTAAAGAATCCAGGATGCCGTGGATATTTCGACGGAGTCGTATCGGAATCCCGCCGGTTCTCCGATTTGTTTTCCGCCAGTCTGGAGTTCTCACGTGATGAGGTGTCCGTTACGGATTATGAATTGGAAATTCTCGTGCACTCCAATGCGTACTCATTACCAAGCCAAGTAGTACGTGTGCCTGTAGTCAAAGGACACGGTATACAGGTAGACATAGACAGGCTGCGCTTGGCCGTCAAACTTGGTGTACTTACGCAGGTTGGTGCTTGGTACACAACGCACGCCGGCACTCGTCTTGGTCCGGGTGCGGAGAAAGCCGCAGATCAATTTCGAGTAGACCGAGCAAGAAAACAGATGGAGGACGCTCTTTGTAGTTGACAGAAAGGGGCGTTTGCCCCTTTCTTTAGCTATGTATTCAATGTTTGGTTTGAAAGACGGCGAACAGCAATGTCCCAAGTGTAAAGGCGAGGGTTGTTACTGGTGCCGTAAGTCCGGCACTGTCGTACGGTGCCCAAGATGCGGTAATCACGAACCAGAGATGGTGGGCAAACAAGACGAGGGTTTCCTATGTCTTGCTTGCGGAGATAGGTTCGACCATAAGGGCCAACCAGTAGAGGTTGATGACGACGTACCTAACCCGCCAAGACCGCCACAGCAACGGCGTTAATTTTTCTTTCTTGACTGCATACATATACTATGCGTATAAGATGCGCATGGCCGAATTTCAGTCTAGCGTTCCGGGCGTAGAAAAAAACCAGTTAACCTACGACCAGGTGTTACAAGCGGTATTCATCGACGTAGGAACGGCGGAGAACGCATACGCGCGCATTGTCAAATCTACACTGCCTAAACTACTGACGGCCAAGACGTGCATTAACAATCCTGATGAACAATCGGATTCGCCAATCTGGGTAGACCATAAGACCGCGGTCTTTCGTGTTCCCAGTACGATTAAACCGTTGGAATCAGGATTATCTGAGCAGGGGTTACTGCTGTTCAGATCGACGATGCTTATGGCTAAGGGCATCAATGAGACGCTAGATCCAGTGCGGCTGTTAGATGCGCAGCAGATATGGTTTGTAGAGCCCACATGGGTGCGCATTCAGCAGGTGAGCGCAGATCAGTACAGCTTTTCCATCAAGCAGAAATGGTCAGTCAGATGAGTCAGCCGAGAAAGAAACAGGACGTATCTGAACCACCTGTGGGTCTTCCTCCGGTGAAGAACACAGAGGCCGCCGCCCCAACAGGATTGGATAAGGCTCGTTTCTGCCCGGATTGCAAACAAGAGGCGCGCATAGTTGCAGGAGAGTTCGGTAGTCATGCCTTTTGCGGTCCGTGCAAGAAGGACTGGCCTATCGGCGGCCCTATTCCACAATCAAACTTCGGTATGTCTATTCCGCGCGGAACGCACAAGATCACGCTGGTAGACCCAGACGTATCCAAACTTTACGATTAGGAGTTCTGAATGAGCAGAATTGAGGATGGCGACGATATGGATAAAGCGGCCGAGGAGGAGATGAACTCCAAACCTCGCACTGTGTCCAGTCTGAGTCCTGGCGCGGATGAAATCAAACAGCGCTTAAAGGTCGAGATGGAAAAGCCCAATGAGCCAATCAAGTCCGCCAGTCAGTATTCGAAGATGGTGGCGCAGAGAAGAGCGGTCACCGCGGCGTTGAAGAAAGAGAACGTGCCGTTGGGAGGTGCCGACCCTATTCCGCCAGGAAAACTGGCGTCATTGAGTATGCCAAAACCGAAGTTTGCCGAAGACCATGAACCGCCGCCGCCGATCAACAAGCAGGAAATGCTACAGGGTGTGGGCGCGGCATACCCGGTGAACCAGGCAATGGCGCGCGGAGACGTCAGAGCGCCAATGAGCATGAAAGAGGCCAAACAAATGGGTGGTATGAACTCTAAACCCTCCAGACTTTCGGAAGACACTGTAGAGGGGTTAAAGAAGATAGAGGAATACAACAAGGCCAACCCGCCCAATGTGGCGCCCGAGGCCGATGACGACGAGGCGGTTAAGCGAGAGAAGGAAGAGTTAGAGCAGGCGGAGAGAGAAATAGCTGAAGGCGTTCCAATCGACTTTGCCTCCCTGGTCGGCGCTCGTAATGAACTGTATACGGAGAAGCGCCGTAAAGATATCGAATCGAGGCTGTCCAAGTTGGACATCGCGGACATGATTACCAACCGGGAGCTGAGACAGGTCGTACCCGTCATTCCTGGTCGGTTTGAGCTAATGCTCAGGACGTTCAGCCAGGTGGAGAACTTGTTTTGCTTGCGTCATTTGTCCGAGTACCCCGGATCGACCATCTACCAAGAGGAATTGCTGAGTACATTCAAGATGACGTGCGCGATTGTGGCCGTAAATGGGTCACTGTTGCCCGAACATCGAAAGGACATCGGTACGCGCAAGGAGGAAGTGGATGCCGAGAAGTTCAAGGAAAAGCTTCACACGATAGCCACGTTCCCCACGCAGATAGTCGCCGACTTCTCAGTCCAGAACATCTGGTTCCAGCGGAGAGTGGAAAAGCTCTTTAGTTGGGAGAACCTAAAAAATGGCTAGAGACTCCTCTAGGTTGGGCGAAAGCCCAAATGCTATACGACCTGGCGGACGGTCCTCCACCGCCGGGGAGTCTAGTGGAGTCTGTATTCCTGGTAATTGCCAAACGGAGGCAAGAAGCACAGTTCTTTCAGGCGAAGATGATCATGGAGGCTTCGCTGGCTGCCCATGTAGAGAAGGGCGGCGAAATATTGGACAAGACGTACAGGGCGTTCAAGGACTCGATGTTCCCCTTCCTCGCCGGCTCGGAGAAGCGAGAGGCCAAGAAGCAGAAGAAGCTGCTGGACAGTTGGACAAAGGGCGGACCTATGAAGGTCAAACCCCTGTGGCGGCCGAAGGATTCAAGTGCTTTGATTTCCAAGCTCAAGCGCGGAGCAGAGCGGACTAAACAGGATGAGGAACTACGCAGACGCGTGCCTCATAAGAGGATCTGATGGATAGGACCAAGATGTGTTTTATTCGTGATGTCGTATGTGAGGAAAGATGTACGGCGTACACGGGCATACCGCATTATTGTCTACTGCTGGAGTGCGTACGGGCTCTCAAATATATTTTGTCCGTGCCGCAAACCAAATATCCACCAAGTGCCCCACCCCCGGAGGTAAGGTAATGAGTGACCAGATTTACGTATCACGTATTGTCGGTGACAGTTTTGACCTGCAGACCGGCAAAGAGATCTCGAGCGGTATTGAGCTCAGCAATGGTATACGCTCGGTCTCTATTCCGGTGTCCCCGGACAAGATCAAATCTATCGTAGAACTCTATATTGAGCTCCAGGCGGGCACGGAGAAGGCTAGGGCCGTACCTACCTCAATGTCGGGCAAGGAACGCGTAGAAGACGAACCTGAGGCTCCTGAGGCGTTTCCTGTGCCTTTGATGGCCGTCATGCCGGATACATTTACAACGGAAGAGCAGGTTTTGACTGAATCCACTCCCAGTAGATACCAAGATCCGGATACCGGAACGGAGTCCATCTGATGTGGTTTGCTTGTACAACTTGTCGACAGGCATATCTGGTGGGCGGAAACCCTGAAGAAATCAGGTACTTACTTCAGGCCCAGTCGTACCCCTGTATTACGCCACAGTGTGTTGGCACGTTGTGCAAGGTGGGCTACGTGCCGACCGACTCGGAAAGAAGTGAAATTCCGCTGAAGAACTTCTACCGGGCCATCCATGGATTCGGCACTGGTCTGGGTGAGCCGGCGTCCATTGAATGCGTGCGAGAACTGCTGTTGAACAATAAGATTACGCGTGTGGTGGGCAGTAACGTCGGGCAGCCAGAGCGCACCATCATTGAGTGCCTATGGCTTGAGGATGGAACTCGACTGCATTTTGCGTCGTCGACCAAGGGTGCATGCATATACAACGTGGAGCCCAAGGGTCCGTCATGTTTTGAGGTGGTAGACCATGAACTACGAAACGAAGATACTCGCCGATTCACTGCTGAGGATAGAGAAGAAGCTCGACGAGTTGCTGAAGCTGGCCGTGGGTGCGAACAAGGTGGAACCCGGACGGCTACCCCCGCTTCTACAGCCGTTGACGGCGGCAAAACAGATTTGCCCGGTATGCCAGCGACTCATCGAGTATCAGGTGGTGGAGGATGCTAATCGGCATCCGGATGATCGGATAGTAGCGAGAGTTTGTGGATGTGAACCAACGGTGCCCGAGCACCAATAAAAGGAGAGCAAGATGTCAGATAACACAATCCCCAAGGTAGAGTACAAGTACGACGACGCGCCAGGCGGCGGAGAGGCCATGATGGTGTCAAAGCTGGCCAAGCTTGAGCCTTACTTGGTCGAGTACAAGGACGGGCAAGGTCAAACACAGGCGCGCGTGGTGCTTCACCTGCCAGGCAGCGACCATGTGTGGATCATCCAAAAGACCATTCAGGGCGCCAATGTCGTGACGGCGGCCAACGATTGGTTCAAGAAGGGCTTCCAAAAGAAGTTGGTGGGCAGCAAGCCCGCGGAGTCCATCTAATGGAAGAGACGCTACAAACATTCATCGGCGAGGAACAGGTCAAGTTTGCGCCGCTGGTTGTATCGGGCAAAGACGTGGAATTCGATGTCGGCAATACGCAGGCAGTACCGGCTGCATATGACCGGCCAGTTACGTCGCTTGTCCAAGACATGTGCATGTTTGTCATCGAACGCATAGACCAAAGTACCATACCGTTCAAAGGTCAATGGCCTATCTGGATCAAGGGCAGGTCAGACTTGTCGAACGGCAGCATGTTGTTCGAGTTGCACAAAAAGTCTCTCGACGCCTATTCGAGGGCGCCAAAGGACAGGATTTTGGTGACCGTGCGACACATCAAAGTTGGCCGTTTGCGCAAGGCCCTCTACGGACTGGGTATGCGCATTCAGCGGTTTAAGCTCGTGTCTCTGACAAGAGTGCCCTTGTGGCTTCGACAAAGGATCTCAGCATGAATTTCAAACCTTACGGACCATGGGTACTGGTACTTCCAGATCCGCCGGAGCATCAGTACAAGGGCGTGCTTTTCATGCCGGAGGGCAATATCGAGGAAAGACTCGGTCATGCGTCCGGTGTGGTGATAGCCGTAGGTCAGGGGTTCTTCAACAACAAGAAGCGGGCAAAGACTAAGTTTATACCGCTGGATATCTCGGTTGGCCAGCGCGTGATTTACCGCGGACATCTGAAGGACGCCAATCCGATAGTCGGCAGCAGCTCATGCCTTATCCACGCGCAAGACATAATTGGTGAGTTAGTGGACGGACAGCTTAACTCCGCACGAGTTCACGGAGACTGACATGTACTTGGTGCACGAGCGAAAAGACAAACCAGGGATTTGGGAGGTCGCATGGACGTGGCTTCCCCAGTTCCTGGGTGCAGACCCCGAACTGGTGAAACAGATAGATGCCGAGCTCACTGCGTTGCTTAAACAGATGTCGAAACCCATGGTGTTGGTTCTGCATGCGCATGTAATCAAACGGATAGTAGACAAGTACCCAATGCGCGGCCTGCTCGAGTATCTGTCTGCCATAGCG
>Ga0315284_10015490_pt1 | contig 10835 bp, 8 predicted proteins | sample YL17G09_16_MG_FD_203696 | JGI IMG/M metagenome (GOLD analysis project Ga0315284, IMG submission 203696) | Sediment microbial communities from Yellowstone Lake, YNP, Wyoming, USA - YL17G09_16 | ecosystem: Environmental > Aquatic > Freshwater > Lake > Sediment | place: USA: Wyoming | collected...
CCCGACTAATAGGTGTAATGATTTAGTTAATCGTAATGGGATATTACAATCACACTTCAACTAATCGGCGTTATGTTTAGCCAGCTATGAAATGCTCGGCGCATTTCTAGCCGATTTACTACCGCCAACTAATCTATAATACGAATGGGGTGGGGGATTTGGAAAAATCCTTTTTGCTATCCCCTGACATACATCCAGATACACAATAGACTTTTTCAAAAAAAATATCCGATAGGGGAAAGAACAAACTGACACAAACCCATAGCACTTAGGTGCTTTTCAATAACACAAATAAAAACGGGGTGCAATTATGCTTGCATCTGCATTCAGAGTTTTCTTGATAATGCTCGGCTGTTTCCAGAAAGTATTCTTCTTAGCCCCTCTGACCGCCCTGCGTCCTTGATTTGGATTCCGTCAACTATTAACGGTAGGCGTTTTCTAAATTACCGGAACTCTCTTTTTCTTAAATGATTTGATTGCTTTTTTAACTTTCTTGACAATGACATTATCTTTCGGGGAGAAGAACTTTTTAAATTGTGGTGATACCATGACCATTTTTCATTATTAGTTCATTGCCGAATTCTTGTCAAGTATTAACCGATATGCTACCCTAAATTGCCCTACTTGATTTGGGCATCATTATCATAATCGGATGGTGCTTCAATGTTATCATCCGGTCGCAGAGGCGGACTAGGGTTTTCCTTGGGCCGCCTTTCGCGTTTCAGGGGAGGTGATATAAGTGCTATACTGGGTGATATATGAATTGTTCACGGTGTGGTTCGACCGAATTCCTACAAAAAATCCGTGTAGGTAGTAATGGAAGGCAGGGTTATATTTGTAAAAGTTGTAATGCAGCCCGCGCCAGAGAATACAGAAAAACCGAGAAAGGAAAGGCAGCGATTAAGAAGGCCGGCCACAATTATTATCTGAAAAATAAAGAGAAGAATCGTGCATGGTATGTTGCAAATAAAATAAACAGCGAAAACGAACCTTGCTCTATCTGCGGAGTTTCTCCATCTATTAAACACCACCCAGACTATAATAAACCAGAGATTTTTATTCGTTTGTGTTCCTATCATCATAAACAAGAACATAGAAAGGTGATATCATAGGTCAATATGACAGCAATTGCTCCTGTTCGCGCTCTGGAAGGATTCAAACACAACAGTAATTGCAAGATGTGTACGGCAAAAGATAAATACGGTAATCCTCTCCGAGACGAAATAGATGCTTTACGGGCCTCCGGTTATTCCATGGTTGGACTTCAGACATGGCTTTCCAATAAAGGTATCTATGCTTCAGTTATAGCAATCGCAAATCACTTCAAAAAGCATGCTTCCTATGTCAGAAAGGGAACTGTACCTAACCGGGGAATTACCAAACACATGGTTACGACTCTCACCGCCAAAAATGCAGAAGCGGATGAAGCATTGGGAAAGATTATCAATATTGGAAACCAAATGATTGATAATTGGGTGGAAGGAAAAGCGGGAACTCCCCAGATGCCGGTTACTTCCAAACTCTTTATCGAAGCAATTGTTGAACAAGGGAGGCGCGCTCCCAAGACTTCTATGGATGTGGAATTTGAAGGAATGGAAAGAGAACTGATTGAAGGAAAGGAAATCAAGGAATGAAATTTAAAAAGGGAAAACCCCATTTAAAGAATACAAGAAAAGAAGTTCAATGGGGAAGTCCCAAGAAATACCAAAAAGGTGGAGATTCTTTTTTAGATACAGAATCAGAGAAATTCCGGAAGGCTTACTACAAACATATTGGTAAACCGGAACCGGTTGTAAAAGTATGACTGAAACAATAATCCCCGGAATTTACAGGAAATGGTGGGAGCAAGGACATGACGATATTGATTTATTCGTCAGGAAGTTTTGTTCTCCGCCAGACAAAGAATATTATCCGTTGGAACATCAGAAAATGTTTATGGAGAAACTTCTTACCGGGAAATATGATGAAGCATGGATGTCCGGAGGGAATTCCGCCGGTAAGACTTGGACCGGAAAGTTCTTGGCGATGCACTGGGCCAGTTATAAAATCAAACCGGGGAAACCTTGGCCCTCCTATCAGGAATATTTACAAGCGCCTTACAACATTCTTTGCACTGGACCGGAACAAAAACAAGCAGTTGAACTTTGGGAGTCAATAGAACAGGGATTTTTGAACTCCCCCGTTCTTAAATTCCGTATAGACGAGGTAAGAACATCAACGCGCAGGAAAACCCATCCCTATATCAAATTGAAAAACGGCGTTTTCATTGAAGCAGTTGGTTTGCATGAAAAAGGAAAGCATGTAGAAGGACAAGCCTATGATTTAATCCTTGTCAATGAACCCGCAGATGCCCGATTTCTCGGCCATATTCTCGATAAGGTCTTAACTCCCCGTACTTGGAGGCGGGGCGGAGTAATTGCGGGATTTGGAACCCCTAAAGGAAAGGGGGAATACTGGACGGTCTTTAGACGGGGACTCCACGAAGAAGGGATACACAATGATTTTGCCGAAGATAGGGTCTTTTCTATGTATGCAGATTCCCGTGAGAATGTTTTTGCGGCGCAGGATTCTATTTCCAGATTTCTTTCGGCAGGAAATGAAGAATTGGTTAAAGAAAGGATTGAAGGAAGATTTATCGAAGAAGGTTCGCTGGCGTTTCCACTCGAAACTGTCGAGAAATGTATTGATGACGGACTCCCAGTAGTGATAGAACCATCCACAGGACATTACTATGTAACAGGAATTGATTTCGGAAGAAAGGTGGATTATACGGTTGCTGTCACCATGGATATTACAGGCGGTTCAGTTCCTTATAAAGTTGTCAACATGATGAGAATGGGCGGTGGGGTCGTTTCTTGGGAACAAATTCTTCAGGGAGTTTTAGAAATAAGTTATAAATATCCGGGTTTTTGTTTAATTGACTCAACCGCCAGTTCCGGCGACATGCAGACCGAGTGGTTGAATGACATGAATATCAATTTCCTTCCCTACCAGTTTGCTGGTTCTCCCGCAAAGAAAACTAACTTGATAACTAACTTGCAAAGACAAATCGGACTTAAAAACATAACAATGCCTTATATCCGTGAGTTGGTTGACCAACTGCATCAATACCCGAAAAATATGGATGACAAGGGAATGGAGACGGATGCGGTATTTGCATTGGCTCTTGCGACTTATGGGGCTACTCAGTATGGACCGGCAGGCGATGTCGAGAGTTATCATCGGTAAGATTTGACAAGAATTGCCTCTAGGCCGAATAATAAAATCAAATATGGCTCAAAATACTAATCCAACGGTTAATACGACAGCGTTATCCCCTGAAACACAGAGGAAAGTTTTCAAGGCGAAGGAAGATATTGGTCTGAAAAACGAAAACATTGTCGGTAGTGAGGAAAATGTCGCTAAAACCAAAGAGTTTGAAGAAGCGGCCATTGTTTTGGATGAGTGGGAATCCGGACAAACTCTTTATTCGCAGATTTATGACCGGATAAACGGTTATAGAAGTTTTTACCTCGGAGAAGAAAGTGAACAGTGGAAACATCAACCTGAAGGCGACCTGAAACTTGTTTTTAATCTCGGTGCATCCGTAATTGACCTCTTTTCTTATATTCTTGGGAATAATCCTCCCGAAATTCAGTTCAAATCCGAAAGTAGTGAGAATATGCAACTTATTCGTGCCGATATCGGAGAAGAACTTACAAAGAAGATTCTGGACAATGCTAAATTCCGAATTAGGTTCCGGGATGGGGTTAAGGGTCAATTCCTAAATGGATTTACTTGGCTTCTCTGGATTTGGAATCCGGATAATAAAGATGGTGGTTTGAAAGGAACTCTCGAACTTGCCAATTTGAATCCTTTCACGACTAGAGTCAAACTTTCAACCACCGATGCTGAGAAAATTGATTCTGTTATCACTTCAGAAAGAATCTCTTTGGTTGAATGTTACAATCGTTACAAATACGAAGCACTTCCGGATTCTCTTGACCCATATATTCCGGAGGACATGACGGCACAAGATGACGGAAAAGTTACAGTTTATAGGCGTTATGGACCAAATTCGGTCCGCACGGTCGTAAATGGTCGGCAAGTAGCAAGAACTGACAATAAATATGGATTTACACCGGCAGTTCAGATAAATAACATCAAAGTTCCGAATGACACCTTTGGATACGGTGAAATAACCAGATGGCAGGGAATTGCGCAGGAAATAAATGAACTTCTTACCGCAGCCTCCGAAATTGCGCGTGATTTAGGCTATCCACCTATTTTGGAATATAACAACGCTCTCGGAGGGAGAAAGATTCAAAAGTGGCGTGGACAGAAGATTCCGGTTAAAAATCTAGGCACGGGTGAGGCTGTGACTTACATGCAAAACACAGCTCAAATCACTGGTTTGCTTGAACAGGCCAAGTTCTTACTCGATATCTTTAATTTTGTCTCTTTAATGCCAAAAGCGGCCGCAGGAGAATTTGAGGCATCAATTACCTCCGGTTTTCAGGCTCAATTAGCCATGCAACCCGCAACTCTTACCACGGAGAATAGAAAGGTGGATTGGGAGATTGCGATTCGAGAATTGGTAAAAATGGCTATCAGAATTGTTGAAATCGAGGCTCCGGAAACCCTCTCTGTCAAGACAAATAAAGGTGATACTGTTAAATTCGAGGGATTGGCACTTTCAGATATGCAGGTTGTTTGGCCGAAGAATCTACCCGTGGATATCGCCCGCGAGATTCAAAATCTGGCTTTGGGTCTGCAAAACAACATCGTATCAGTCAGACAGGCAATTGATAAATATAATGTCTTAATGGGGATAGGTCCAGCCTCGGATACTGAAGAATACTTGGTTAAAGAATCAACAAGTCCTGAAATTAATCCGGCATTGGCTTTGAAGGTTACACAAATCAAACAAGCGCAAACACCACCTCCCGCGACTGAACCTACGGCCGGTGATGAAACAACTCCGGTTCCCGGCGGACAAGGTGGAGAACAAACTACCGGTGCATTACCAGCGACACTTCAGGAAGCGGCCCGTCAAGCTAATCCTACCAATTTAACACGGTCAGCGACCGCGCCACTTCCTGAAGAACAAAGAACAACCTCAGCGACCAATGCGAATGTTCCTTTGACTTCGACTGGTGGAAAGTTACCGCAACAAAGGAGGAAGAAATAAATGGCAACAATAGTTTCAACACCCGGTGGAAGAAGGGCCAGTACGATTGCTCCGGCTCCTAGTTATGCTGGCGTAGTTTCCAAATATGCGAGTGAAATATCTGCGGCTCTCGCAGACGAAACCACAAATACGGTTAATCAACTCGTTCTTGATTGGAAAAGTGGTGCGATTTCCTGGGAGGATTTTTTGACTAAATATCAGGCAATAATGGATGACCAACCAGCCGGTTCTTCATTAAAGACCCAAATGGGAACGAACCTTTTAGGTTATCAGACCGACCATCGGGATGATTTGGTTTCCCAGAAAAGAAGTGAACTTACAGCCCAATATTCCGCAGGAGGAACCTTGTCACAGACTGATTCCTACAATATCGAGAGACAACTTCTAAGTTATTACGAAAACGGGACAGATGATTACAATAAACAGATGGAAACAGTCACAAATCTTTATGCAAAAGCAATTCAGGAAAAGGTTGACAATATGCGTTCTACTTTGTTGGATAAATTTTCGGGTGGTGGAGTTACCCCACAAGAACAATTGACCATCGTTAATCAACTTTTAACAATCGCCCCCATCGGAACCGATACTTATAATAATCTGATGACCGAAAGGGCCAATATCCAAAATAGTATTGTATCTACTGGAAAAGCCGAAAACACACTAGCCGCCTCTGCCGCTTTCGAAGTTGCGGACAGGAAAGAGAAAGAACAAATTATACCGGATTACCAATCTGGAAAAACGGATGGTTTAACAGCCGATACACAAAATTTAGAAAATTGGAAAGGCGTTCTGGAACTTTATAAAGGATTAAAGGGACAGGCAGAGGGTAAAACTGCCGCTTTTATCCAAGAAAGGGTTAATGAATTACAAAAACAGGTTGACCTTCGTACCCAAGGAAGAATTTTTGATGCTTATGTGAAGGATAAGAGTGGAAATGTTATGGTTTCTCCGATTAAACTTGAAGATGTTGTCGCCGGACGGGATGTGGGAGCGGTTCAACCAAAGGTTGACTATGATGCAAAAGCTGATGTCTTTAAAGTATATGACCCTAGAACTGGGAAATATGTTGCACAATCAACCAATGAAACAGATGCACTTAGGCAAGCCAAGGCGCTCGGTATTCCGGGAGTCATAACTGTGAAAACAGTGAACGGGGACCAAAATTATTACTACGATACAGATAAAGACTCGACAACCTACAATCAGTTCATCCAACTTGATACGGCTACCGGAAAACCCGTTGCCGCTTATCCGGCAATCCCGGTTACACCAACTCAGGAAAAGTTTAAGGTTCCGATTAATGCTAATCAGATTTCACAACCTGTAAATCCTTCCTATGGAAGTGAATTGCTAAAGGCAGTTACTAAACCAGGAGAATTCTTTAGTGATGTGGGGGCTGGAATTAAAAGTACGGCGAAAAGTCTTGGAATTCAGCAACCAACGGGAAACTTACTAGAAAGAGCTGGTTCAGCGGCAAAAACGGCGTTTAATATGACACCTACTGGCGCTTTGTTTAATGCTTTTAAGGGATTAATTGCTGGACCGACTTCCATCGCGCGAACAAGTTCACCAGTTCCCACAACGACTCCTATTTCAAGAACAACTAATTCATCAACGACTCCGGGATTGGGTCAAACATTGAGTTCCGATTGGAATAAAGTTGTTGGTTTTGTAAAAGGACTTTTCCAACCGAAGTCGTGATATGTTTAATTTCGGAAATGTACTATCTAATATTAAAAATGCAATTAGCCCGGTAATAACGAAGGCTAAAGCGGCGGTGGCTTCAATACTTCCAAAAACACCACAAGAAACTTTTAAGGCAATTCAAAATCCAATTCCAAATGTTGTTGAACCAATCGTAAGTGGCGCTTTTGGATTGGTAAGAAAGGGGGCCGAAGTTGCAACAAAAGGAATCGAAAGCATGGCGACTCAACAAAAACAAATAAATCAAAAGGCCATTGAAAGTTTGCCGAAAGAATATCAACCGGCTGCCAATATTATCAAGACGGTTGGTAATATTCCGGCGGGGATGACTAAATTTGGATTAAGTACCGTCACTGGATTATTACATGACTTTGCATATACAGGAGAAAAATTAACCTCGCCTACTGGCCGGAAAGAGGTCCTTGAAAGCGCTGTTAATCTTCCGACAACCATTAAACAAAAGGGATTTATTGCAAGTCTAGATGAACCAGTTATGATTGTCGGACTTACTCTATCAAATTTCCTTACTGGTGGAGGAGAAGAAATTATTGGAAAACCAGCGGCAGAATTGGTTGCCAAAGGAGCAGCTAAACAGGCAGATAGATTGTTAGCCGAACAAGTATTAAAAGAGGCAATTGATAAACCATCGTTCTTAAAACTTTTACTCGCAAAACCTCAAAAATATATTGAATCAATTTTAAATAACGATTTAGTTGTTCATCATCTTCTTCCGGGTTCAGAAACAATGAAAAAAGTTCCCGGTGGTGAAGAAATTCTAAGTCTGTTTCAGAAAACGACCAGACAAGCCGAGATTATGATGACGAAATATGTGGCGAAACTTAAACCTGTAATGGGGAATTTAACTGATGAAGAATTTGCAACGGCACTCGATGTCCAACGCGGACTAGCAAAAGCACCGAGTGAAAAAATCCAAGTGGCGGCAGACGCTATAAAAAATATGTTTGCTGATTTCGGGGCTGAGGCAAGAGATTTGGGAATTCAGGTTAGAGATTTAACCGGCGCTAAAAAAGATTTTATTCCTTTGAAGAATTATGTTCCCCAAAGATTGAATATGGATTTAATTAAAAGAAGTCCAGATTTACAGGCGGCACTTGCCAATTATCTTTCTGAAACTGGACAAATCACGGATGCGGTTGTAAATGGTGAGAAGATTGTTGGGACGGCACTATCCAGAGCGCAGAAATTTGTTGACCAACTCGTAAAAGATACGCCGGTGAGGACGGCTTTTGCAGAATTGTTTCCGAATAACACACTTCCCCGCCAGATGGGTAATCTTGAAATGGAAAGAATTCTGGATTTACCAACGGAAATTAATAGAGTCCGGATATTGGATTCAAGTAAAAAGTTAATCACTGATTACATTCAACACGCATCAAATAGAATCGCTCAGGTGGCAAACTTTGGTCTTGATAATCAGGCGTTGAATAAATTCCAAAAAGCAACCGCAGGACTTCCATATTCTGATGAGGCGGTTAAATTAGTTAAAAGAGCCTTTGGATTAGAACCGCGTTCATTTGTTCAGGTTATGAATGAACGGTCCGCAGGAAAAATCAGACAATTTGAGGCATTAACCAAACTAGGAACATCGGCCATTTCAAACGCTACTCAGTCTGTAAATACATTGACTTCCTACGGTGTTGGCAACACGGTTCGGTCAATCTTTCAGGATTTTCTTCACAGACCCGAATCGGTCAAAATCGCGGAAGAAGCGGGAATATCTGCTGAAACCGCACTTCGAGATATGGCCCAAGAGGGACTGGGGGGAGTGAAGGGATTGCAAAATCTTCTAACAGGACCCGGATTTAAAGCAGTTGAAATGTTTAACAGACGGGTGGCTGCAAATGCCGGGAAATTATATGCAATTAATGAATTTGAGAAATTGATTAACAATCCGGCCGATAAAGAGGCGTTAATTGCTCTTGAAAAATTCGGGGTGGATGCAAGAAACGCACTTAATATCGGTAAATTGTCAGAAAATGATTTAATTAGTGCGGCGAGAAAGGCCGTGGAGACGACACAATTTAAGGTTTCTCCGATGGATATTCCTCCTTCTTGGTCAACCACAACTGGGAGAATATTAACTCAGTTTAAATCCTTCGGATACAAACAATCCGAGTTTATTTTAAAGGAAATTCTTAAACCGGCTTTTCATGGGAATTTTGTTCCACTTACTCGTTATGTCGTTGCCGGAGTTGTTGCCGGAGAAGCAGCGGCAGATATTAAAGCAGTCATTCGTGGAACTACCGCCAAAAGGTCGAAAGACCCGTGGGAGCGCGCGTGGCAGAATCTTCAACAGGTCGGTGGTTTAGGAGTTGCCTCAGATGCAATCAGGGCTGCAACCTCCTACGGCCAATTTCTAAGTTGGCTCGCTGGTCCGACTGTTGGAGATGTAACAGATTTACTCTATGAAATGGCGCAACTCGTGAAAGGAAGTCCGAAACCTATTTTGAGAGATATTACAAGTAAGATTCCCGTTCTTGGACCCAATATTTCTTCAAAATTGTTTCCATCAGCTACCGCCAAGAAAACTAAAGTTCTAAACTCCGGCGGAGCCTCATTTGGACCTTCAAGACTTGGTTATTAGGTCGAATTATTGACAAGAACTGGTTTGTGCCTATATCCTCTATTTATAGTATGAGAAATCATATGAATCAAGGAAACGGGGGTGATTGCACCGAGTAGGTTGGAATACCGAAAGGTTTATAGTCTTTTTATATGGCAAAATCTAAAACCGATGACGAGGAAAATTTAACGACACCTATTGAGGGTGACGAAAATCCAACTCCGAGTGCTGGATTAGAGCCAGAGAATTCAGAAGAAGCGGAGCTTTCTCCAAAAAGCAGAGAAGGTTTTCAAAGACTCCTTGCAGAAAGGGATAAGAAAGCCAAAACGGAGGAAGATGCTCGACTAAAGGCTGAGGCAGAGGCCGGAGAATTGAGGAAAAAACTCAAAGATAAAGAACTCGCTGAATTAAGCGATGTTGACCGCGCCCAAAGACAAGCGCAGGAATTAGTTGAGGAAAACGCACGATTGAAACTCCAAAATTTTGTTAGGGATGAAATAGCCAAGCGAAAACTTGATGTAAATGACCCGTTAATAGAAATATTGATGGATACACCGTGGGCAAGTCCACCCATCAAGCGTATTCTTGGGGACTCTCCAACTTGGGAAGAAGTAGTTTCAGTTGTGAAGGAAAAGCTCCCCGCTTACTTGGATTCATTGGTCGCTAGGTTAAAGACGGAGGTTTCAACACCGATTGGAAGTGAGGAACTACCGGATAATGGCGAGGAAGAAGAAATTCCTCCTCCACCCACCAGCACTGAGCGTGTTATTTCTACAACACCCACGAAGCGATATTGGACTCGTTCTGAAATCGCCTCTATGGATGATGACGAATATTTAAAACACGCTAAAGATATCAGGAAAGCCCTTGCGGAAGGTCGAATATTGAATAGATAACCTCTTAGAAAAGAGCAAAAAATATGGCAGTTGGTGATATTACAGTCACTACGGCAGCCAACTTTATTCCAGAAATTTGGAGTAAAGACGCTAGAATCGCGACTGAGAGTAATCTCGTTATGGCGAAACTGGTGAACAGGCAATTTGAAGCTGACATGGAAATGGGGGACACCCTCCATATTCCTGACATTTCTGATTTAGCAGCGAGAGTGAAGGCGGCAGACACGGATGTTACTTTTGAAACAATCACCGAAGGTAAGGTGGATGTTTTGATTGATAAACATTATTATGCAGCTTTTAAACTTGAAGATATAGTCAAAGTCCAAGCGGACCAAGACCTTCAAGCACGCTACACTGAAAAAGTCGGTTATGCGTTGGCAAAGAAGATTGATACAGACCTTCTAGGTTTGTATTCTGGGCTTTCCCAGACTGTTGGTAGTGCCGGAGTAGCAATCACGGACCCAAATCTTTTGACGGCAAT
>Ga0315284_10015492_pt1 | contig 10835 bp, 8 predicted proteins | sample YL17G09_16_MG_FD_203696 | JGI IMG/M metagenome (GOLD analysis project Ga0315284, IMG submission 203696) | Sediment microbial communities from Yellowstone Lake, YNP, Wyoming, USA - YL17G09_16 | ecosystem: Environmental > Aquatic > Freshwater > Lake > Sediment | place: USA: Wyoming | collected...
TGATAGTGCGCTGCGAATTCGCCGTCAGTTAATAGGGCGCAGGGAGCAGGTCGTAATAACCTTCAAAGGCCCCAAACAAAGGGGACGTTTCAAACGTAGAGAGGAGATACAATTCGAGGTTGGCGATGCCCGACTGGCGGAGATGTTCCTTGCCGCGATTGGGTATAAAAAGACACTTCTTTTTCAAAAGAAGCGCCGGGTCTGGCGGCTTGACCGTTGTGAGGTCGCACTGGATGAGCTGCCGCTTTTGGGCAAGTTCGTCGAAATAGAAGGTCCCGGCGAAAGGAAAATCGCCGCCGTGCAGAAGAAAATTGGTTTAGCGGATTTGCCGCATATACCGGAAAGTTACGCTGTCCTGATGGAAAGGAAATTACGAAAGCTTGGCAGGAATGATAAAAAGGTTCTTCTGTAAAGCTGCAACTGCCCCTTATGAAACCTGATGACGGATATATCGCTTATATAATAAACCCTAAGTCCGGCGCAAGCTCCGGCGAGAAACTGCCCGGCTGGCGGTTCGAGCAATATCTTACAGGCAGGGGCTTCGAAGTTCACCTCGACCTCACCCGTTCGCTTGAGCACGCCTGCGACCTTGCCACAAACGCCGCCGGCGATGCCGATTGCGCAATGGTTGTTGCCGTAGGCGGCGACGGCACTATTAGAGAGGTCGCACACGGATTACAGGGCAGCAACAAGCCATTGCTAATAGTTCCGGGCGGGACCGAAAATCTCTTAGCCAATGAAATGGGCCTCGACACGGCGTTTCGGACGTTGACCCAAACCTTCGAGGCAGGTTTTGTCCGGACGTTCGATTTGGGAAACGCGAACGGCAGGTGCTTTACCTCGATAGCCGGTTTCGGCTTCGACGGCGAGGTTGTCAGGGACGTTAGCCGGAATCGCACCGGACACATAACCTACTTTGACTACTTCTGGCCGCTGTGGCGAACCTTCTGGCGATACCGCTTTGACCCGATGACCGTCGAGGTCGACGGCGTTCAGATTTTCGAGGGCCGTGGTCTTGTGTTTGTGGGCAACATTTCGAGATACGCAATCGGCCTCAACATTCTCGAACACGCGGACTACAGCGACGGACTTCTCGACGTTTGCATATACAAATGTGCCTGTCGGACGCATCTGGTTAAACATTCGGTGGAAACTGTCTTCAAACGACACGCCCGCTGCCGCGACGTTGTCTATCGGCAGGGTAGATATATCACGGTTAGTTCCGACAATCCGGATTTGCCCACCGAGATTGACGGCGACCCAGGCCCCGCGGTGCCGGTTAAGATAACAGTTATTCCAAAGGCGGTCCTGCTGATGGTGCCCGAAGGCGCAAAACCCGCCGGAATAAGAAGGCAAATTTTCAGGGCCTTGCGATAGGGCTTTGACAATCGACTGCCGGGCGTCGATAATGTGATGACGAAGATGGGAACAAAAAGTTTCAAAATCGGTTCCGTCCCGGTCGGCCTGAACGCCCCGATGTTCCTGATGGCTGGGCCTTGTGTTATCGAGACAAAGGCAATCTCTCTCGACATCGCTAATCGGCTGGCGGAAATCTCCTCCCGAACCGGCATCGGCATAATCTACAAGGCCAGCTTTGACAAGGCCAACCGCAGCAGCATTTCGAGTTTTCGCGGCCCGGGGCTTGAAAAGGGCCTTGAAATTTTCAATGCCATTCGGCAGCAGACCAAATTACCCGTTATGACTGACGTCCACCTGCCCGAACAGGCCGAAATTGCCGCCAGTGTGGTTGACTGCCTCCAGGTGCCTGCCTTTTTGTGCAGGCAGACCGATTTGCTCTGCGCCTGCGCCGAGACCGGCAAACCCGTCAACGTCAAGAAAGGCCAGTTTCTCTCGCCCGACGAAATGAAAAACGTTGTGGAGAAGATTCGCAATTGCGGCAACGACAAGATAATTCTCACCGAGCGAGGCACGTTCTTCGGCTACAATCGCTTAGTCAACGATATGGCCGCTATCAATACTATGAAGCAGCTCGGTTGCCCCGTTGTTTTCGACGCCACCCACAGCACCCAGCAGCCGGGCGGCCTCGGCAACGCCAGCGGCGGCAATCGACAGCTCGCTCCCATCCTCGCAAAAGCTGCAATAGCCGCCGGCGCCAATGGCCTATTCCTTGAGGTCCACACCCATCCCGAACAGGCAAAATCCGACGCGGCTACTATTATGCCTGTCGAATGGGTTGAAGACCTGCTCGTAGTTTGCAGAAAAATCTTTGAGGTGGTCGGCGGGCCAAATTGTGGTTAATCGCAGCAAATATCTTTACGGGCCGGTGCCTTCTCGCCGGCTGGGGCGCAGCTTAGGCGTCGATATCGTCCCCTTCAAGACCTGCACACTCGATTGTATCTACTGCCAATTAGGCAAAACCACCCGACAGACAGTCCAGCGGAAAGAATATGTGCCCATAGACGATATCCTGGCCGAACTGAAAACTCTCCTCGATGCCGGATTGCAGACCGATTACATAACCATAGGCGGTTCAGGCGAACCCACCCTTCACAGCGGCCTTGGCCGGCTGATATCGGGTATCAAGAAATTGACACCCATCCCCGTTGCCGTCCTGACCAACGGAACGTTATTTTTTTTACCGGAAGTCAGGGCCGATTGTGCCGCCGCGGACGTCATTTTGCCCTCCTTAGACGCCGGCGACCGTGCCGCCTTCGATAAAGTCAACCGTCCTCACGACCAGATAACCTTTGACCGTTTGGTTGACGGCCTGTGCGCCTTGAGAAAGGAATACCCCGGCCAGATATGGCTTGAGGTCTTCTGTATCGAGCGTTTTAATACTGGTAATCCGCAACTTGCCAAAATCGCCGAGGCGGTAAAGAAAATTCGTCCGGACAAGGTTCATCTCAATACCGCTGTCCGCCCAACCGCCGAGCCGGGCGTTGAAAAAGTCGCACCTGAGAAGCTCGAATTATTAGCCCGCCAGCTCGGAGGCAATTGCAGTGTCATAGCCGATTTTGTCTCCAGCCACTGTGGAAAGGTCGCCGACAATGTCCCGCAAACCCTCTTATCAATGCTGAAACGCAGACCTTGCTCCCTCGACGACGTCTGCGCCGCCCTCGGCCTTGATGTCGGTGACGCAATGGCGTATCTCAAAGACCTCGAAAGGCAAGGGATGGTTCGGTCCGAAAAGAAACAGGGAAAAACCTTCTTCACCGCGAATTGACCAGTCAAACCCTTACTCGAAATCGGGGGTAAATCTCTGCAAAATCTCACAACATTCCCCTTCAATTTGTAAAGCCCGCCGCCCTATTGGCCGATAAAACTCCTGTGGCGTTTCCGGCAACGGCGATATTATCGCATCCGCCCATATTATCGCATCCGCCCAAAAAGATTTTCGTTTGTCTCTTTAGTTAGACAAGTTAAGACCGATAAAGAAAGGGGAATGTCGTCCCCGCGTATGCGTTGGCGAAGTGACAGAGGCCTGGTGCTCGTGAGCAGAATAAAGAAACAACTCATTCTCAAAAAGGGAAAACAAAAGTTTATATTCCGCTATGAGAGCGGCTCCGAGGACAAACTACTCGACGTCCTCATCGAGCAGGCCAAGAGCGGCCGGACCGACTTCGACTGGTTCGATGCCGCGGTCCTCAGTTTCAAACTTACTCAGTCGCTCATCGGACAGGCCGACGAGCTTATTGGTGATAATGTGAACGTGAAACAATAAACGCGAAGCGCAGCGGCATTGCTGGCTCGCATTTTTTTTGTTGGTGATAATCAGGCAGGCGAATTATGGAAGACAGCGTAATTATCCAGGACTTTCTCAACTATCTTCAGTTTGAGAAACGTTTCAGCCCACACACGGCAAAGTGCTACGGCGTTGACCTCCTTCAGTTCGGCGAATTCCTGACCGCTCACGGCGAGGGTGCATCATCCGGCACTGAGATGCACGGCTCAGCCGACGTCATCGGCTCCCACGACTCAGGTGCCGCCACTGCCGTCGCAACTCATTCCAGAGTTGACGTTGACCAGCTCCTGCTGTCAATCGACGTCAACGCCATAAGGGGCTATATGGTTGTACTGAACGAGAAGCAGTACGCCAAAGCCACCATCGCACGCAAGCTCGCCACGCTTCGCAGCTTCTATAAGTTCCTCGTCAAAAGAAACCGCATAAGCTCCAACCCGGTCGTCGGAATCCGCACGCCAAAGCAGGAAAAGCGGCTCCCCCGGTTCCTCGAATACGAAGAAATCAAACGCCTGCTTGAGACGCCCCCCGTTGACACCTGGCTCGGCGCTCGCGACAGGGCCATTATGGAAACGCTCTACAGCACCGGTATGCGGGTAAGCGAGCTTGTGGCGATGAACCTCGACGATATCGACTTCCTCGGCGAGGTCGTCCACATCAGAGGAAAAGGCAAAAAAGAAAGAATCTGCCCGATTAGCTCCTCCGTCCTGCAAATCATCCAGCACTATATGGAGTTCAGAAACAAGCGCGCCCAGCACAACGACAATTTCGACAGCAAGGTCCTGTTTGTAAATAAGCACGGCAAACGCCTCAGCACCCGCAGCGTCCGCCGCAAGATGGACAAGTATCTCAAGATAGCCGGCCTCGACCCCGCTATCAGCCCGCATACGCTTCGCCACAGCTTCGCCACGCACATGCTCAACCGCGGCGCCGACCTTCGCAGCGTTCAGGAACTGCTTGGCCATCAGTCGCTTTCTACCACCCAGATATATACGCACCTTACGACCAAGAAGCTCAAGGACGTTTACTCCTCCGCTCACCCCCGCGAAACCGACCAAAACGACGCTGACGTCTAACAGTTCGCTATTGCATATAGGCAAAAAATCAGGGCCGGTTTCAAACCGGCCCTGTTCATTTCTCAATCTCTCGAGCAAAAGATGTTGTTATACATTAGGAAAGTGTTGTTCAGGTCTGCGGCGTGTGGTTGTTGTTGCCGCCAATGTATTCGGGGACAAGCTCTTTGATTTTCGCTGTTATCGCGTTGTGCTCACCCGTTCCGGCAAGAGCCACAAGCTGCGCAATCCCCTGGCGAAGTTTGTCCCGGTCCATCGGTATATTCTTCCATATACCGATTTTCGGATGCCTTGTTTCCTGCATATCCTCGCCTTTTATCGACAGCTCCTCGAACAGTTTCTCTCCGGGTCTTAGGCCCGTAAATGCTATCTCGATGTCCTCGCCGGGTCTAAAGCCGCTCAGTGTAATAAGTTCCCTCGCCAAATCGACAATCTTCACCGGCTCGCCCATATCGAGCAGGAAAATCTCCCCGCCTTTGCCCATCGACGCCGCCTGCAGGACAAGCTGGCTGGCCTCCGGTATGGTCATAAAGTAGCGTTTCATTTCCGGATGCGTAACCGTCACGGGGCCTCCCTGCGCAATTTGCTTTCTGAAGATGGGGACAACCGAGCCCTCCGACCCCAGGACGTTGCCGAACCGCACCGTAACAAAATGCGTTTTGCTTGTTCTGTTCAAATCCTGCACGTACATCTCGGCCACTCGCTTGGATGAGCCCATTATGCTGGTAGGGTTCACCGCTTTGTCGGTGCTTATCATAACGAAGTTGCCGCAGCCGTTTTTGTCCGCTGCGTCCGCCACCGTCCGGCTGCCCACGACGTTGTTTTTTATCGCCTCGCCCGGATTCAATTCCATCAAAGGCACGTGCTTGTGCGCGGCCGCGTGAATGACGACTTCGGGCCTGTATTTATCAAAGACGGTATCCACCCGAACCTGGTCGGTGATGTCGCATACAACGGCGGTGACCGGGGTGCCTGGAAAACTTTCGCGAAGCTCACGCTCAATATAAAAGAGGGGATTTTCCGCCTGTTCCACCAGCAGCAACAGCTTCGGCTTATAATGACATATCTGCCGGCACATCTCCGACCCTATCGAGCCGCCGGCGCCGGTAACCAAAGTCGTCTTGCCCTTGATGAATGTCTCGACCGCCTCCGTATCGAGCTGAACTGCCTCTCTGCCAAGCAGGTCGTTAATATCGACGTCGCGTATCTGCGAAACACGGAATTTGCCTGAAGCGATGTCCGTCATCGACGGCACCGTTCTAAAGCGGACCTTTGTGCCCTGGCATACCTGGACCACTCGCCTGCGCTGCGGCATGGTTGCCGAAGGCATCGCAATGGCCACCTCCTCTATTGTTTTGTCCTTGCAGATTCCGGCAAGCTGCTCCACCGTCCCAAGCACGGGGATACCATGTATGCTGATGCCTTGCTTTGCGGGGTCGTCGTCGATAAAACCAATTACCTCGTATTCCACCACGGGCATACGATGAATCTCCCGCAGAAGCGATTCCCCTGTGTTGCCCGCTCCCACAATCAGAAATCGTTTTAACCTGCCGGCCTCTACCGTGCGAAACTCCTCGTAGTAAAGCCGTATCGCCATTCGCAGACCGGCAAGCAGGAAAATCGTGCAGAACAAATCCGCCATAAATACGCCCTGCCCCACATCCGATATGGTGGACATATTTCTTCGCACAAAGTCCGTCTGCAACGCCGAAAACCATAAAGCCACGATGGCCAGCGTGCTGACAAGCGAGGCACGGAGTATCCCCGTCAAATCAGATATCCCAACGTACCGCCACCAGCCGCGATATTGTTTGAACAGCCCGAAAGTCACTATTTTGACGGCAACGAAAAACACCACCAGAGTCGGATACTGCCCGACGAGCCACTCTCGCTTGAACTGCATATTTGAGGCCACCAGGAATGACAGCATCAGCGACCCGGCGAACACTACGATATGCGCCAATACTATCAAAGGCTTGCGAAACCTCAGCACCAGATTCGGCGAGGATTTAGAGGCCGTTGGATTTGAAGCTTTATATTTTATCCGTGTATCTGAGCCAGATTCAGTCATAACCTAATATCGTCAAACCCGACCCCCCTGATTATTTACAATAACGATTTTACCGCCCTCTTGGCTGACTGTCAAGAAATTATCCCACACTGCCTGTGGCCTGGCAGCTAAATTATCCGAAGCATCGTGGGCCTGTCAGAGCCGTCGTTGATTTGTTGCATCCTATATGGGTGGCTCTTCAACTTCGCTGGGCTGCGCCGGCGTTTCCTCCGGCTCAGTGTAAATCTCCTCCAACGCGGTGGTGTCCACCTTGTTGCGCATAAGCGCATATATCGCGGTGTTGGCGGAGAAGTAAAAACTGATTATGAAAGAAACCACCAGCCCGACGATTGCAAGGGTAAATAGATATACCAAAAATGCGGCGATGGACTCGGACCACTTGCCCGCAGCGGCTGAATATGCGACCAATCGTGAAAAACTCGGCTCCGGCCAAATGGCCATTACCTTGTCTGGTAGACCGCGGGCGCTATCCAGCCACGACCCTAATCGAAGCACGCGGTAAGTCGACCACAACAGTAAAAAGGCGAATAATCGCACAAAACCATAGCAGATTGCCCCATATACCGCGGCTGTTACAGTATAAAAACCCAAATGCCAGGGTTTCACATACACATAATTAAAAGACCGGCTGACCGCCTCCAGACTGTCCGAGCCGTCGTATGCAACCGCCGGAAACATCAGATTAAAGCCCGCAATCATCCCTATCACAACAACCGCTATAATCGCACCCCCAGCCAGCGCAGCCGGCAAGGAAATACCCACTATCAGCTCGCCAAGCCCAAAGGGTATATTTCCTATCAGACCCAGGAAAAATATGCACGCGCCGACCAATATGATTATTGCCGCCGGCACCAAAGGCGCGGTAAAAAAGCTGGCGAACCTCTTCACGCTGAATGCAATCGCCTCCGTTATCCCCGGTTTCTCGCCTCGCGCAAACTGCAGCGCTGCAATCCGGCATATCGCGCCGCCGGCAATCGAAACCAGGCAAAGATTTATTATGCCGAATATCACGCAGTAGAAAGTGTGGTACCGAAGCGCCCACTTCACCGACCGAAGAAACTCCGCAACGTTGTATAAAATGCCGGGCATGTTCAGCGCGAATAACTCTCGCAAAGCGCCGTGGAATTTGACCACCGCGGAACCCCACATCGTCGAAAACACACCCGTGCGTTCTCCGGCGCCCTTGTATTTTTCGATGTATGACTTGACTCGCTCCGGGGCGGTCATATACAAATGCAGTTCCGTCTCTCGCCCGCTTGTCCCAGGCGTTGTGACGACGGTTTTTGAAAGGTCCATAACCCAGCCGGTCAGGCCTATCGCCAAAATCAGCCAGAACGCGATTATCAGCTTGCTCGGCTGAATGGCCATACCGAAACTCCGGAATATCTTCAGAAATAGCAGGCCGTCTAAAATCTTACTCGCTTGATTTTCGCTGCCCATTTTGCTCCCTTTCCAAATAGCGCCCTCTCGCAATTGTCTCTGATGTCTTTTTGCATATTATCAGTCATTCCCACGGCGTTGTCCAGTGTTTTCGCCCTCCTCCTCTTCGGTTTTGAGTTTGGTGACTATCCTGTATTTGCCGTCTATCCACCGCCCCAAATCTATAAGCTTGCATCGCTGCGAGCAGAGGGGATAAAACTTTCCCTGTAGGCCGCACTCCTGCACGGACTCGTCGATAACCTTTCGGCATACTGGACATTTGCGCCTCATATCGCCGATTAGTTTAACATCGACGCCGCAATACATAAAGTCTTGCCAGTCGTTTGTCCACCCTGCGCCTGCTTGCACTGGGCTTTGTCGAAGTGTCGAAGGGTTGACACTTTTGGCGCACAGGCGTATTATTGGCCCGGAAGTTCCATTTCCGCCGCAGGCGGACAAGTTTGGAGTGAAACCTATGGCAAAGCAAAAAAGCTGGGAAAAACGGCTAAACGGCTCTCCTGACCCTGTTATGGTCGATTTTGTCGAGTCCCTGAGCATTGATAAGCGCCTGTACAAATACGATATCGCCGGCTCAATCGCTCACGCCCAGATGCTTGCGCAACGCAAATTGATTACCAAAGGCGATTTCGCAAAAATCAAACGCGGCCTTTTGCAAATCGAGCGAGACATCGCACGGGGCAAATTCAAATTCGACAAGACATACGAAGATATTCATATGGCGATTGAGACGGCTCTGGTAAAAAAAATCGGTTCGGCCGCCAAAAAACTGCACACAGGTCGAAGCCGAAACGACCAGGTCGCTACCGACCTGCGACTGTGGATGCGGGACCAGATTGATATCATCAAGACCAAAATCACCAACCTCCAGAATTCCCTTGTTACTCAGGCGGCGGATTATACAAACAATGTGATGCCCGCTTATACGCACCTCCAGCGGGCACAACCGATTGCCGTTGCCTCATATCTGTTGAGCTTCGTCGAGCAGCTTGAGCGGGATTTTATCCGGCTGGGCAACTGTCAGCGGCTCGCCGATATATCGCCGCTCGGAAGCGGCGCGATTGCCGGCTCTACGCTGTCCTTAGATAGAAAAAGCACCGCCAAGCAACTGGGCTTCTCCGGCATCGCCTACAACTCCATCGACGCCGTCGGCGACAGGGACTTCTGCGCAGAGTTTGTCTTTGATTGCGCACTTATCTCAACGCATCTGTCACGGTTGAGCGAGGACCTGATTATATTCTGCTCGAATGAATTCGCCTTTGTCCGAATCGACGACAGCTTCTGCACGTCATCGAGTATGATGCCGCAGAAACGCAACGCCGACGCCCTCGAGCTTATCCGCGGCAAATCCGGACGTCTCTACGGCGCCCTGATAGGGATGCTCACCGTCTTAAAGGCCCAGCCCTCCGGCTATAACCGCGACCTGCAGGAAGACAAAGTGCATATCTTCACCGCCGCCGACACGACCGGGGCAATCCTCGATATGGCCTGTGCCGTTATCTCACATACAACCTTTGACACCAATCGAATCGCCTCCGGCCTTGACGATGGTTTTCTCGACGCGACTTCTCTGGCTGAGTATCTTGTCCGCAAAGGCGTCCCCTTCCGCGAAGCGCACGGCATCGTCGGTTGCCTCGTCGCGTATTGCGAAAAGCATTGTATGAAACTTGCCAATCTTGAGCTGAGCGACTTCAAGAAGTATTCCCCGGCAATCAAGCAGGACGTTTATAAATCGCTCGGCGCCGCCAACGTCGTCGCAAAATACGTAACCGAGGGCGCCGCAGGTCCCAAACAAGCCAAACAACAAATCGCCTACTGGAAAAAGCTGTTGGCTAACCGATGAGCAACGGCGAAGACCTGATTACCGATTGGTTTGCCCGGCAGCGAAACGTGCCCGCCTGTGATTTCCCCATCGGCATCGGCGACGATATGGCCGAGGTTTGCCTGGCCGATGGCGTCTCAGTCCTCATCACAACCGATATGCTCCTCGATGGCGTTCATTTCGACCTTAAAACCGCGACGCTTAAACAGGTCGGCTACAAGGCAATGGCCGCAAGCTTAAGCGACTGCGCTGCTATGGCGACCATCCCCGTCGCGGCGGTGGTAAGCGTTGCGCTGCCTAAAGGTTTCGGCCAAAAGCATCTCAAGGAGCTTCACTCAGGAATCATTTTGGCCGCCGACAAATTTGCCTGTCCCCTCATCGGCGGCGACATCACCAAGTGGAATGATGCGAGTCCCGGCGCGCCGGGATTCGCCATCAATGTCGCAATGCTGTCTCGACCCGCAGGCCATCCCCCTGTCCGCAGAAACGGCGCAAAAGTCGGCGACGCCATTTGCGTTACCGGCTCACTTGGTGGCGCACTGTCAGGCAAACATTTGAACTTTGTGCCTCGCGTCAAAGAGGCCCTCAAAATCACTGCCTTAGTCAATCTCAACTCAATGATGGATATAAGCGACGGCCTAAGTTCCGACCTCAATCGCATCTGCACCCAAAGCCGCGCAGGTGCTCTTATTGAAGCTGTGAAAATCCCAATCTCCGACGCCGCGAAAAAGG